>Ga0138256_10002315_pt1 | contig 20462 bp, 18 predicted proteins | sample KNB2016incub_MG_FD_105486 | JGI IMG/M metagenome (GOLD analysis project Ga0138256, IMG submission 105486) | Active sludge microbial communities from wastewater in Klosterneuburg, Austria - KNB2014incub_MG | ecosystem: Engineered > WWTP > Activated sludge > Unclassified | place: Austria... | reverse complement strand
GACGGGACCTTGTTGTCAGCCGGCATCGCCGTGAGCGGCGAGCCGTTCAGGATCTCCGCCACCGCACCGCCAATGCCTGAGCTGCCGAATATCGAGGCGCGTCGGTGAGCACCTGGATCGCGCGACACGTGCAGGCCTTGCTGGGCGCGCTGGGCCGACTCGCGCGCATGCCGCTCGCAACGGTCCTCACGGTCGTGGTGATCGGCGTCGCGCTCGCCATTCCGGTCGCATTGGCTCTGGTGGTGCAGAATGCGCGCGTAGCGACAGGTGATTTTCGCAACGCGATCGATTTCACGGTTCATTTCAAACTGGGTACACCGCTCGCGCGCGCCGAACAGCTCGCCCGCAAACTCCGTCAACGGCCGGGCATCGATACGGTGATTGTTACGCCCGCCGCGCAAGCGCTGCAGGAGTTTCGACGCAACTCGGGCTTCGGGGAGGCGCTTGCCGCCCTGCAGGACAATCCGCTACCGCATCATTTGTTAGTGCGGCCACTGCCAGAACACTCGACGCCCACAGAAGTGGAATCGCTGCGCCGCTATCTCACTGCCTGGCCGGAAGTCGACATCGTGCAGCTCGATTCGGATTGGGTACGGCGCTTCAACGCGATCCTCGACGTACTGCGGCGCGGCTTATGGGGTGGCATGGTCGTGCTCGGACTCGGCGTGCTCGCGGTCGTCGGCAATACGATCCGTCTGGAAATCCAGAACCGCCGCGCGGAAATCGAGGTGACCAAGCTCGTCGGTGGCTCGAACGCCTTTGTCCGCCGCCCGTTCCTGTACACGGGTGTCCTCTACGGCTTGGGGGGCGCCGGGCTGGCTGCGCTCCTCATCTGGGGTGGCGTGGAATATCTTGGGCAGTCCGTAGCCGCCTTGGCCGCCCAGTACGGCAGCAAGTTTTCACTGGCCGGCCTCACGTGGCGGGATACCGGCACGTTAGTCGCAATTGGCGCCATTTTAGGTTGGTTTGGCGCCCTGATCTCGACAGGCCGGCACTTGCGACGGATCGAACCACGGGCCTGATCGACGCCACACGGGAACGAAGACGGGCCATTAGCACTCCAAGCTATCGACTGCTAAAATGCTACTGCGACTGGCGCAAATGCCGGTCTCAAGGAGATGGAATCGATGACCACAACCGCGTTGATGGCACGCAACGACTTTGCGCTCACTGGCCCGCTGGGCAGTTTTGATGCTTACGTCGATCGCGTCAGCCGCATCCCCGTGCTCACTCGAGAAGAGGAACAAGCACTCGCCCATCGCTTCAGGGACGAAGGCGATCTCGAGGCCGCCCGGCACCTCGTCTTGTCGCACCTGCGGTTTGTCGTCCATATCGCCCGCGGCTACGCTGGCTACGGCTTGCCCTTGGGTGATCTGGTGCAAGAAGGCAACGTGGGGCTGATGAAAGCTGTCAAGCGCTTCGAACCTTCGGTGGGCGTGCGGATGGTGTCGTTCGCGGTTCACTGGATACGTGCCGAGATCCATGAATACGTCTTGCGCAACTGGCGGCTGGTGAAAGTCGCTACAACCAAGGCGCAGCGCAAGCTGTTCTTCAATCTGCGTAAGCGCAAGAAGAATCTCGCCTGGCTGTCACAGGAAGAAACGGCGGCGGTTGCACGCGATCTCAAGGTCTCGGTTGCCGAGGTTACCGAGATGGAAAAGCGTCTCTCGGCGCGTGACCTGTCGTTCGACCCGGCGCCGGACGCTAACGACGAAGAAAACTACTCACCCGGGACCTATCTGCCGGCCACGGATGCCGATCCAGCCGAGCAAGTAGAGAACGCCCAGTGGGAGGAAGCCACCAGCGAACGCCTCGCGGCAGCCATGAAGACACTGGATGCGCGCAGCCGGGATATTCTGATGAGCCGCTGGAGCGGCGAAGAGAAATCGACGCTGCACGATCTGGCGGGCAAATACCACGTCTCGGCAGAGCGTATCCGCCAGATCGAAACGTCGGCGATCGGCAAGTTGCGCGCGGTGCTCGCTTGAGTCGTTAGCTGACTCGCACAGTCTTGTCGCATGCGAACGGCGCAACAGTGGTTGCAGGAATACGGCGCCAGCCACCAGCATCCCACTAACAAGCTGCTGCACTGGCTGTGTGTCCCGCCGATCGTACTCACGGTCGTCGGCTTGCTGTGGGCGCTGCCCGTGCCAAGCGCTTTCCACGCAGCCTCACCCTGGCTGAACTGGGCGACGATCGCGATCGCAGCGACCGTCCTCTACTATGCCTCCCTCTCGTACGCTCTTGCGATCGGTGCGGCCGTGGCTCTCGTCGCACTGGCGTTGATTGTGTCGTGGCTCGACAGCTTGGCGACGCCCCTGTGGGCGATCTGCCTGGGGATCTTCATCATCGCCTGGATCGGCCAGTTCATCGGCCATGCGATCGAGGGCAAACAGCCGTCCTTCTTCAAGGATCTGCAATTCCTGCTGATTGGGCCGATGTGGCTGCTGTCGTTCATCTATCGGAAAGTCGGCATTCGTTACTGAGCCGCCGCCAGCGATCGCTCAAGCAGAATATTTCGCAAAATGGTGTACTTGCCCGTCGGCAAGGGATGCCCATCGGACAACGGACTGAAGTAGTCACTGTGGTGATCGAGGCGCATGCGCGTGCACTGTGCTGGCTCGGCGAGCCGGACGCGAGTCGCGCGGCGGGGAGTTGAGAATGGCGCAAACGTTAACGGGTGGCATGGTGATCAGTCGCGCGCTGGCACGCTACGGCACGCGCACCGTGTTCGCCCTGGCGGGCGCGTCACACACGCATCTGCTTGACGCACTCGATCGCGACGGCTTTCGCATTGTCAGTGGTCGGCACGAATCCGGCACGATCAGCGCCGCGGATGGCTACGCGCGAATCTCCGGCCGTCTCGGCGTCGCGCTGATCATCGCCGACCAAGGCACTCCCAATGCCATCAACGGCATTGCCACGGCATTTCACGCCGGCTCGCCAGTCCTGGTCATCATCGCTCGTCTGCCTAACTCCTGGACCGAGGCGGAATCCGAATACGACAACGCCAAGCATCCACTGGTCGACACCATCACCAAGTGGGCGCGCACCGTACCAGCTCCCGAACGGCTCGCGGAGTATGTCGATGCGGCCGCGAAGCGCGCCTTGTCCGGGCGCCCAGGACCTGTCGTATTGCAGGTCCCGCAGGAATATCTGGGCCAGTCGTTAGCGTCGCTCGGCGCTGCGCGACTACCCGCACCGATCATCGGCCGGCCGGCGCCCGATCCGGCGGCGATCCACGCCGCGGCAGATCTTCTCACGCAGGCGCAGCGGCCCCTGATCATCACCGGCGCCGGCGCCACCTGGGGCCGGGCTGGAGCCGCGATCGAAGCACTCGTGCAAGAATACAACTTGCCGATCGCGGGCAATGGCCTCGGGCGCGGCATTGTGGCCGAGGACTGGGAGAGATCCTTCAATTGGCCGTTGATGCAAATCGCCGCGCACGAAGCAGACGTCGTGTGCGTGATCGGCGCTCGACTGAAACAGCGGTTGGGATACGGACTACCACCTCGATTCGCGGCGGATGCGAAGTTTATTCAGATCGATGTCGAACCGCAGGAACTGTCACGCAATCGCCGCATCGACGTGCCCATCGCGTCCGATGCTGGCCTCGCGGCAAAGGCGTTGTTAGTGGCAATCGGGCGAAAGGCCAGAACGATGCGCGGTGATCCACTCTGGGTCAGGAAAGCGCTCGAGCCACGCCTGCACTATCTGGATGATCTGGACACACGCTGCCGCACGGCCGCTGCGGCAAATCACGCTGTGCATCCACTCGCGCTCGGTCGAGCAATCGGGCGACTGGCGCCGCGCGACAGCATTTTCGTGGGCGATGGTGCGGACGTGCAGAACTGGATGTACGGTGCACTCAAGGTGACGCAAGCGCCTGGATTTCTCGATCACTATCCAATGGGCGCGATGGGTGTCGGCACGCCGTTGGCGGTGGGCGCGGCGGCGGCCGCTCGAGAGCTGGCGGAACAAACGGACAAGCCGGCCCGGCGTGTCGTGCTAACAACAGGCGATGGTTCTTTTGGCTTCTACCCGGCGGAGTTGCATGCCGCCGCGGCGGCGGGGCTGCCGCTCGTCGTGGTGATCGGCAACGACGGCGCCTGGGGCACGGAGCTGCACGGCCAGATGCAGGCGATCAAGCGTAGCGTCAATACCGAACTCGGCCTGCAACGCTACGAGATGATCGGCGCGGCCTTCGGTTGCCACGCAGAATTCGTGCAAACGCAGGGCGAACTGCTGGCGGCTCTGCAGCGCGCCTTTGCCGCGCGTGTGCCCAGTGTCGTCAACGTCGTACTCGATCGGGCCGCCGGCGCCGAACTCAAGTGTGAGCCCAAGGCGCGCATGATTCTCTTCGACGATCTCGCGACGAATCTCGCCGCACAACACCAGTTTGGGGGATGATACTGCGGTGAACTCGAACGAGCCCTATCCCCGTCCCGGCTACGCCTGGATGGTCGTCGTCATTCTGCTCGCCGCCTACATCCTGTCGTTCATCGATCGCGATGTTCTGTCGCTGCTGGTGGGCGAGCTGAAACGTGAGCTGGCGCTCGATGACAAGGAAATCGGCTGGCTGCTGGGCGCTCCATTTGCCTTGTTCTACGCGACTTGCGGTATCTTCATCGCGTGGCTTGCCGATCGCGGCAGCCGCAAGTGGGTCATATTCACAGGCGTCGCTCTCTGGAGCATCGCAACCGTTAGCTGCGGTTTCGCCTCCACTTACTCCGGATTGTTCGTCGCACGCATCGGTGTCGCAGTCGGCGAAGCGGCGCTCACGCCGCCCGCACTGTCGCTACTGAAGGACTATTTCCCGCCCGAGCGCATTGGTCGCGCCATCGGCCTCTACACCGCCGGCGTGTCGAGCGGCGCCGGGATCGCAAACATTATCGGTGGCAGCCTGTTGCCTAGCCTGGTTGCGGCCGGCGCAGTGACCGTTCCGCTCGCGGGCATGCTCGAGCCATGGCAGTTGATGTTCGTCATCGTCGGGTTGCCCGGATTCTTCATTGCGCTCCTGATCACAGTGATCCGCGAACCAGTACGACGCGATGCGGGCAGCGGCGCGCCGGTGTCGATATTCGTCACGCTCGCGCACTTGCGTAGCCAGGCGCGAGTTTTCGTACCGCTCTTCGTCGGGCTTGCCGGCATCGCCATCATGGGCTACGGCGTGAACTACTGGATACCGGAGTTCTTCCGTCGAACGTACGAGCTCGATACCGACGCCTACGGCTACTTCATCCGTTGGCGCGGCGTATTGTTAGTCATCTTCGGACTGATCGGTGTGGTTGGCGGCGGCTGGCTATGCGACATCTTGCGGCGCAAGTACGACGACGCGTACCTGCGCGTGGCGCTGATCGGCTATGCATTTCTAACAATCGGGTACACGTTGCTGCCGCTGATGCCGACGCCACAGCTGGCACTCCTGATGGTGATTCCGGCCACATTGGGCGGCGCCATACCAACAGCCGCGGGGGCGGCCGCCGTACTGAGCATTGCGCCAGCAAACATGCGCGCCCAAATCACCGCCGTTTACTACTTCACCCTGAATCTGATCGGCTTCGCCATCGGACCGATCGCGGTAGCGTGGCTGACGGAGGACGTATTCCAGAGTGACGATATGCTGCGCTACTCGCTCGCGATCGTCGCATTCGTTGCCGCAACCGGCGGTGCCGCACTGATCATCTGGACGCTGCGACCGTACCGTGCCCGCGTGACGCTGCTGTCACCACGGCGCGCGGCCTACGCTGGATAATCGGCCATCCAATCAATACTCACGGATCTGACCATCATGAGCCAAACCAGTCCCAGCGAACTTCCGATCCTGCAACGTGATCACAAGAGCGTGATGGGTCGCATCAAATATCTATCGAAGAAACCTGAACGTCTGGATCAGGAGCGCGGCCGCGAATACTTCCGCATCGATGTTCATGCCGATGGCACTCGCACGTGCGTGGCCCATACCGAGATCGATGATCGCCCGAGTGTGATGCGGGATGCCATCTACTCATTGGACAAGAACTGGCTACCGACCGATTGCGCGATGCGCCTGTCGGTCGACAGCAAGTTCATGGGCTCCGGCTGGTTTAGATTTCACCCGCAGTACGCCGAGTGCGAAACCTGGACCTCTCTCGAGGGCCGCATCTCGCAGCGCATGGATCTGGCAGAACCGCTGGTCACGTTCCAGAATCATGCCATCGCCTGCGATGCCTGGCACTTGCGACTGATCGATCGCAAACAGGCCGGCAAAGTGCAGCGCGTCAAACAGATTCTGCTGTCGTCACCCGATCATCGTGGCGCCACCGGGCCGCTACTCTACTCGATTGGGCTCGCCCTCGTTTACGTGGGTCCGGAGAAGGTGACCGTGGAAGCCGGCGCATTCGACGCCTGGCACTATCAGTTCGTCACCAATCCCGAATTGCCGCAGGAGCATCCGCCTTACGACGTGTGGTGCACGGCGGACGGCGAATTCCTGTTCCTCAAGGGCGGCGTGGCCGGGTACATGCAGACGTACTACGAGCTGGCGGAACTCACTCGCAGCTAACGAGCACGGCTACGGTTCGTAACCGGTTGCGCCGCCAACAGCTTCGTTGTAGTTGCCGCTCAAGTAGTTAGCCACCAGTGCGGTAACACGCTGCAGCATCGAATTATCGTGCGCGCCAAGGGTCCAGGCACCCGCGATCGCGCTCGCGCGTTGGTAGAACTCCGGTGTCGCGATGACCTTGCCCGAGGGTTGCTCGACGATTCTGACATTGATCACGATCTTGCCATCGCCCTGCAGAGCGCCCGCAAAGAACCGGCCGGCGCCGGAGGGCTTGTGCAGCGTCGTGATGCGCGGCTCGATGACCAGTTTGTTAGCAGCATTGGCATCGGCACTAGCGTTCCAGGTGGCGAGAATCGGCCCGACGCTGGCACGCATATTCTCTTCAACCTTGGCGATCACTTTGCCGGCATTTTTCTTCTGCTCGATCCCGGCTTCCACCGCCACGGGCAGTAGTTCATAGGCCGAGTAGCCCGCCAATTTGTGTTCCGGCGGCGGGTTGGTGGGCGCTGCGAGCGCCGCGCTCGCCCACACCGCGCCGAGCGCGAGCGGAACGATGAATCGAAGCGAAACTGAACGACGCATGATGCTGCCTCTCCTTAGCGGTGTGAGAAATGCACCCATTGGCGCGACGCGATAATAGCCTGCAGCGGCTCCAGGCGCGATAGCAGCGGGCGTGTCGGGCGCGCGCCATAGACGAATCGCGCCTGGCACTACCAGTGGATCGACGTTCCGATCAGCAGGAATCCAACCGTCAGCGCGATCCAGTTGCCAAGCGACTCGCGGCGCCGCAGGTAGACGAGGCGCGCGCGCGCCAGGCGACTGCCGTAGTCATTGTCGCAGGTGCCGCGGCGCTCGAGGAAGCGCCGCCAGCGCACGGGCGGCGCAACGGCAGCGACGTTCAGCGGGTATCGGGGTGTGGTGTCCATGACGCATCCTCCTCAGTCTGGAGGCTAGTTGGCACCGACATCGGGGCAGCGCTGGGTTGCGCTTCTGACGGGGTCCGGATCGATTCTGACGAATTGTGGCCGGTCTGCGCGCGCGGCAGATCGCACGTTACACTGCCGTCATATGAAAAAGCAGATCGCGATCGTCGAAGATGAACCGGCCATCCGTGACAATTACGCTGCCGCCTTTTCCCGCGAAGGCTATGCCGTTCGCACGTTTCCCAATCGGCGCGAAGCCATGGCCGCATTCACCACGCGTCTGCCGGATCTTGCGGTGATCGATATCTCACTCGAGCACGAACCCGAGGGTGGCTTCGATCTGTGCCGCGAGTTGCGCAGCCTTTCGATCGAACTCCCCATCATTTTCCTGACAGCTCGTGATTCCGAGCTCGATGCAGTGTCGGGCCTGCGGCTCGGTGCCGATGATTTTCTGACCAAAGACCTGTCGATCCCCCATTTGTTAGCACGCGTCAACGCACTCTTCCGTCGTGTCGACGCACTAAGCCGGCCGGCGACCGACCAGCAGATCGTGAGACGCGGCGCCCTCACCATCGATGCGGAACGTATGGCCGTGGAGTGGCAAGGCCAGGTGGTACTGCTGTCATTGACCGAGTTCTGGATCGTGCATGCGCTCGGCAAACACCCGGGGCACGTCAAGAATCGGCAACAGTTGATGGATGCAGCCAGCGTCGTGCTGGACGACAACACGATCACTTCGCACGTCAAACGCATCCGCCGCAAGTTCCAGGTCATCGACCCGAGTTTCGATGCCATCCAGACCGTCTACGGCATGGGCTATCGTTGGGTCGAGTGACGGCGTGAATCTCGGTCCCATGAGCGGCCTCGGCCTCAGAACCAAGCTGCTGCTGCTCGCACTAACAACACTGGTGCTGCCCTGGGCCGGGTGCCAGTACGCGACCGAAATGGAATCGGTGCTACGCGAGAGCGAGAAGCAATCCTTGCTGGCTGTGGCCAGCACGATTGCCGCCTCGCTGCAGGGTCGCCGCGAGCTTCTCTATCGCAACGGCGGCGTGCAGAATGCGCACACGGACGGACCGCTCGATATCGAACCGATCGTCATGACCGCGACGCCAGTACTCGATGGCATCGCGGACGAGTGGCCGATGAACAGCCGCAATGTGAAAGTGCTGGAAGGAACCGGCGGCGACAGTCTCCAGTTGCTGACGGCAACGCGCGATCGCTGGCTATACGCCGTTGCGGTCGTGCGCGACGACAAACTTGTATTCGATCGATCCGACGTGACGCCGCTCGATACCACCACGCTAGGCGATCGTCTCTGGATCGCATTTGACGACCCGCGCGGCGGGCAGCAACGTGTCTTCCTGTCGTCCTCGGGACCAGGCGCACTGCGCGGTCGCCGCATCGAGATTCGCGAATACGGCCGTGAGGAAGTCGTTGATGAACTGCGCATCGAAGGCGCGTGGCGAGCAACCCGCACTGGCTACGTAATCGAGTTTCGTGTGCCGCTGTCGATGATCGGCCAGCATTTCGGCGTGCTGCTCGACGATCGGGATCGACGTGGCGGCGCACGCCGCAGTCTCGGCACGCTGGATGCAGCTGAACTCACGGCGAACGGTTTGTTAGTGGCAGCCTCCCCCGATCTCAGTGAGCGGATGCAGCAGTTTGCGCAGCCAGGTGTGGAGCTGACGGTCGCCAGTCAAACGGGTGCAACGCTGGCGCGGCTCGATGCTCCTGCACTGCCACAGGACTACACCGCCATGCGCGGCTTGCTACCCCGGCTCTATCGGCGCTTTCTCGACGGCAATCGCGTGCCGAGGCGGACCTCGGATGCCGAACGCGAACGCCTGAATGGCGAGCAAATCGCCGCGGCCGCGGCTGGCAAGTCAACGACGGCGCTCACTTCCGGCCGATACGAGAACCGTGTCATCGTCACAGCGGCGGTACCGATCTTCGACACCGATCGCAAGCGCGTGATCGGCGTGTTGCAACTTGCGCAGACGGCCGACCGCTGGCTCACGTTGCGCGACCGCGCCTTGACCCGACTACTCAATCTCACCCTGCTCGCCACGGGCCTCTCCGTACTGGCGACGTTCTGGTTCGCGGGCCGCCTCGCACTGCGACTCGCGCGTCTGCGCACGGCGAGCGAGAATGCGCTGACGCGCGAAGGTCGCCTGACGGTGGAGCTGCCCGAGACCCTGGCACCGGACGAACTGGGCGACCTGTCGCGCAGTTTCGAAGCGCTGTTACGTCGTTTGAACGGCTACACCGGTTACCTTCGGACGCTCGCCGGAAAGCTTGCCCACGAGATTCGTACACCACTCGCGATCGTGCGTTCGTCGCTCGACAACCTGGAACACGAACCTCTCACGAGCAATGCCAGCACTTACGTGGCGCGCGCGCGCCAAGGCGCCGAACGGCTCAACGGCATACTCATTGCGATGGGGGCCGCCACCCGCGTCGAAGAAGCCATCGAGAACAGCGATCGCGAGCCCTTTGAACTGACGGCAGTCATCCGATCGGCGGTGCAAGCCTATTCGAGCGCGTTTCCCCGGCGCCGGTTCACGACTGAGTTTCCGTCTGAGCCGATCAGAATCTTCGGTTCGCCCGACCTGATCGTCCAGATGCTCGACAAGTTGGTCGACAATGCCGTCGATTTCAGCGCAGAAGGCGACACGATCGCCGTACGTATCACCGCTGATGAGTTCACCGCCATGCTCCAGATCGAAAACCCTGGCCCGCCCCTGCCCGAGAATCGCGCCCCGGTGTTCGAATCGCTGTGGCAATCGCGGCACAGCAGCGACGGGCGCCCGCATTTTGGCCTGGGCCTCTACATCGTTCGCCTGATCGCCGAGTTTCACGGTGGAGCCGCGCGAGCCGAGAACTTGCCGGGTGCGACGGGCGTGCGCGTCAGTGCGACACTGGCGCGAATGAGCGACTGACTGTCGCGTCTCTACGACATTGGAATTCTGTAGGCATGCGCTATAATGGTGTTCAATCGCTGCTCGGAATGCCACTTAAGTTACTGATTTAATGGATTTTCGGGTTGCGGCAGGCGATTTACCGCGATTGCTTAGGAAGCAACGTGACGTAAATACGACACATGCGGAATGAAATAGAAACCTCGGACTTGCTCACGAGCACGGTAGAGGCGGTTGTTATTAGTCAGGCGGCCGCTTGGGTTTGGGACGACGCGCGAATCGACGCGCAGGCCACACGTGTTGGCCGGTAGCGGAAACTACCAACCTACCCGCCGGAAAATGTAGCGCTCGTGCAGGCGATTTATTGCTGACAGCGATGGACCGGAGTCGATAACTGCTGATTATACGCCTCGCTCTGCGAGGCGTTTTTTTTGGTCCAGATCAGCCGAGCGGCGATGTTAGGAACCGTTCGAGCACGCCTCGATCGAACGCTGCCGCGTCGGCCGCGATCGGATCACGAAACTTCGTCGCTGCGTCGCCCGGAAAGATCTCCTGTTCGCCCTGAGCGAGCGCTGCGAATACCTGAATCGCATGCTCGCGCGCGGTTAGCTTGGGACCGGGCGTATTCTTCGACATATCGCTCTCGACCCCTGCAGGGTAGACGTTGGCTACCAAGGTGCGTTGTGCATACAGCTCCGCGCGCACTGCAACGCCCATCGCGCGCGCCGCCCATTTTGCCGCCGAGTAGCTGCCGAATTCCGGCAACGAGAACAACGCGCCAACAGAGAGGATATTGACGATGGCGCCGCCGCCATTCTCGCCTAACAAGGGCGCGAAGGCCCGACACATTTCCAGCTGGCCCCAGAAGTTGGTATCCATCACGAGACGCGCATCATCGAGATTCGGGGTACCGATCAGGCGACGTTGACCTGCCTCGCCCGAAATGCCGGCATTGTTGATGAGCAGCGTGACATCCCGTGCGCGCCTTGCCGCGGCGAGGATCAGATCGATACGGGTCACGTCGATTTCCAGCGGCACGACACGCTCCGGATCGAGCGCAACGATCGCCTCGAGACGGTCGGCCGTGCGCGCAGCAGCGTACACGCGCCGCGCGCCGCCAGCCAAGAGCTCCTCGACAAAGCCCTTGCCGATCCCGCGATTGGCACCCGTTACGAGCGCGACACAGTCACTGATTTCGAGCGCAGCGGGAGCATTCATTGGATTATTCCTGGTAAGTCGAGGCCTCGTTCACGCGCGCACTCGATCGCGATATTGTAACCCGCATCCGCGTGTCGCATGACGCCGGTCGCCGGATCGTTCCAGAGCACGCGTTCGATACGCTTGGCCGCGGCCGCCGTACCGTCGCAAACGATCACCACACCGGCGTGTTGCGAGTAACCCATCCCGACGCCGCCGCCATGGTGTATCGAGACCCAGGTCGCGCCGGAGGCACAGTTCAGCAGCGCATTCAGGAGTGGCCAGTCGGAGACCGCGTCCGAGCCGTCGCGCATTGCTTCCGTCTCCCGGTTGGGCGATGCGACAGATCCTGAGTCGAGATGATCCCGGCCGATGACAACCGGAGCAGACAACTCGCCGCGCGCAACCATTTCGTTGAAGGCGAGTCCCAGGCGATGGCGATCGCCGAGCCCTACCCAGCAGATCCGCGCCGGCAGCCCCTGGAAGTGGATGCGCTCGCGTGCCATATCGAGCCAGCGATGCAGATGGGAATCGTCAGGTAACAACTCGCGCACCTTGGCGTCGGTCTTGTAGATGTCCTCAGGATCCCCGGACAGCGCACACCAGCGAAACGGACCGATGCCCCGGCAAAAGAGCGGGCGGATGTACGCCGGCACAAAGCCCGGAAAACTGAAGGCATCGCCAACGCCCTCATCCTTGGCGACCTGACGAATATTGTTGCCGTAATCGACCGTCGGTACCCCGGCGCGGTGAAACGCCAGCATCGCCTCGACATGGACGGCGATCGAGCGCCGCGCTGCCTTGGCAACGTCCGTCGACGCGCTCTTGCGGCGCTCCTCCCATTCGGCAACGGTCCAACCCTGCGGTAAGTAGCCGTTCGCCGGATCGTGGGCGGAAGTCTGATCGGTGACGATATCGGGTCGAATGCCACGCCGTACAAGTTCGGGCAGTACATCGGCCGCGTTGCCCAACAAACCGATCGAGACGGCGCGCTTTGCCCGGCTTGCCTGCTCGATCATCGCCAGGGCTGCATCGAGGTTGTCAGCACGCTCCGTCAGATAGCCGGTGCGTAACCGCATCGCGATGCGCGAATCCTGACACTCGACGGCCAGGCATGACGCGCCCGCCATCGTGGCCGCCAGCGGCTGTGCGCCCCCCATGCCGCCGAGCCCAGCGGTAAGGATCCATCTGCCGGCGAGCGAGCCACCGTAATGCTGCCGGCCCATCTCCACGAAAGTCTCATAGGTGCCTTGCACGATTCCCTGACTACCGATGTAGATCCACGATCCGGCGGTCATCTGCCCATACATCATCAAACCCTTGCGATCGAGTTCGTTGAAGTGCTCCCATGTGGCCCAATGCGGCACCAGATTGGAGTTGGCGATCAGCACGCGCGGTGCATCGACATGCGTCCGGAATACGCCAACCGGCTTACCAGACTGCACTAACAAGGTTTGCTCGGCGTCGAGACGCTCGAGGGTCGCCACGATGTTGTCGTAGCACTGCCAATCGCGTGCGGCACGCCCGACTCCCCCATAGACGACGAGCTCGCTCGGCTTCTCGGCAACCTCGGGATCGAGGTTGTTCATAAGCATCCTGAGTGGCGCCTCGGTCAGCCAGCTCTTGGCAGTGAGTGTCGGGCCGCGACGTGCTCGAACGATGCGGCTAGCGTCGGAACGGATCATGACTTGAAACTCCTTGGGCTCCGCGCGAATTCGCTACAGGTTTGCAGCACGCTGCGCAGCACATCCTGCAGCGGCGCCGCTTTCGCGCGATCGTAGGGCGGTGGCCAGTTGTCAGTCGTCAGCGGTAGGTCCGGTTCTTGCAGGTAGCCACGGCATGCCAGCTCCATCTGCAACGCGTGCGCGCCACTTGCCGGATCGCCATAGTGCCGTGTGATATAGCCCCCCTGAAAACGCCCGTCCACGACGTGCGACCGTCGGCTCGCGGCACAGTGCGCTGCAACTGCCGCGACTAGCAGCGAGGCGCTGCTACTTCCACCGTTCGAACCCACGTTGAAGATCGGCAACTCGGCGGCAAACAGTCGTGGCACTCGCGAGCGGATGGAGTGCGCGTCGTAGAGAACAACTTGGTCGTGGTGCGCGTGCAAGCGATCGAGTTCGTCGCGGAGCGTGCGGTGGTACGGATCAAAGTAGCGCTCACGACGCTCGGCAATGTCGGCCGCAGCCAGTGCGGCGTCATCCCGGTAGAGCCGCTCGCCATCGAACGTGGTCGTTGGACAGAGCTCAGTGGTTGGCCGACCCGGATAGAGCGATGCGCCCGACGGATCACGATTCACGTCGATGACTGTGCGGGAGATCGCAGTCTGCACGATCGTAGCGTCGAGCCCGGCCGCGAACTCGTACAGCTCCGCGACATACCAATCGGTGTCTTTGCGCGCGAGCCACTCTGAGACGAGTCGCGCTGCAAGCGGCGCGGGGATGATCGTGCCCGCGTGGGGAATACTGACGATCAGCGGCGCTTTGCCGCGCCGCACCGTCAGCCAATCCAATGAGCTCCCCATCGCGCTGCCGCTACCCGCAGACCCACGGTAGCGCAACCTCCGGCACGGACTCGGCCAACACTCCACGTGTGACAAGGTCGGTCGCTGCACAGATATCGGGATACAGATAGCGATCCTCTTCGAGTGGCGGAACGTGTGAGCGCAACAGACGGCGCACGCGCTCGAGCGTTGCGCTCGAGGAGAGCGGCGCGTGGAAGTCGCATCCCTGCGTCGCGGCTAACCACTCGATTGCGACGATGCCAGCGACATTCGCTACCATACCTTGCAGACGCCGCGCGCCATGTGCCGCCATCGAAACGTGATCCTCCTGGTTCGCCGAAGTCGGAATGGAATCGACGCTGGCAGGGTAGGCGCGCTGCTTGTTCTCCGAGACCAACGCCGCCGCCGTCACCTGGAGCATCATGAAACCCGAGTTGAGACCAGGCTTGCGGGTCAGGAACGCGGGCAACCCCGACAGCGCCGGATCCACGAGCAGCGCGATACGTCGCTCGGCGAGTGAACCTATTTCGCAGAGCGCGAGCGCGATCATGTCCGCGGCGAATGCGACCGGCTCGGCGTGGAAATTGCCGCCTGACAAGGCTTCCGCAGTAGCTGCGAAAATGAGCGGATTGTCGGTCACGGCATTGCTCTCCTGCCCGAGCGTCGCGGCAGCCTGACGCAGCAGATCCAGTGCCGCGCCCATCACTTGCGGCTGACAACGCAGGCAATACGGATCCTGTACGCGCTCGTCATTGTCACGATGCGAGGCGCGGATCATCGAGCCCGCCATCAGACGCTGGATTGCAGCGGCACAGTCGATCTGTCCGCGGTGACGACGCAACTCACTGATTCGAGGATCGAACGGCGCATCAGAACCCTTCGCGGCCTCAGTCGCGAGCGCACCTGTGATCAGGGCTGCGCGCAGCAGATTCTCAGCGTCGAACAGACTGGCAAGTGCATAGGCGGTTGAAAATTGGGTGCCATTCAGGAGCGCGAGCCCCTCCTTGGGGCCCAAGGTCAGCGGTGCCAGCCCGGCGGCCTCGAGTGCCTCGGTTGCGGGCACTCGCTTTGCGTCAACTTCGATCTCGCCAACGCCCAGCATCGTGCCCGCCAGGTGCGCCAAAGGCGCTAGATCGCCCGATGCGCCAACCGAGCCCTGTGCGGGCACGACCGGGATGAGTCCGCGGCGCAGCATCTCTGCCAACCGCTCGATAGTCGTTAGTCGGACGCCCGAATAGCCTTGCGCGAGACTCGCGATTTTGAGCGCCAGCATCAGTCTAACGATCGTCGTGGGCATCGGATCGCCGACGCCGACGGAATGCGACAAAACGATGTTCCGCTGGAGTTGCACCAGGTCAGCAGCCTCAATCCGCACCGTTGCCAACTTGCCGAAGCCCGTGTTGATGCCGTACACCGGTGCGCCGCGAGCGACGATTCGATCCACCGTATCAGCGCTGCGTTCCACGGCCGCTCGGCAAGCCGGATCGAGGGTCACGCCGGCGCCGCGATAGACGGCGCGCCACTCCGTCAAAGCCGTATCACCTGGGCGCAGTTGCACCTCAGTCATTGTCCCCTCCAGACACGTGCGTGCAGTGGATTGAATCCCAGCCGATAGACAAGCTCCGCAGGCCGATCGATGTCCCAGACCGCGAGATCACACCACTTGCCAACTTCCAGCGTACCAATTTCGTTCAGCAGGCCCAACGCCCGTGCCGCTTCACGCGTAACGCCCGCGAGGCACTCATCGACCGTGAGCCGGAAGCAAGTGGCCGCCATGTTCATCGCTAGCAACAGCGACGTGATCGGTGCCGTGCCAGGATTGCTGTCCGTGGCGACCGCGATCGGTACCCGGTGCTGCCGCAACAAGTCCACCGGTGGCAAACGAGTCTCGCGCAAAAAGTAGAACGCTGCCGGCAGCAACACGGCTGTCGTTCCGGCGGCGGCCAGCGCGGCAACACCCGCCTCATTCGTGTATTCGAGATGATCGGCGGACAGCGCCTTGAATTGCGCCGCGAGTGCCGCCCCGCCGAGATCTGACAACTGGTCGGCATGCAGTTTGACCCCAAGGCCATGTTGTTTCGCAACGGCAAAGAGGCGCGCGACCTGCGCGGGGGAGAAGGCGATGCGTTCACAGTATGCGTCGACGATCTCGGCGAGTTTCTCCTGTGCGACACGTGGGATCATGTCTTCACAGAGCTGCTCGACATAGGCATCGGCATCGCCTGCGAATCCGGGCGGCAACGCGTGTGCGCCCAAAAAGGTTCTGGCGACTCTGACGCGGCGGCGAGCGGCGAGCGCACCCGCTGCCAGCAGCATGCGACGCTCTGTCGGCCACTCAAGTCCGTAGCCGGACTTGATCTCGATGGTTGTCAGACCTTCCGCTAACAAGGCATCGAGACGTGGTAGGGTTGCGGCGATCAGCTGCTCTTCGCTCGCCGCGCGGGTTGCCCGAACCGATGCGGCGATACCGCCGCCGGCGCGTGCAATCGCCTCGTAGGTGACACCCGCGAGTCGCTGCTCGAATTCGGCCGCCCGGTCGCCGGCATAGACCAGGTGCGTGTGACAATCGATCAGCCCGGGCGTAATCCAGCGCCCCTCGCAATCGATTCGTTCCGCAGTCGGCGAGAATTCCGGCGCACGGGATTCCTCACCGCAATAGAGGATTCGGCCCGCCGCAGCAGCGACCAGGCCACGCTCAACGGCACCCACACCGTCGTTGCTCGCGCCGGGTTGCGGCTTGAAGGTGGCGAGGCGCGCATTGCGCCAGATACGATCCGCGTGCATATTAATGTCTATACATATCCGCAATGGGTTGGATTGTCCAGTGTCGACGCAAGCGCTCTGGTTCGAGACGGCGCTGCTACCAGAAGGTTGGTCTGAGCGCGTTCACATCGGGATTCGTGACGGTCGAATCGCCACGATCAATTCCGAGGTCGCGCCAGGCGGCGAGATGGAGCGGCACAGCGTCGCCTTACCGGGAATACCGAACGTACACAGCCATGCGTTTCAACGCGCGATGGCGGGCCTGGCGGAGACGCGCGCAAGCGGTGGGCCGGCTGCTGGCAGGGACGATTTCTGGAGCTGGCGGGAACTGATGTATCGATTCGTCGATCGGCTGACGCCTGACGATCTGGAATCGATCGCTCAGCTTGCCTACCTCGAGATGCTCGAAGCCGGGTTCACGCGAGTCGGTGAGTTCCACTACTTACATCATGCGCCCAACGGCAGCCACTATGACAATCCCGCAGAGATGTGCGAGCGAGTCGTCGCGGCCGCGAGCGTCACGGGCATCGGCCTGACTCTGCTGCCGGTTCTCTATTGCCATAGCGGATTTGGCGGCGCGTCCGCTCTGCAGCAACAGCGGCGCTTCGTCACTGACGTGTCACAGTTCGCTCGGCTACTCGATGCGGCGCGCCGCGTCGCCACGTCATTGCCGGATGCGATCGTCGGCGTTGCGCCCCACAGCTTGCGCGCCGTCACGCCAGACCGGCTGATCCACGCCGTGCAACTCGCAGGCGAGCAGCCTGTGCACATTCACGTCGCCGAACAAGTCGCGGAAGTCGATGCCTGCGTCAACTGGCTGGGCGAACGTCCGGTGCAATGGCTCCTGAATCATATGCGCGTCGATTCGCGCTGGTGCCTCGTGCACGCCACCCATCTCGATGACGAGGAAGTGCGTCGACTGGCCGAGAGCGGCGCGGCAGCGGGTCTTTGTCCGATCACCGAAGCCAATCTGGGCGACGGCATGTTCCGTGCTAACGACTATCTTGCCGCCAACGGTTCGCTGGGCATCGGCAGTGACTCAAATGTACTGATCTCCGCCAGCGAAGAACTGCGCCAGCTCGAGTATGCCCAGCGACTCACGAGACGCGCACGGAACGTACTCGCGAGCGATGTGACTCGCTCGACGGGTCGCCGTCTCGTCGACAGTGTCGTGCTTGGCGGCCACCGGGCGCTAGGCGTACAGGCTGCCGGACTCACCGTTGGCGCAGCCGCGGATATCGTGTCACTCGACGCGACGCATCCGTCATTGCCATTCCGGCAGCGCGATACTTTGCTCGATAGCTGGATCTTCGCCTGCAGCGGCAGTGCGGTCGATAACGTCTGGCGCGCGGGCCGCAAGGTCGTGGTGCGGGGCCGGCACGTGCTGCGCGATTCCGTTGTCACGCGTTACCGGAACACGCTGAAGCGACTGCTGGCGTGACCACCACACCCCTGCACGATCGAATTCGGGCCCACGTCGAGCGGCAGATCTTGTCTGGCCGCTGGCCACCGGGATACAGGATTCCCTATGAGCACGAACTCATGCAGAAGTACGGCTGCTCGCGCATGACAGTCAATCGGGCGATGACCGCACTCGCGACTGCTGGTCTCATTCTGCGCCGCAGGCGAGCGGGGTCCTTCGTCGCGAAGCCGCGAATTCACGCTGCGGTCCTCACCATTCCGGATATCCAAACGGCGATCGAGGCACGCGGCGAACGTTACGACTACCAACTACTCGATACTGCGAGAGTCGCGTCACGACTACACAGTTCCATAGGCACCGAGCTGCGTGGCGCGCGGCGCCTGCTGATCCTGCGCTGCCGTCACTTTGCGGACGGTAGCGTATTCGCGTTCGAACATCGGGCTATCAACCTGACCGCCGTGCCGGCTGCGGCGCACGTCGACTTTGCGGCAACGCCACCTGGCACGTGGCTGCTACAACACGTGCCTTGGACCGAAGCCGAGCACCGAGTGAGCGCCGGCAATACCGACGCTGCTACCGCGCAACTCCTCGGGATCGAGATCGGCGGCGCATGCCTGTCCCTCGAGCGACATACGTGGCGCGGTGCGGCGGGAATCACGCACGTTCGTCAGCTATTCCCGGCGGAGCGCTACGATCTCGTCGCCCGGTTTGGGCCTAGCGTGACTCGCTCGATCGGAGCACGCCGAAAGAAGATTGCGAGGGCCCATGTCGAGCACGGGAATGTGATCGCCCAGAGGGATGCAGGCCAGATGAGCCAATGAAAATACATCTGCAACACGAGAAACGGCAGCAGCAGTCCATTGGCAGTCAACAACCAACGTACCGTTCGATTGAGTCCGGAGCCTGTGAACACGCGTGAGGCAAACAGTGTCGCAACGCTCATGAAGCTGTAGCCCAGCATATCAACCGCGTACAGGAACGAATCGAACGGCACGAACAGGAACATCTCGATGCCGGCGATCTGCCCGCGAGCCATGCGCGGCGCAACCAACGTCAGCTGAACGAAGTACACGATGCTGATCAGTACGGTGTAGGCCGTGCCAAACGCGATTGCCGTGTGGCTCCAGACTCGTTTGTCGGGTGGTGTGCAGTGATGGATGCTCACCAGCAGCACGAGAAACGAAGAGCCCAGCAACAACGACGGAGTTAACAGAACTACGATACCTAGGATCGTGCTAGCACTTTCAGGCCCACCTTCGGATCCCAGCAGGCCCCACCATTCGGCCAGTTGGCCGACGATGTAGACCATGCTCAAGGCGGTTGCGAGTATCGCGGACCAGGTGCCTGCGAACTTGGTCGAAGCGCTCATCGTTCGAATTCCATCGATTGCTCGGTAGTTTCGCCCTTCCAAACTACCTGCCACTCGCCGCGTTCGTACCACCCGACCTCAGCGTAGCCGGGAACGTGCACGCCAAATCGCGGCGCGTAATTGCTGAAATGCCCTTCCCAGGGAAGCTCGCGGTAGGTACCGTCGACGCGACTGAAGCGGCCTTTGGTATAGATGCCGACAACTTCGTCCGCATCGTTGAATCGAAATTCCAGTGAGACGGTCGTGCCATTGTCGGTTAGCGTTGCTAGCGCCGCATGGGCATCGATGGGGGACCACCTGACACCCGACTGCGGCAGCAGAGCGGTTGGATACCACACAGCTTCGGCCAAATACCGATGCAGTTCGCCTGAATTCAGCTCTGGCGATCTCGAATCGCAGCCTATCGGGATCGCGGACAGGAACGAGACGCGGCCGAGACCCATGCCGCCAACGTAGCTGTCGAGCACGTCGACATGCAGGCCCCGTGCTACGCGGATCCTGGCGTACCACACGAAACCTGGCGCACCCGGCACGACCAGTTGGCGCGCCGTGAATCGCCGCCACGTGCTACTCGTGATCGAGGTACGCAGTTCACCAGTCTGACGCATCGTGGCTGACTTGATCAGCGGCTGCCCGTCAGCGAGTACCTTGCGGAAATACCGGGCTACCGGAGTGGGCAGCGCGGCGTGATCAGAGAACTGTACCTGGCGCCGTGCTTGACCCAAGCCGCCCTTTCGCAGGCTCGCTTCGAGCTTGCTCACTGCGCGCCGTTCGCGCGAGCGGCCGAGGAGAATCGCCACGGGAGCGGCGAAGATCATT
>Ga0138256_10002313_pt1 | contig 20467 bp, 44 predicted proteins | sample KNB2016incub_MG_FD_105486 | JGI IMG/M metagenome (GOLD analysis project Ga0138256, IMG submission 105486) | Active sludge microbial communities from wastewater in Klosterneuburg, Austria - KNB2014incub_MG | ecosystem: Engineered > WWTP > Activated sludge > Unclassified | place: Austria... | reverse complement strand
TCTACCAGTTAATGATTCTGGTTCTCTTCCAGGAAAATGTAGTTTTGTATATACTATTTTTGCGTTAGCTGACATTGCTCTCCACCAAATCATAGCATCTACTCTAGCACTCATATTGGTAGTTCTTCATTAGGTTCATCTTCCTCCTCTTCTTCATGAGGTTCTAGTTCCTCTTCACCATCCATCTCCCATAAATCCTCCGTAATAGTTATCTCTTCATTAACTATATTATGTGGAACAGCAGCAGCAGGTATATCTGCAGCTACATCATGATGCACATTAAATATAATACCATCAAGCTCAACTTGTGTTAAAGGATTTGCATCAGTAACTACTCTTCTTGGCTCTTCATCTGGTATAGCAAATCTTACTGTACCACGTCTCCGTTGTTGATTACCTATCAAAGTCATATATTCCTCATGCATTCTACGATGTGCAGCATCATTAACTGATACTAATCTATCTACATCAGAAGGATTTTCTCCTAATGGTTCTACCTGTTTATTTGGACCATCATATTCCCATGAATTAAATACTTCACGTGCTACCATACTTAGTGTTAGTTGTAAAAACATATTGTAAGGTATTGGATTACCATTACCATCTATTACTTTAGCACCACTCTTCATTATAAACGTTATATCATCAAATGTTCGTATTAGTTTCATTTATTTTCAATAAATATCTTTATATTAATAATATTATTCAACTGTAATATATATCGTTGTACATAAATAAAGGTCTTGGTAAATCTCCTTTATTTCTAATAAATACCCCTACCTTATGAGCATTTAATATCGTCTTTCTCTGATTAACTATATTCATTCTTTTTGCATCATTTCTTTTACCTAATATTTCATCAGGTATCTTAGGTAGATCTAATATCTCTATTAGTTTTTTAAGATCTTCTGGATTTTCTTTATTATTCATATTAAAATAATTTAAAATAAAAAGCTGCTCGTTTCCCTTTCCTAATCATCTAATATACAAGGAGTAATTACTTCCGTAAGTTAGACTTTTGTACTCGACCTCTTATGTATTAAGGGAGCAGCATCTCCATCTGTGTTTAATGGCACAAGTGCCTGATTTTAAGGGCTTTGGACCTTTACAAAGTAGCCACATTAAGATGCTAGTATTACACTAGCATTAAATTATCATTATGTAATCACATTTCCTAAATCTCTTTGCAAGTGCTTCAAGAGTATCTATCATCTCTTGAGGCATATCTGGATTAGCACCTTCTTCAAGCATATTCTCAAATATATCTGAATGACAAAATGCATTTCCAATGTTTTCAACATTATCTACAAATGCAGGGTTATCTAAACAGTAAGCACCTATTCCAAATGGTAAATCATTTTTGCTAACTTGTAACACTTTTAATCTTGTTACAGGTATTTTTAACTTACTCATGGTTTGTTGTATTTTCTTAGTGAATATGGTTCAAAATTACTACTTTGTTTATCTTTTTTCTTTTTAGCTTCTTTCCACGTAAAATCTTCAATTAGTATCAGTAAAGATGCAAGTGTAAGTGGCTTATCTCCAGATTCATCAAGTTTACTTCTAATAAATTCTCTAAATTGAACTAGTTTTTTCATCCTTTTTATTTTTATTAATAGTTAATATTTCCATAACATAGGTTAAGGCATCCTCTCTCATTTTAAAGTCGTCAAAATATATGGTAGTACTAGTTTTATCATTAAAATCTACTTTTATAAGAAAGCTATGATCAAATTTATTACTTTCAATATTCCAATCACTACGACTTAATGGGTATATATCTTTAATAAACTTAATTTTGACTATGTGCTGACCTATCACTATGAATTTCATTCTTAACTGTCTTATTATTAATTAAATTAATAGCTGCATTTAATATCTCTTCCTTACTATTTACATTAGTATAAGTATTTACCCAATGTTTACCATCCCACTGCCATATATTAAATTTATGTAACCCAGATGTATAAGGTATCTTAGATATTAACATCATATGATTCTTTTCAAACCAATCACATACATCTTCATATGTGGGTGCTGTAATACAATCTTTATTAAATACTTTAACTATATTTTCATTATTTAATGGTTTACTAGTCCAATCTTTATAAGAGTCTGGTGATATATATATTTTACCATTCTCAGCATACCATGCTATAGATTCTTCATTAAAGTTTAATGCTTTAAGTTTTGCTGATAACTCAAGGGATAATATCATGTTTAGGTAATGGTTCTAATGATTTAATAGCATTGTTTATTACAAAGTCTAATGACTCATAATAATCAAAGCTTGATTTATTAATAAGAACTCTATTATTATAACTAGCATATGCTAAGTAGGTACCTCTATTTACTTCATAGCAGTATATAGATATTCTATGTTCAGTTCTAAACCAATCTATAATTTGTGTTTTTAATGGTGCAGGAGCTATTGACTTATGAAAATAATCATCTTTAGTACTTACAGGAACTATATTATCTACTGCATTTATCAGCATCATAGATGTTAAATTAAAACCTAAATCTACTAATTCTCTTGCCTGATCAAATGTTTTTACAAATAAATGTCTATGACTCATTTTTCTTTAAGTAATTTATTAAATATTCTTTATGTTCATCCTTTATCTTAATTCCAGAATTTAATATCCAAGTAGCAAATTCTATTACTGCCTCTTTCCAATCAGGTTTTATATTATCTGGTATATTTAGAATCATTGATCCACCACTATACATAGGATATATAGGATATCTAGGATCTCTTTCAGTATTTGTAAAATCAGCAGTTCTCTTTATGACTTCCTCTTTTGATATTAGTGTGGGTAATACGTTAATATAACTTCCTGAATCATCTACAAGCTCTCCATCTTCCCAATTATATCCACAACCATTAACACAAAACCACTGATGATATACTGACCACCTGTTAGGAAATATCTCTGGATAATATATAAGACATTGCATTAAGGTTTCTTGTACTGTCATTTTATAATATTTTTTTAAAATCTGAATCTTCATCCTTAAGATATGGTTCAAAGTAACTAAAACAAGGTTCATCAAAACCAAGTGCTTTTAACTCAGTTGGTATACCTGTTTTGTATTGGATAAATAGATGTTTCACTTATAATATAGTATTGTACTATCTAATTTAGACAATGGTTTCTTAATAATATATGATCCAATAAGTGTATCATTATATAATTTAATAGTATCTGATTGTACTTCAATCTGATATTTACGTACTTTATTTAATTGATCATTCATTGCTATTACACAAACCCACATACCTAAGATTATTACAAATACATATATAAATATTTCAATTATTCTCATTTATTTATTATTTAATGTTTGTAATTTTACTTCAAGAATTAGTATCTCCATACTTAATTGTTTTTTCTTAGCACGACTTTCATCTACATTTTTGGTATATCTACTACTTAACTGAGATTGACGCTCATATTTGGAATGTTCAGTTCTAAGATTACGTAATCTTTGTTTTAGTCTAAAGGTATCTAAAGTGTTCATTACTAGTTAGTTATGTAATACTATTTTTTTAATAATTTTTTTATTGTATGTCTGCATTATTAATATATATACTCCACTAGTTAATTTAGGTAAATAAGTAACTATATTATTTGATGTACTAGAAAATAATAAATTTCCAGATACACTATATATTGAAGTAGTATATTCATCAAAATTAGTTACTAATCTATTGTCACTTATATACCAAGATGGGTTACCTGTATTAGTTGTATTATCTTTTTTAGGCTTTAGTTCTAAGTTAGTTAATCCTAACTCAATACAACTATTACCATTACAATTCCTAGATGCATGACCTACAACTCGTACTCTAACAATCATATTACAATCACATACAAATGTATCTGATGCAAATATCCTATTGCTAGGATTAGGCCAATTAAAACATGGTAATTCATGATTTATAGTACCACAACTATATGTTACTTGAATAGATGGATTACCATGTGTTAATGTAGTATTTAGCTTTAACACATATTTACAATCTGGATATCTTTCCAGATGTAATGTATTAATGGTAATAGCCTCACATTGAGCTATAATAGTTGATGATAATATTATTAAGAATAAAGTAATTATGTATTTCATATTGGTGTAGCTATTAAATGAGTACCATTAAGTTTATACTTAAATCCTGTTGGTAACGAGATATAATCATTTGGATATACTACAACACTTCTAAATATATCTTGATAATTTACTTTTGGTTCATCTACACCAAATATTTCGTCAAGTAGAACATTCATATCTTTAGTTGCTTCTTTTCTACCTTTAGCATATATACTTTCATTTACTTCCATTTCATCAACATGTGTAAAAGCTCTAAATGCTGTTAATAAGGTTGAATACCAAGGACAATTTGGAGGTACAAGTGCTATAATTCTTTTAAAATCTTCACGTTTTAATATTTTCTTTTTCATTGTTTTATTAGGATAAATAGATAAAAATACACTAGCTGGTATTATTTTCTTATGTAATTGTTGATAATAATCTATAGTATTAAATCCACCAGTAGTAGGATTAATACATAATTGTTTATCACAGTTGTGCCATGCAGCATCAAAATAAAAGTTAGATTTAGGATTCATATTAAATAACTCATAAATCTCTCTTCCTTCTTGTTCAGTAGGACAATGTATTACGTCATTTGAATGTATATTTATTTTCATTGATTCGTTTATTAATTTCATAAATTCTTGTGCAGTAAATAGTGGTATATCTTTTAATACACTATCATCACCATGTGTTCCATTTAAATCTTCAATATTATTACCAGTATAACCATAATATTTATATATACCACCCCAATTTACTTTATAAGTATTATTTAACCATTCTATATATTTCTTCCATTCAGGAGTATCATCTCTTTTAACTAGAAAATATGTAGGTATCATGCTGATTTAATTTTCTTAATTAATGAATTATATTCATCTATCCTTGATCCTCTCCATCTTTCACCAACAGATGCACATGCACTTGATGCAAATGAATCAAACTTTCTTTGATCTGCATACCAAGAATCTAATGCTTTTAACGAATTAGGTGTAATGAAATATATATTCTTATTGAGAAATGCAGAACAATATTTATTTTGTAGATGCCAAGATTCTTCTCTTGTAAGAATTATATGTTTAAGATCTATTAGTATATTATCTTCCTTTAGTTCTCTTATATCAAATTCTCTATCTTCATCAGTACCATTCATTACCCATTGTACATCTTTGATATCTAAGATACCATCCAATATGTTGTGACATGTAATTTTAGCTAAATTCCATATAGCCTCAAAGTCTTCAATAGATATATTTTTATATGTAGAGAAACTATATCTATTATTTTCTTCTTTGACTGTACCAAGTTTAATTATACCATTATAACCTCCAGGTACTATTTCACTTGTCTCTATACTATATTTTCTATAAGGTAATTTAGGAAAATCACATATAGTTACATGTTTAGTGTGTGTATTAATACAATCTTTATTATCCCATTTATCCTTAGACATTTCATAAGATACATGATATACTAAATATACATGTCTTGTAGTTTTACTAGTCTTCATTATTTGTACTTGTACAGTACCTTCAAGCTTCTTTAATTCTTCATATTTGTTTAGTAGAGCTTGTTTACTTGATTCAAGTTCTAGTTGAGCATGTTTTTGTTTTACTTGTTCTATTTCTTTTTCTAATGTCATATTACTTTAATATAAATTGTTTTAGGATAATCACCAAATACAAATTTAGTAACTGGACATAACCATACATTCATTTTATTCCAAGTATAATTTGCTCCTCCACCATCTACTAGTGATTTTCCTTTAAATATTAACTTATCACAATCTTTTGGTACTGAGCTATTTACATCAGATATGTATATTGCTACTCTCTCCTCACCTTCTGATATCATATCTAACATTTCATCAGCACCTCCCACCATTTGTAGGTCAGCTTTTGGTCCAGGATAGTTAGGTAAATCTATATACCAATTACCTGAGCTCTCTTTATAAAAATCATATACTCTTCTCATACGTCTAAGTATTTATCTGCTAGTTTAATAATAATGTGAATTAACCACGCTATATAGAATAATGGTGAAAAGAATAGTTGAAAGTGCTCTTTTAAATTATGTTGCATATCATTAAAATTCCAATATTCATCATCATAGCAAGGTGGTATCTCTTTTTTATAACAAAATACAAAGACTGTTCCTCCTACTATTATGAATGCTAATCCTATAGCTATAATACCTAATATTAGATATACAGGATACATTAGTAGTTTTGGATAATACATTGCTACATAAAATATTATTGTAGCCAGTATTAAATATAATAGTACATATCTTCCTTTCATACTCCTAAATATTTATTAGCTAGTTTATTAATTTCTCTTATTAACCACCATATAGTATATATAGGAGATAAGAAATAATATGGACTAATATTTGTAAATTCATGTCCTCCAGCAGCCCCTACAGATATCCACGTGAATAGAGTGTATATACATAATATCATAAATAAGAAATATGGATCAAATACTTCATATAATATATTACTAGTAAATACTATAAAATCTATAATGGATTGAATATTAATAAATATTATTGTTATTAATATTGTTAACCAAAGTACTTTACTTCCTTTCATAGCTTCATGAATTCTAGTTGATAATTTAAATGTTCTAATGATTCATACTTGGTTTCAATATCTATATCTTCTATATATATTGTTAAGTTCTTATAATCAATCCATATTAAATTACCTTTACAGGGATTACATTTATTATTCTTAATTATAGTATATGCTTCATTAGTATTAGCACTATTAGCTGATCTCCATCCAATGTATTCAACTAAACTCTCATTAGTTTTGAAGTTTAATATATCACTATTACGTTCAAATGTAATTTGTTGATTATTGATATCAACAAACATTATGTCGTCTTTGAGATATATTTCTAGATACTCTGGAACTTTTGTTTCATAGTTATCTACTATTGAATCTAGTTTTATTGCTAGATCATAGTATTTTAAGTATTGTTGTTGTAATGGAACAACTGCTATAAAAGCCATCATTGTTACTATTACTGCAACCACTCCTAACATTGAGAGTGCATAAAACCTTGTTGTTATCATTGTTATTTATCTTGTTGTTGATTATCTTTTAATTCATATATTTCATATAGTATAAGACATAGTAACATGCATATTACACTTGTATCATTACCAAAAAATAGATAATGTATAGAAAATCCAGTAGAAAGAATAAGATAAAAATATTTCATATTATAAGCATGGTCATAACAGGTAAGGGAATTAAACCCTCCTCTGTACAAAGTACAAGTTCTATAAGCAATAATTTTATTAAAACGTCGCTTATACCAGATGCTAACCTGTTACAACCATTTCTTTTATATTTTTGGTATAATTACATCTGTTAATGGATAATCATACATAGTATGATTACTCATTTGATATAAATAAACACCTATTTTATTAAAAATATGAATATTATCTTCCCATGCAATCATTAAACTGTGTCTAAGAGTATATCCAGATTTTTTATCATTTGGACAATAGTTATTTAAATACTTAAAGAAGTGTTTTTCAATAAAGTTCATATGTTCTTTGGGTAGTTTATTTTTTAAATGATACCCAATAGTATTTTCAGGATACTGTTTTTCTGTACTCATAACCATTAGAGCTACTGGTACAGTTATTAATCCTAGTAATTTAAATGTTGATCTTCTATTCATATTAACTTATTTAATTGATTTTGTAAATCATTAACCTTTAAGAACTCTTCATTTTTAAGTGCTTCTTCTATTTGATCTTTTAACACTTTAATTTGATCATTCTTAGATACTTTAAATTTAGTAGCTGGTTTATCTTTATATGATGATTGTGAATTAAGTAGATAGAAATTCTTTAAACAGTATCCATTATATGATATAATAAAATCTTCATATTCAGGTAATAAATTATTCCAATGTATTCTAACTAACATTTTCTTAGCTATAACATCATTACTTAAACATTCTACTACACATATATTGTCTAAAGATACTGCTCTGTCATATTGTATTTTTATACAATCTTCAGGTTTAACCTTTTTAATTGCTTCTATATTATGATCTTTCATAATGTTAAGCAACCATGTTAATAAATTATATAATAACTGCATCATTTAATTGTTTAATAGGTGATCCTTTCTCTTTTATAAATTTCTTAACTGCATCTGTATAATACGGTTCTCCATGATGTTTACTAACATCTTCTTCATATTTACTTAGAATGATTCCTTGTTCTTCATTCATAGGATGTAAGTGTGCTATACCTGTTTTTAATATAGAACCATGTGGTGTACACCATAATACTACAGCATTTAGTGTACCTTCTTCTGTTTCTATATATGCAGAATCTTTACCATGTGCTACTATTCTACCAACAGCACCTTTAGGACCAAATGTACAGGGATATCCTATATAGGTTCGATCAATCATGTTTTTTTAATTCATCTCTTACCTGCATAAGAGCTTTGCCTAGTAAATTGTTACCTTTACCATCAAGTGTTACACCCCATATCTTATCACTCCAATTATTCCACTCAATAAGTATTTCATCATTAGTACCTAGTAGTTTATCTTTCCATTCAGGAATATTAAATTTAGCTCTTAATGCTTTTAACATTATCTCAAATTTAACATCCTCCCAGTCAGATCTTAGATGAGTAGTTCTTCTACCAATCCTTTTAGCCATAGCTGGTGATTCTCTTGCTATTACTCTCTGTTCTGTTAAATCAGTAGTTTTCATAGCTTGATAATAGTTTTCAACACTATTATATAGAATACCATCTACTTCTATTTTAACAGGAGTCATATTAGAAAACCAATTATCTATATATAACCCCCTAAATTCAAAATGTTCAGGTTTATGTTTTAAATAGTCCATATTTTTTTTAATTAAAATAACACTATCATATCTTTATACGATAGTGTTAAAACCAATGAAAGATTTTTTAACTTAAATTTTTACATATTGTCTAATATGTTTAGTTTCTTTATATTTCCATTTACTATCCCAAGCTTTAGCACTATTATAACTAAATGTAGAATATAATTTAGTTATATAAAATTCTATTACTTTTTCTGGATTTAGTATTTCAACATTATATTCTGTATCACCAAATATTAATATTGATTTTATCTTATTAGTTATTAATAATGATTTTCTTTTTTCTTTAAGAAATTTTGCAGTAATGTAATGTTTACTTTCATTTAATAATGCTAATGAAGTATATAATGCTACTTGAGCTATTGCATTATACTTATACCATTTTAGATCTAAATATTTTTTATGTTCTACTAAAACAGTACAATCTTCTAATCTTATTTCATCAAATGTATAGTGTAGAAGTAGATTATTATACTCATATGTACCTCTCATCTCAATATATTCAGATTTTGATTTTGCTCTTGCCTCAGCACTAGCTTTAATCATGTTAGATGTTGGAGTATAGTCCTTTTTATTATATCTTAAATAACATAATTGCATTGCTGATTGCTTTACTAATCCTGAACATGAAATATGTATCATAATAAAATATTTAGTTAATAAAAATAGGGTGAACATCACACCCTATACAGTTATGAATGAATTGATCTAAAGTTCCACATGGTAGATGTTATACCATTTTCTTTAACATGTTTTCATAATCAAAAGGTTTAAGTGATTAAATGTTAATAATTCTATAATACTAAAAATTTGTGATCAAAAAACCTCACCCCTTAATAGAAAAGTGTAATCCCACTCTGGAACTATCTTAGGGTGAGGAAAATATGCCAATTCAAAAAGAGGAGTGCCATAATATCTAGTTACTACCAAATTATTATGGATTTACTGGCTGTACGGGCCAATACTTTAATTTCCTTGATTTTATACTCTGCACCATCTTCAGATTTGAATGTGTATTCATTCATTGATAACTTTAATCTTATTACACCAATTAAAGTAATCTAATAGTAGCCCCACAAGGTTGTCATGGTTTATCAACCATAAGGTGATTTAATTATTTAATACATTTAATAATTTATCTAAATTAATATCATTTGGAAGAGATCTATACTCTATTCTCTTACCTAACTTTCCTTGTTTTATAGCATATACACCTTTTACTCGTTGTGTTCTAATTATATCTTCCTTAAAAGCAACATCAAGTTTAGATATAAAATATATGTAATCAAATATTTCATTACTATATATTTTATGTTCTTTTTTCTTCTTAGTATAAGAAAGTTCAATATTATTTGAGAAATTTACCTGTAGAGAAGCTTTAATTATATTTTTAGAAAGGACTTTTCCTGTTGATCCTTTAGGATATATACTTAATTCTTCTAATATTGCTACATGTTTATTCTCAACATATACATTTGATTTTCTCAGATTCTTAAGAAAATCATTATCTACTTTTATATTATCATATAAATGTAAGGTACATATCTTTTTTGTTAACTTCTCTTGCTCTAAAAATAATAGTTTTTTTAATTCAAATATACAATCAACTATATTATTATGTATACCAGTTCTTATTTCCCCTATAACTGGATTACCATCCACATTTGCTGTAACTTCAATTGCAGGAATTATCTTATCTTCAGAATTCTTTACAAAGAACTCTAATTCTATTCCATAATTTAACATAATTATTCATTTTTTGATTTTATTATATTTTTTGTACGTTCCCATTCTTGTGTACTAGTTATTTCAAACCACATTTTATTATATCCTGTAATATCAAATGGTTCAATATCTTCTGTCCATGCTTCATCTAATATCTTAAATAGTTGACCTTTTATTCTATCACCATTTTTGTCTTTTAGTACAAGTATTAGATATAGATCTTTAGCTGTCTTTCTCTTTAAAATATCAATTACAACACCATACCATTTAGATCTATATTTACTTCTTACAAATTTGTGTATCATGATAGATGTATATTATTTATAGATAATACATCAAATATGTGATCACGTGTTAGTCTACCTATACCTGGTATACCTTTAATCTCTGCATAGGTTAATTTACACACATACTTTATAGTATATATATTTTCACTATGTACATTTTTAAATTTTTCTGTTAGCAGCTCTACAAGAAACTTATATGCTCTATTATTGAATTCTAAATTTATTATTTCTTTAGATAAATGTTGATCAATTATAGCTTGTTGCTTACGTGCTTCAATATCTGCATAGTATTTTTCTATTTGTTTATCTATATCAGACATATTAATACCAGCTAGATTACATGCTATAAACATTAATTTATCTAACTTATTATTTAAGTTTTCCAGTTCCATAATTATATATTTATTTAGTTATTAAAATAACACCAATATATCTTTATATAGAGGTGTTAATATCCAATATACTTGATTTATTATTTATTTAAAAAATCTTCTGCATTCTTTACAGTTCCGTTTTTAACATAATTAGGATAAACAACTTTTATAAAATGATCTAGTTGTTCTTTATACCATTGTCCTGATTCTCTATTTAGAATAGACATAGCTTCAGAGGAATTAAAACCTTCATCGTGTTGAGATTTCAATTTATCATCTGCATGAGTATCAGCATAACAAGTTGCAAGCCATCTCGCAAATAGAAACATTTTAACTTTGTCCATGATTATTTATTATCTTCAGCTACGATATTCTCGAAGCCTATTAACGAATCCTGATACTTATATGATCCAACATATCTACCATATTGGTATACATGTGCTGAATCCATCTCAATACGTACTTGGTATTCATGCATTACATGTTCTGCATTACTTAATATACGATCAACTGTAACTATATGAATTATGTATATAGTTATCATACCTAAAATTGATACTATAGTAAGTATGTTATTTTTCATGATAGTTTAATTTAAATAGTTAATAAAAATTGCAACAGCTTGTTCCCTCTACAATAGGTAATCAGCTTGTATAGTAATGTAATAGCATTGTAGCAGCTATCATTTGGCGCATCCACTGTTGCAATAATCCCTCTGCACTCAATTGTAATACTAGCCTTTCACCTAGATTAAGAAAATTGTCTTACAACTGCCACCCTTGGGAGCTGATTAATTTGAACTATATCATTTCTTAATAGTAACTTGTAGCTATTCCTCGTCATAATTGATTCATCAGTTAGCTTTCATGTTATTAATCAAGTAGTTTCACATCTTATAGTAGTTTTATAACGCTACTATTTCAGATCTTTCGATTTGGTAACTTATCGAACTATAAGAAGCTTATACTACGTGGTTGTGGTGCATTAAAATGTAATAAATATAGGTAAAGTCTAATCCCACTCACATATAGATCACTCTAGTTAATATTATTTTTTCCATTTTAATCTATTTTGAAGTTACAATCTGTCATACTTGTTCTACTACAATTACATATCTCATTCTCTTTGAAGAAACATTTCTTTTTAATAGTTAACTTGTATTCTGGAAAGTTATCTATTAGTCCCTTCTGTACATCACAAAATTCTCTCCAAGAGTGTTCTGTTAATGGTTCATCTATATTATTAATTAGTCTTTCTAATAAGTTTATAGTATGTTGTAGTATTTCTTCTTTATCCATATTGTTTTTATTTACTCTATATTCAGTTGTAATAGAATACCTGCTTGAATATACTTCTATATTCTCAACAATGGTTGGTTACATTGACCCTCTACCTGTCAGGATTAGTATTTTCTATTACAACTGTTTACAGAGATATTTTTAATCAGTCCAACTCATTATAATTCTACTGGCATCTATTCTAAAATATGGTAATGGCATAGACCAATTAGGATTATTTAGCATTTTTAATACTACATCCTTTGTGAATGAGCGTCCTGTTGTATCAAATGATAATTGAAGTTTAGATTTGATATATAAAGTGTCAGTAATTAGATAGTAATACATGATTAGTTATATTTATTAGATGATTAAATAAAGTTCACCATTGATGTAATCTCCGGTGAACTCAAATAATTTAAATGAGATTAATTTGATATATTACATGAAGTGGCTTAGATTTTTCATAGATTCTAATAGCCTCTATCATGTTATCAGCGATTAGTGTAAATTCACCACTATTAACCTTATTCATGTATTCTCTCCAAAGTATTTTGTACTTATTCATAATATATATTGTTTGAGTTTGAGCACTTCAAATGAAGCCTAAGCCTTGATATTATCTCAACCCAACACTAATGTGTTGTGCACTCTAAATGAAAATCATTGTATATTTACCCTATTGAGACGATTACACCATTTCAGGTGACATATACTTATGATATAATACCCTAATGGGTGCAACTCCAAGCCAATAAGTTGCTGCCTAATTAGCACTACTTCAGAGGTAGTCAGGATTTTATAACATGCATACTCTAATAACATGTTAAGTCTATTTCCCTAGTTAGTCATGAGTTAACTTAGGGTAGAGTAACACCTTATGTATTATATTGTATTCCAACCTCTTTGTGTCAACTGTTGGATACTCACCACTGTTTTAAAGGTATAGTGTGAACCTGTTGCTAGCAATATTTTAAAAAGCCTCAGTGAGCCTATTATTTTAATAAACAGGTATACATCATCTGAGGCTTATATCTTTCTTACACCAGTTGCGTCAAATAGTTCAGATCTATATTTAGATAGATAGTGTTTAAGCTGAACTATTTCTAATCTCTGTATCTCACAACAATACATTAATATTGATATTAAGAATACCAACAACATGCATATTTCGAGAGCAAAATCCTTTGAGTAGAATATAGCAGCTAATAAGAGAATAGCTGCTATAACTACACCAATTTGTAACAATATCTTAAGCATTACGATTTGGTTATATATTTCTTGGTCCAACAACCCTTTGTATTTATATAAGCAATGAATTTGCCACCTCTTAACCCAATATAAACTGGGTATTCAATGCCTTTATACAAGGCAGTTTCAGTGGATTTCTTTGCTCCACCAATTACTTTTTGTTCAGTGAGGCAAGGAGCAGAATCAAGGTTATATGTAGCTTGTCCAAAGCTTGTGACAACTAAGAATAATAATAATGTCATAGTGGACAATATTTTCTTTCTTAATCTGGATATTGTTGCTTCTTGTTCACCCATTAACATGAATAGGTAAAATACTAATCCAATTGCAAATGATGCAATAATGTGTATTATATTGATATCAAATAATATCAGATATAAGCAATAGCACAAGGCTATCATGCAGATAATGAAGTTGATTGTTTTCATGATTGAGTTTATTGAGTTTGAGCTACCATGCACTCCATAAAATAATTGATTAGTATTCCACCATCATATAGAACAGCCATTTTCAGCCTAGTATTATACTCTCTGCTTTTAGGACATAAACTCAATAAGAGTCAAGAGTTTTTATTCTATACAACTTCCCATGATTAAATGGTTACATTGGGTTTCCACCCTTTATCAATTACTGTTTATTTAGAACTGTTTATACTCTGTTCATGGAACATTAAAGAGTTGGGATAAGAGTTTTACAGTTGAGTTTGCAACCTCAGCCTACTACGTGTGTTATCTAATGCTGTATCCTTTTATTATTATTGGACTCCATTAGCACGTTTGTTATATGATTTTCATCATATAGTAGGACTCATAAGCTCTTATTTTTATCCCTTTTTAAATACATAATATAAAGATTAAACAGATAAACTTTGATATGACTATCTATCTATATCAATCTAAACTCTGCTAATAGAGTATCACCTCTATTTTATTTCACACCTTATGTTAATTATTGTAGTCCAGTCTCTTTGTGCTACTGCCAGATACTCACTCATGCTCTTATATTTAAAGACCTACGCTGATAACAGGTCTGATTGGGATTAATCTCAATCTGAGTTCAAGAACTCAAGAAGATCTTCCTCATTGAGTACAATGTTTTGTGTATGCATTTGAATTGAATTTATGTGATGATTAAATATGATTAATGAAAAAAAGGTGAGACTAACTGAATAGCCTCACCCCTTCATAATGTTTATTACGAAGTTAATGTTTATCTTGATTGAGCATTATAATACATTTGTTTAAAACTCTTTAACGGTTTTAAATTAAATGTCTTTAATACATTATCTACTATATTTTGTTCATTTTGAAACTCTGATGAAGTATAAAACTTATTGCTATAATGTGAATTGTGAGTAGTCTTAATGATAATAAGTAGCTTATCAATTTGTTCTTGAGTTAACCCATACTCACTAGGATTTTGTTTAGAATAATCAGACTCTTTCATCATTGAATAGTGTTTTTCCAGTGTTTCTAACTGTTGAATATGATCATAGTTATTGTTAACTAATGATATTAATTCTAGTTCTTTAATAAAAGCTCTCATGATTAAATTATTGAGTTTTAGCTATATCTTATTAATATAGCACTGATTTAAAAATATGGTGAATGGTCAAATGATCTTGGTTGGTACTTGGCAACGCCTCATCATCATCAACATTAAGCTGATAATCAATGAATTACACAACATTTACTGCGAACTGCAGTCTAACACTACTGCGAAAATGGTAAACGTTGTACAATGTTTAAAAAAAATGCTGGGAGCTGTTACACTCCCAACATTCTAATGAGCTTAGGCTGTTTTAACCTTAGCAGAACCTTCAGGCTGTCTGACTTCTGCAGCTTTCGCATTTGCAGTTTCTTCAGCAAGTTCAGCGTCAATGTCACCAAAGATGTCTTTAGTAATAGAAGCGTTGATCATCCTGGTGTTGACCCCAACCCAAAGGGGTCGGCTCTTAGGATTGCTGCGGTCAATCATCTTCAGGAATCTGAAGGGTTGATGCTGATCAAAACCTTCCTTAGTAAAACCAATGTTCTCTGGTTTTGCACCATTGAGACCTGGAATTTGGATGGACATTCGTCCTCTTCCATTAAGGTCAGTAAGACCAGCTGTAGGAAATTTCATCCTGAATTCTCTTGGAGTTAAATCTTCGAGAACTTCTGTCTGACGTCTTGCGTCCATAATTACAAAGTTTAAGTGTTAGTAAATAATGAATTAAGCAGAAAGTACTTTTCCTGCGCAAACCTTAGTGGGGGTTTGGGAGTAGGGGGTACACACCCTATATACCACATATAAAAAAAATTTTAGAAAATTTTGGGGGGTAAATATTGTCATCTAAACCAAAATGGGCAGTTATACTTAAGCCTAATCAGTTAATATTATGTTAATAATTACAAATAGCTTGCATTATCCAATATTCATCACTATATTTGTGGTTCACAGGCTGAGATTCATACCTAACAGAAGTACAGACTCAGCACCTGATGGGGGTAGTAAACACTCAAATAGAGTTAAGGTCCTCCAAAAGGGTGATTTCAATGAGTATTGATGATTATCCTGGGCTAGCCTAAGGGGAATGTTTCACTGAAAGAGTGAAATGAGGTTAATAAAATCATCTTAAAGGTTTAAAAGACGTTATACAAAGAGAAATCATCTAAATAAATAAAAAGAGATTAGGTTCTCATGGGCTTGTTATATGAATTCTACTAAATGTTATTCAAATTGGGATTGTTATCAAGGTTGTACATGTATTAATGGCAATTGCATACCTAGATTTCCAATATTAATTGACCATCCTCACCTATTAGGATTAAATGAGGAGGTTATAAAAGATATACAAGATTATTATGATGAACAAGAGAGAGAAATTTAAAAAAGATCAAGCATTAATACCGTTATCTAAACCAAAATTATCACAAGCAGAACTAGATAAACGTTCTCAGTACAAAGTATTATATGATCCAGCATCTTCTGGAATGAATGGAGAAAGTTATCATCATAATTTTGATGATTCATGGTGGTGGAGAAATAGGCTTGACTATATATATCCAATAACAAGAAAACATCCTCATTTAAAAGGACTGAATGAGGATACATTAATACAAGTACAGGAATATTATGACGAAGTGGAAGCTTAAATCTGATCAAGTATACAAACCCTCCTTGCTGGAAACATTAGATGAGGATAATTGGATATACTTTGAATGTGATACTAATAAATGGGGAAATGTTGAAGGATATGTAACACAATGGTGGCCAATACCATCATCAATTGTAGATACTCACCCATGGTTAGAGGGATTAAATAAAGATGTGTTAAAAGAAGTTAATGAATATTACGATGAAACCAAAGAAGAATAATTTTTTTGATGTAGAGCAGGTATACTCACCTAAACCAGGTCTAAGTATATCAGACTTAGAAAAGCAGATTGAGGATGTATGGTTTAATTATAAACCAGATCCTCGTGATAGACATCTTCACCTATATACTAATCAAGCAGGAATTGACTTATGGGAAAACATGATTACAGAGAAATTTCTTAAAGATACCTTCTTTGTTAATAACCCACATCTAAAAGGTCTTAATAACAGTGAAGAGGTATATCAATACTATAAAGATAATGATTTGTTAATTAAACGTTAAAGACGACAATTCGCTTGCTTTTAGGTATCAAAATCCCGTATATTTGTAGTATAAAATAACTAAATAATGAAAAACAAGATCAACGAAAAATCAACAAAAATGTTGAAAGCATTGTTAACTAATTGTCCTTCTTATTTTAAGAGGAGTGCGGATTTCTTATCCACTAGAGTTAATTGTAAACTACAGGATGTAATAACCTTTAGACAAACTCCATGGTATAGAACTAATAGCAAAAGATATAATACTAACCCAGCAGGGTTCTAAGAACTGACTTTTTGTATGTTTTTTTGATTGTGAACAAAGGACCCCAGTAAATCTGGGGTTTTTTGTTATATGCTCTCTGGTAATTTTATTTTAGATAACATCATTTCAACTTCTTTCTTCATATACTGTACCTTCCATAAAGTATTATAGTGATGGAATCCCAAGTGTCTAACAGTATAACCAGCCTCTTCCAGCATCCAAGCATAAGTAGAAATCGCTAGAGAATAATAACTCAGGTGACAATCCTGTAAATGGTTAAGTGGGTATTTCATAGTCTGACCTCTAAATCCTTCAGTCTTAATCTTCTTGTTAGTCTTATAGTCATCTACGTCTACATACCTAGTTTCCCCAACAGTAGTAATATAAACCTTATCAGCTTGTCCTGCCAGCCTATACTCTGCATTCCATAACAGAAGTTCAGGATAGAATCCATCTGCTAATTGGTATAAATCAGGAGTAGAATTGTTCTCATACCCTTTAACTTTCTCCAGTTTAATAACTTTAGCACCAGTTTTAGTAAACGGGTTTTCTATTATCCCTCTCAGATAAGACATCTTCTCAGCATCCTTATGGTATAAGTTGCCTTTACCAATGGCCTTCTTATTATTATCAGACCACATATCCACATACTTCTGAACAGTATTCCAGAATTTAGGGGAATCCATATCCCTAGTTAGTATTCTAACTGCTTCTTTTGGAGAACTAAACTTCCCTTTAATATAAGTAAAATTTGGAATTAGCTCTTCCAAAGCTTTATACCTTGACCAGTAATCTGTGTCATAAGGCTGCTTATACTTACTAATTAAATTAGACACAGAAGTATATTCTTGTCCATCCTCAGAGAAATATTCATGTTTTTTTTCTTTAAAAAGTATCATAATTTGTTGATTTTTATGCGTAATTGGTATATTTCTTTTATACCACTGGTACAAATATACACATTTTTCAGCAAATTATTGTATCTTTGTACTATGAAAGTTTATGAATTTTCCTCTATTGAGGAATATTTCCTAAAATATGTAGACATCTTAGAAGTTACCATGGTAGCTCCTGATAAGAGACTAGCTCCCAGAGAGAAGGAGTTTCTTATTGCGTGTATGGTAAGTGAGTATAAAAGGATAGATGTAAATTCAGATAGAGGAAGGAAATTCATAGAAGAACATTCAAGATGTAACAATAAGGATTGGTATGGTTATAAGAACAAACTAATCAAGAAAGGATGGTTGTTAGAACATAGAGATGGTTTTACACTATTAAACAGTCTAAATTGCAACACTAATAAAGGAATAGCAAAACAAATTTATTTTAATTTTTCATTGAAGTATGGACAAGCTAAAAGCAGCCTGCCTGAAGAAGGGGGCCAAGTACCTGATAGTTAACAGGAGATATTATGAACTAGTATGTATGGATATTGCTGGTGAGGAAGATATAGATGAATCAGAATCTTTCTTAATGGCACCAGAGAAGTATAAAGGATTAATACTAGCAGTAACAGATAAGATGGATTTCTCATTTGAGGTACTATGAAAAGCGTAATAAAGAAGATATCTTTAAATAAGGGAATTGAAGAGGATGAGTTAGAGGCACTTATTACTGACTTCTTTAAACAACTAAGAGGAGAGATGGCTGTAGGCAATCCTAAGATTATGATACATAATTTTGCCTCATTTGTTTTAGATAAAAAGAAGATGAAACATGCCTTGAGAGTATGTACTTATATGCAAGAGCATGATAGAAATACTCCAAGAATAGAAGAGATAAAAGAATTTGTAGAAAATAATATTGATAAAATAACTAAACAAACCAGATGTTAATAGGAGCACAGCCAAGTATAAAGTCAAATGACATAAAAAGAGCAGGGGATATTAAGAAGCTAATGGATGATATAAGAGCTTCAATAGATATACCAACATCAGAATACCCAGCAGTTAGAGAACATTTTCAAGCATGGCTTAAAGATGAATCATATTTCCAAGATTATGATGGGTGGAATCTAAGTAAACCTGGAACAATGATTGTAAGATTGTACAGATATCAGAGAGCAACATCATTATTGCATGGAGACTCTTATAAGATACTACCAATTGTAAAAGTAATTAAAACACATCCTGAAGGTTTCTTTAAAGATCAGCCTCCTAAGTTTGTAACTGGAATGATATTGAATGTGAATGATAGTATAGCTAATATCATGGTTAGTGGAGATTGGGTAGTATGGAAACATAGGATGGATGTAGAGAGACCTCAACCAACTATACCAGAACCACCTAAGTTTGATGGTTTATTGAATGAATGGTTAAGGACTAGTAGATTTGCAGTAGACAAATTAAACCCATCACCAGATGATGATTGGACATTTGTAAGAACTGAAAATGACTTTAATCTGATTTATGAAGTACCAGCTTAAAGATTTTGTATCTCCTGATAGATGGAGATCAGTTTATATCTGGTTATTAAGATGGGTATTCACTTGGACTGCTCAACAGATTAATAAGTTAGATAAAGTAGAAAATAAAGGTAATTATGAGATTGGTTCAATACTTGTAATTGATAATGTAATAAAAGCTAAACTAGAAAGGATAGATGACTTTGAACAAATCCACATCATTGAACAGTACATGTACAGATTTCTTGCGTGTGCTCCATGTGTTA
>Ga0138256_10002312_pt1 | contig 20469 bp, 23 predicted proteins | sample KNB2016incub_MG_FD_105486 | JGI IMG/M metagenome (GOLD analysis project Ga0138256, IMG submission 105486) | Active sludge microbial communities from wastewater in Klosterneuburg, Austria - KNB2014incub_MG | ecosystem: Engineered > WWTP > Activated sludge > Unclassified | place: Austria... | reverse complement strand
GCAATGATAATTAACGATCGTGTTTACACAAAGCTCGATCCCGAAAAAGCTGTTAACATTCTTAACGAAATAAAGTAGGGAGGCAAAATGAAAACACAAACTAAAATTGATGCAGTAAAAACTGAAAGAACAGGCCCGGTTCTTTTCTCCGCATATAAAAGAGGAGAGGGAATTAAGAAAGCTTTAAAAGAAAAAAGAGAAGATATTCTTTTTGAGATTAAAGATTCAGGATTAAAAGGAAGAGGCGGTGCAGGATTTCCAACATCTACAAAATGGATGTTAACTGCTGCTGCAAAAGCCGATAAAAAATTTATTGTTTGCAACGCTGATGAAGGCGAACCAGGTACTTTTAAAGATAGAGTGCTCTTAATGGAATATCCAGCATTAGTTTTTGAAGGAATGGTTATTGGCGGATATACTGTTGGAGCAAAAGTTGGTATCGTATATCTGCGTGCTGAATATGAGTATATGCTTGAACAATTAGAAAATTATCTTTCAAATATGAGAGAAGATAATTTGCTTGGAGAAGGAATTCTTGGAACAGATTTTTCTTTTGATATTTCTATTCGTCTTGGTTCAGGTGCTTATGTCTGTGGAGAAGAAACTGCATTAATAGAATCACTTGAAGGTAACAGAGGCGAGCCACGCAATCGTCCTCCATTTCCTGTAAACACAGGTTATATGGGATATCCAACTTCTGTGAACAATGTTGAAACACTTGCTGCTGTTCCTCACATAATTACAAAAGGCGGAAGTTGGTTTAAAAAGTTTGGAACTGACAGATCATCCGGATCAAAATTATTTTCTGTTTCCGGTGATTGTGAAAGACCTGGAGTTTATGAACTTCCATGGGGAACATCAATAAATGAGTTGCTGGAAATAGTTAGTGCAAAAAATACGAAAGCAGTTCAGGTTGGTGGTGCTTCTGGAGTTTGTATTCCTAAAACACAATTTGATCGCAAGCTTGGTTACGAAGATGTTCCAACCGGCGGATCAATAATCGTATTTAATGAATCAAGAGATATGCTTCACGTTCTTAAAAACTTTATGGAGTTTTTTGTGGAAGAATCCTGCGGACAATGTACTCCTTGCAGAATCGGAAATGTAAAACTACTTGAAGGAATTAACATGATTGAACGCGGAGAATTCACATTCAAATATATAAACACATTAAAAGAACTTGGAAAGACAATGCAAGTTGCATCCAAGTGCGGATTGGGACAATCAAGTCCAAATTCATTTATTTCTATTCTTGAAAATTTTAAAGAAGAAATCTTTCATACATCCGGAAATAATGGATTTAACGGAAAGGCAGGTAAGTGATGAAAGAAAAATCAAGAACACCAGTATCGCAACAAGCATTAACAATAGAGAAACCAGCTTTAGAAGATGGAATCGGAAGTAAAGTAACTGTTGAAATAAATGAAAAGAAAGTTCAAGTTTTCTTTGGACAAACAATTCTTCAAGCTTGCAAAGAAAATCAAATTCACGTTCCAACGCTTTGTCATCATCCAGATCTTTGCATTGCTGGAACTTGCCGTGTTTGTGTTGTTGAAGTAGAAGGAATGAGAACACTACAAACAGCTTGCTCATTTCCAATAACTGCCCCGATAAAAATAAAAACATCAAGCACAATGGTGCGTAAAGCAAGAAGACATATAATCGATCTTTTGTTAAGCGAACACTACGGTGAATGTTATTCGTGCGTAAGAAATAATAATTGCGAACTTCAGTCTCTTGCAAAAGAGTATGGCGTTGATTCATACACTTTTGGTCATGTTGATAAACCTATCTTCGAAATGGATCTTTCATCTTATTCAGTTGTTCGTGATATGAACAAATGCGTTAATTGTAGAAGATGCGTAAGAACCTGTATTGATCTTCAGGAAGTTGGTGTATTAGAAGCAATTGATCGCGGAGACAAAACACACATTGGAACATTTTTAGAAAAACCATTAGCAGATGTTGTATGTATTAATTGTGGTCAGTGTATTAATCGATGTCCAACCGGCGCATTAAAAGCAAACGATCCATCAGATGAAATATGGAATGCAATTGATGATCCAACAAAACACGTTGTAATACAAACTGCCCCATCTCCACGTGCAGCAATTGGTGAAGTGTTTGGTTTAGAACCGGGAAAATCTTTTACCGGTGAAATGAACACAGCTTTACGTCGAATTGGTTTTGATGTTGTATTTGATACAAACTTTACTGCTGATCTTACAATTATTGAAGAAGGAACTGAATTAATTTTAAGACTTTACAAAGCTTTGGTTAAAAAAGAACAAGTTGCAATTCCCCAATTTACATCTTGCTCACCAGGCTGGGTAAAATATCTAGAACATTTCTATCCTGAATACATTGATAATTTAAGTTCTGCAAAATCACCACAACAAATGTTTGGTGCACTTATCAAAACATTTTATGCACAGAAAAAAGGTATTGATCCAAAAGATATCGTATCGGTTGCAGTAATGCCTTGTGCTGCTAAAAAGTTTGAATGTAATCGTCCTGAAATGGCTGACTCTGGTTTTAAAGATGTTGATTACGGGTTAACAACACGTGAACTTGGCCAGATGATAAAAGAAGCCGGAATTTATTTACCGGAAATGCCTCAGTCACATTTTGATGATCCTTTTGGTGTTGCTTCTGGTGCAGGATTAATTTTTGGTGCAACTGGTGGAGTTATGGAAGCTGCTCTTAGAACAGTTATCGAATTAGTAACTGGAAAGAAAGTTGAAGATATTTTTGCTAATGCTGATATAATTCCATTACGCGGATTTGAAGGAATAAAGTATGCAGAACTTCCAATTACAGAAGTTGGACCTGTCCCTAAAATTCTTCAGCATCTTGTTCCAGATTGGAACTGGTTAAAAGGCGCTACTTTAAAAGTTGCAGTTGCACACGGAACAGCAAATGCTAAAAAAATTATGGAAGATATTAAAGCTGGCGGTAAATTCAGCGAATGTCATTTCATTGAGTTTATGGCTTGTCCAGGTGGTTGTCTTGGAGGTGGTGGTCAGCCAATTCCAACAAGCGAAGAAGTAAGAAAGATGAGAGCAAAAGCTATCTATGATGAAGATAATTCTTTACCACTAAGAAAATCTCATGAAAATAGGCATATAACAGATATCTATAATGAGTTCTTGACTGATGGACCTTGCGGACATATTTCGCACAAACTTCTTCACACGCATTATGTGAAGCGTGGAAAATACATAGCATAACTTTGTATATTTAAACCAGGCAGAACTAAAAATTATTTTTATTCTGTCTGGTTTTATTTTTTTATTGATTGCAGAAAACCAATGTTTGAATTAGTTCCAGAATGGGCAAGCCATTATGAAGAATTTTGGCTTACTATACGAAGAAGAAATTTATGGTTTATAAAACTGCGTTACGGCGCAGCTGTTATGCTGTTGTTTTCGATATTCTTCTCTAAGTTTTTTCTTGAAATTGAATTCTCTAAAGTTCAACAAAACTCTATCACTTCTATTACAATCCTGATTCTCTTCTACAATCTTGCTTTTCACACGCTAAGAAAATATTTAAAGCACGATGCAAAAAAATTTAATCCACTTCATCTTTCAATACTACAAATGATATTTGATTTATTTGCTTTGATGTCCATAATTTATTTTACCGGAAGTGTAGAATCACCGCTACTTTTATTTTTTGTGATTCATATGATTGTTGGGAGTTTAATTTTACCTGGGTTTGTGATTTATACTTTTGCAGTAGTAGTAGTACTTGCTTTCTGGGGAATTACAGTTGGGGAATATTACTCTATTATTCAGCATCATCACATTTTGGGATACCTTCCAGTACCAATACATCAGCACTTTAATTTTGTGCTTGCAATAAATATAACATTTGCTTTTATGGTGTTTATGATTGTATTGATTGCAAACAAGGTTGCAAATCAGCTTTACATTCGCGAACAGCAGTTACTTGAATCAATTGATAAAATAAATGCTGCTGAAAAAGAAAAACAAAAATATATTTCTGGTATTGTGCACGAAATTAAAACTCCGCTTGCTGCGGTTCATTCTTATTTGGATTTAGTTCTGCAAAAATTTCTTGGTCCGTTGGATGAAGTTGTAGAAGAAAAACTAACGCGTGCTAGAAGAAGATCTGATGAAGCTATAGAATTGATTAACAACGTATTAAAAATTTCTAAACTTAGAATTGAAGATTCATTTATTAAGGAAGAAGTTGATATTGCCTCTATTCTTGCCAGAGCAATTAAAAGTGCAAAAGTAAATGCAGAAGCTAAAGGTGTTAAGCTTTCACTAATAAATCGTAGAAAAGAAAGACATACAATTGATGGCGATCCACTACTAATTCAAATTGCTTTATCAAATATTATAAGTAATGCTATTAAGTATAATTTTATGGATGGGAAAGTTGAGATTGAAGTTGATGAGGACAAAGATAATTTAATAATTAAAGTTTGTGATAACGGAGTTGGAATCCCAAAAGAAGAAACTGAAAAAATATTTAATGACTTTTACAGAGCAAGTAATATCAAACATGGTAGCGTTGAGGGTTCTGGCTTAGGCTTATCTGTTGTAAAACAAATTGTAGAAAGACACAATGGTACAATAAATATTCAAAGTCCTTCGCATCTTTCTACAGATAGATTTCCAGGAACTTGTGTTAAGCTTACTTTGCCTTTTTTGAAGAAGCAGATTTAACTACTTTCTTATCTTTAACAATTTTCAGATCCACAAGTTTAGAAGAAACACCTTTAATCAATGAGACTTTTCTAGCAAGCTCATCCATTTTTTTTCTATCGCCAGCAAGCTCAAGAATTAATAATCCTTGATCACTGCAATTTTCCATAACACCATCATGGATTCCTAATCTAGTTTTAATCATGCATCCCCAACCTGTTAGAACTTTTTGAACTTGAATAGCAGCTTCTTTTCTCTGACCGACAAGAATTAGTAAAATAGTTTTCATAAATCTCCCTTTGTAAAATGTTATTAAATGATGTTGTAAAATTAAATATTAAATATCAATTGAAAGAATTTCGATTAATTTTTATCGACTATTTAGTCGCATTGAACTGACTTGGTCGAGAGTTTAAAAACATTTACTTGATTTCCATTGCGCTATAACAATATTTATGATGGCATTTATATTGCTAAATCATAAAGAGGTTTATATGAAAAAAATAATAACAATAGTATTACTTTCTGCTGGTTTGATTTTCAGCCAAACGATTTCTGATTCAACGCAAGTAAAAAATAAGAATCAGGAAAAAGAAAAAATCCAGAAACAAAATTCTGAGATCAAACAGGTTAAAGATCAAACAGGGCCAAAACAAAATTCAGAAAGTGAAGTAAAGCAAAATCGTAAAAAGAAAGATGTATTTATTGATAAAGATGGTGACGGAATTTGCGATACGAGGCAAGGTGGAATGAGTTTTAATAAGATGCGCAAAAGATCCGGTAGTGGAAAAAATGGACCCAGCGGAAAAGGTGGCAACGGTAATGGCTATGGTGGCGGAAATTAATTTTATAAGAAATTAAATTATGAAAAAAAGATTCAGTCCGGTAATTCTTCTATCATTGTTATATCTAACAAATGTGCAAGCGCAATTTAATCTGTACACTAATTATGAAGGTATTTATGATGATAATATTTTTAATACGAGTAATAATGTTTCAGATTATATAAACAGTTTATCATTTGGTTCTGCATATAACTTTGAGTCTGAGTTTAATAATGTTCAGCTTTATTACGAAGGTAGTTTAAATTTATTTCAAACAACAACATCAAAATCATTTAACACTCATCGAATTGGATTGGTTGAAACACATTTGTTTTCAATTGATGATAATCCATTAAATGCAGGAATAAATTATTCATTTAGAAATAACCAGGATGAATATGTGGTTTATGATTTTGACCAGATTTCTGCATACGCAAATTATCGTCATTCGATAGGTGAAAGCGATTTTATTTTACCCGGATATATCTTTAATAGAAACAATTACAAAAACTTTAGTTTGTTTTCACACAACGAGCATAAAATATTCTTAAGCTATATCTCAAATTTCGAAACTCAAACTTCTCTAACTTTAAATGCTGAGTATTCACTCAAACAATATTTTGAAGAATACAATTTTGAAGGTTATCTCAATCAAGCATCACAATTAAAATTTAAAGTAAATCTTGGTCAATCAATAAGTGATCTTACTGGTTTAAGCGGTTACGCGGTCTATCGAAAAAACCTTTCCAATGGGAGCAGATATTTGGTTAGCGATTCTCTTTTATACTACGAGGAAGAAATATTTAATGATATTTATTCTTACGATGGAATTGAAATGGGATTGGGCTTTAAGCATTACTTTAATGAAAAGTTAGAACTTAGTCTTGAAGCAAGATATTTAATTAGAGATTATTCCTCATTGCCTGCTGCTGATAGAAATGGAATTGAATTAACAGCTATGCGTGAAGATAAGCAGTTTGGTTTTGGGGCTGGATTGGCTTACGATTTAAGCAATACTTTGAATGGTCTTTCTGTTTCTGCAACCTGGAATTATTTTAAAAATAATTCAAATGATTACTACTACAAATACTCAAATCAAATTATTTCTTTTTCTTTTGATTATGGTTTTTAAAGCTTAAGGTTATCATTATGAGTGAAACGAAGCAATCTTTTATATAATAGATTGCTTCATCCCGTCGGGATTCGCAGTGACAAGAAATTCTACCCAAACTTTTTTATTTCGTACTTCTGCATTTTATAGCGAAGATTACGTTCAGTCAATCCTAACATTCTTCCGGCTTGTGATTGATTTCCGTTAGCTTTACTAAGTGCATCAAAAATTAATTTCTTCTCAAGCGCTTCAACCTGTTCAATTAAACTTGCTTCGTCATTTACAATAATTTCTTTTTCAGCTTTAAATCCCTTAATAATATTTGGCAAATCTGATAATGTTATTACTTCGCTTCTGCAAAGTACAACTGCACGTTCAATAATGTTTTCAAGCTCGCGTACATTGCCTGGAAAATTATATTTAATTAATAAATCAACAACTTCTTTAGATAAACTTAACTTTTGTTTTCCATTTTCTTTAGCGTACTTGTCCACAAAATGATCAATTAAGGGAAGAACATCTTCTTTTCTTTCACGCAATGGAGGAATGTGAAGTGATACAATATTCAATCGATAAAATAAATCTTCTCTAAAACTTCCGTCTTTAATTTTTTCTTCAAGATTCTGATGTGTTGCTGCAATAATTCTAACATCAATATGTATATTTTCAGTAGAACCCAATCTTTCAATCTGATGTTCCTGCAAAACGCGGAGTAATTTAACTTGAAGATTAATCGGTGTATCCCCGATTTCATCAAGAAAGATTGTCCCCCCATCTGCTAATTCAAATCTGCCTTTCTTTGCTTTTTCAGCGCCGGTAAACGCACCTTTCTCATGACCAAACAATTCACTTTCAAGTAATGTTTCTGGCAAAGCAGGAATGTTAACGGCAATAAATGGTTTATCTTTTCTTGGACTGACATAATGAATTGATTTTGCTAAAACTTCTTTGCCGGTTCCGCTTTCACCTGTAATTAAAATAGTTGCTTTGCTATCAGCGGCTCTTGCTCCAACACTTAAAACTTCTTCCATCTTTGGTGATTGTGAAATGAAAGAATCAATCTTAAATTTTTCTTTAAGTTGATTTTTTAAAATTTGTATTTCTGATCTAAGATTTTTGTTTTCAATAATTCTTTCGATCATCAAATCAAGTTCATCAAGATCTACAGGTTTTGATATATAATCAAAAGCTCCGAGTCTCATTGCTTTTACAGCATTTTCAATTGTGCCAAAAGCCGTTAAAATAACAAAACTTATTTCTGGATTAATCTTTTTTACTTCTTCTAAAACTTCTAATCCTGTTTTGTCTGGCATCTTAAAATCTGAAAGAACAATATCTACAAGATTATTCTGAACAGTTTTTATTCCATCTGTGCCAGATGAAGCTGAAAATATTTTGTATCCTTTTTTTTCAAGATAGCCCTTTAAAACATTACGCTGGGCATCTTCATCATCAATGATTAAAATTGAATAATTGTTCATTGTATTGGTAAAATTATTTTAAATGATGTTCCATTATTTATTTTGCTTGTAACAGAAATTGACCCGTTATGTTGGGCAATAATTTTTTGCGAAATACTTAATCCCAAACCATTACCATCTTTTTTTGTTGTAAAATACAAATCAAAAATCTTTTTTTGCTGCTCAGCAGAAATACCAACTCCATTGTCGGAAATTTCAATTATCAAATTATTGCTTAATCTAAAATACTTAAAAACAACCTGGCCATTATTTTTTGTTGCATCAAACGCATTTTGTAAGATGTTCATTAAAGATTGTTTAATTAAATCGGCATCAAGATTTATTGTGATTGATTCAGTTCCCTGCAAAATAAAAACAATCAATTTTTGTTTAGCCTGGACTTCAAATAATTTGTAAACCTCACTAAGATAAGATTTAATATCAACAGGTCTAAGATTAACATCAATAGGTTTTGCATAACTTAAAAACTGGGTTATTATTTTATTTATCCTGTTAACTTCATTTCTTAGAATTTGAGTTATATCTAAATATTCATTCTCATTTTCTTTTGGAATAAATTCTTTGTTCAATCTTTGTGCAATCATTCCAATTGCGTTAATAGGATTTCTGATTTCATGTGCAACTCCACTTGCAAGCTCACCCATTGCAGAAAGTTTTTCATTTCTCTTAGCATCTTCTTCTAATCGTTTAGTATCAGTTAAATTTTTTATTACAACCGAATATTTTGTTTGACTTGTATCAGGATCTTCAAGAGAAGAAATAGTAAATGAAAGATATTTTTGTTCATTATTAATCTTTAACTCATTTTCAAAATTTTGAATGTTAGCAGAAATATTATCCTTAACAAACACAAGGGCACCGTTTGATAATGATTTAAAATCTTTCCCCAAAACTTCAAGGGATTTTGTATCAAAAAGCTTTTCAGCAGATTTATTAAAAAGCGTAATTTTATTTTCATTATCAATAACAAACACCGCTTCGCTCATATTTTCTAGAACAGAAGAAGTAAGAGTTTTAAATTTATCATACTCGGTAGAAATTGATTTTAGATTTTGTGCGGTAAAAATTATACTAAGAACAATAATCGAAATAGCGGCAAGAATTAAAGAAATTAAAATTAATCTTCTTAACATTCTATCTTCTACATTTTTTATATCTTCCAGTGAAACACCAAGTCTGTATATGCCAAGCAACTCGTCATCCAAAACAAATCTCTTTACAACTTCATAAACTTCGTGGTCTTTGTGATATGTTGTTCTGGAAAAAACAGAATCACTTTTTAGAATAGGGACTAAAAAATCAGAATCGGTTATTGCCTCAACTGTATCAATCTTTTCACTTGCTGCAAGAATTCCAATTGTATCCTGCAGAATTATGTATTCTATTCCGTGGTGTTTAGACATTTGTTGCAGAATAACACCAATTCCAATTTTCTTCCTAAATTCTAAAAAATCTTTAGCATCCATATTAATAACTATTGCGCCCCTATTATTGGCTCTTGCAACAGCTACCGCAAATCTTTCTTCATCAGAAAACTCTGCGGTTTTCAATCCAATAATTAATTCTTCAGTTTCTTTATTTAATATTTGTTTTAACTCTTCATATCTATTAATATTTTCTTCCCCATGATTATGACCAGGTTCTGGAATTCGATTTGTTAAAACACGATTACCTTTTGAATCAAATAAATTAATTCTATAAAGACTATTTTCTTTAGAAATTTTAATAAGTTCATCTTTGGTTATTGATTTAGCGGCATCAAGTCTTCTAATCATTCTGGCATTATCAAGTAGTCTATCCTCAACTAAATTTTCAATTTCAAAACTTGAGTTGAGTGTGTTCTTACTGCTCTGTAATATTGATTCGAGAAGAGTTGAAGAATGTTCATAAAGTAATTGAAAAATTTCTTTCTTGCTTTGCCTAAGTTCAATGTAAGATGAGATAATCATGACAGCAGCTATCAGAATGGTAATGGAAATAACTGCTTTTGGTGAAAGTTTAAATCGAAATTTCATAACGTAAATTACTTTTTAATTTTTTAGATGAAAAGAAAATTAAATTAAAATTCGCAAGTAAGATTCTGCTTCGTCCAATAAGTCGCTGTAATTCGCCGTGATAGTCGAACACTATAAAAATCTTTCTATATAAAGCTAAAAACATAGAAAATATTTCGGCACATCATTTGGGTTACTCTTTGCAACAAACAACAAACACAAACACATAAAAGGAGTTCTCAAATGAAAAAGAAAAATCTTATAAGCGTTCTCTCAATTGCAGTGCTTATGGCAGTATTGTTCTCATCCAGTGTATTTGCACAGGATAATCAAACCAAAGTAAAAACAAAAGGCTTTGTAGATGCTAACCAGGATGGTTACAACGATATCGCCCCAGATGCTGATGGTGATGGAATACCAAACGGTAGGGACGAAGATTACACAGGTTCTAAAATTAGAAAAAATGGAAAAGGATTTGTGGACTTAAATGGTGATGGAATAAATGACAATGCTTTTGATTCAGACGGTGATGGAATTCCAAACGGACAAGACCCTGATTTTGTTAGACCGCAAGATGGTTCCGGACAAAAGAAAATGAATGGCAAAAATTCAAATGCTGGTGGAAACAAATACGGACCAGGAAATGGAAATGGTAATAATGGTGTTGGGCCAAAAGATGGTACTGGAAATGGTTCTGGTAACGGAACTGGAACTTGTGATGGAACTGGTTCAAAAGGTAGAGGCGGAAGAAAATAAGTAGATAGCTAAGTGCAGCGATGCTCTAAATGAGCATCGCTTTTTTTATAACAAATTAAAGAAAGCATATTATGAAAAAATTAACATCAAAAATATTGGGATTGGTATTGTTAGCTTTTGTTTTATTTGGCTGTAATGCAAACACCGATGTTGTATCACCTGAAAGCGATTTATCCAAGTCAAGCAATTCAGAGTTAATAAATTTTGATGGCGGAGTTTATCCAATAACTCAAGAAGAGATTGATGGATTAATTCATATGAGAATTGAAGAAAAACTTGCTCGCGATGTTTATACCGTTTTAGGAACAGCTTACAATTCACAAGTATTTTTAAATATAAAACTAAGTGAACAAGCTCATATGAATGCTGTAAAAAGAATGTTAGATAAATATAACATTCCAGATCCTTTAACTTCTGATGAAGTTGGAGTATTTCCTGATCCAAATTTTCAAGCACTTTATGATCAGTTAATTGCTCAAGGTAGTGTTTCTTTATATGAAGGCTTATTAGTTGGAAAAGCAATTGAAGAGCTTGATATTGCTGATCTTGAAGCTCAGTTAGCATTTGTTACTAATCCAGGAATAGTTAACCTTTATACAAATCTTAAAGCTGGTTCAGTTAGTCACTTAGCAGCTTTTGAAAGAAACTTGGTTGGTTGTATAAATACATTAGCTATCGATTAATATTGAATTGAGTAAATATATCCTTGTGCATTATTTCTATTATTTGGATGAAGACGATTTATTAAAGTCGTCTTCTGTTTATTTTAAACTATCAAACAAAAACTTATAGAATAAATATGAAAATGATTAAATATTTTTTGGTATCACTTATAATTGTTATATCACTCTTCTCTCAAAATCAAAGTAAAGGTAATTGCATACAAGTAATAGATTCAATCAAATATGATCTTTCATCACAAGAAAAAGATGGACTTATTTATATGAGGTTGGAAGAAAAACTTGCTCGTGATGTTTATTTAACTCTTGGGAAAACATACAAACAAAAAATGTTTGTAAACATACCTGAGAGTGAACAAAGACATATGGATGCGGTAAAAACTTTGCTTGATAAATATGAAATTCATGATCCAATAGTTGATAATGAAATTGGCGCATTCACAAATGATTTATTTAAGAAGCTTTATGATGAACTTGTTGTAAAAGGACAAACATCATTTAAAGATGCAATGCTGGTTGGAAAAGCAATTGAAGAACTTGATATAAAAGATTTAAATGAAAGATTGGAACAAACTGATAACCCGGATATAATATCTGTTTATGCAAATCTTAAACAAGGGTCAGAAAATCATTTAAAAGCTTTTACGAATCATCTTTAACCTATTAAACATTTGAATATTAAATAGTATTTTTAGGCATCATAGAATAATTGGTTCTCAATAATTTTTGAAAACCAATTTCTTTATACATCAATCTTGATAAAAATAATTTGTCTATTTGTGGAGGAACAATGCCTGAAAAACTATTTTGTGATTTTTGCGGAACAGAAATATCAGATGATGCTGAATTCTGTACAAAATGTGGAACGATTTTTATAGATGATATAACTTGTTTTAATCATTCTGATGATGATGCTAAAGGCGTATGTGCTATTTGCCATCAAGCTTACTGCAAAAGATGCGGATTGCGGGTTAACAGTATATTTTTATGTAACGAACATTCCAATTATGAAATTTACGAGGGAATGGCTCGTGTGTTTGGCACATCTGATGAACAAAAAATTAATTATTTGAAATCAGTACTTGAAGAAAATAGCCTCCATCCATTTTTATATTCTCGAAAATCCACCCCTTTAAATTTAGGTGGCCCTGATTATTTAGCTGCGGCGCATCTGACAGGAGATAGAGATGGTAATTTAGTTTATGAAATTAAATTATTAGTTCCTTGTTCAGAAGTTCTTTTAGCTGAAAAAATTATAGATGAAATAGATCAATCAACTGAGGATAATCAACCTAAAATATGATATATAGAAATTTTGGAAATACAGATATTAAAATTTCGGCACTTGGGTTTGGTGCAGGAGAAATTGGCGATTATGCAGTTTCAGAAAATGATTCTGAAAAAATTCTTAATGCTGTTTTGGATCTGGGAATTAATCTTATAGACACAGCTCGAGGATATTACGCAAGTGAAGAACGAATTGGTAAATATATTTCTTACAGAAGAAAAGAATTTATTCTTTCCACAAAAGTTGGTTATTCCATTGAAGGTTATGCTGATTGGAGTTATGATATTATTCTTGCCGGAGTTGATAATGCTTTAAGATTAATGAAAACAGATTACATAGATATTGTTCATCTACATTCCTGCGATTTAAATTCTTTACAGCGCGGAGAAGTAATTGAAGCACTTAATAAAACTATTGAGCAGGGGAAAGTGAGAGTTGCCGCTTACTCAGGTGAAAATGAAGAATTAAAATTTGCTGTTGATTCAAATAAATTCGGCAGTGTTCAAACTTCAATAAACATTTGTGATCAAATTGATCTTGATGCTTCTATCAAACAAGCAAAAGAAAAGGGGATGGGTGTAATTGCAAAACGCCCGATTGCAAATGCACCATGGAGATTTTCTGAAAGACCTGTTGGACATTACTGTGAAGAATACTGGCATCGATGGAAAACAATGAACTTGCCTGGGCAGAAAAACTGGCTGGATACATTTTTACGTTTTACAGTTTTTGCAAATGGAGTTGATACAGCAATTGTTGGAACAACAAATCTTGAACACTTAAAATCTAACATAAAAATTATTGAACAAGGTCCACTTGATTCTGAATTAAATAACCTGATCTTCGAACGTTTTAAAACTCATAATCAAAACTGGCGTGGCGAAGTTTGACACAATCAAAAATCTCGATATTAAATTCATTGTCATTTACCTAACATTTGCTAACTATCAAAACCTTCTCACAAATAGGAATAGCCATTCTTTAAGCCTTCCTAAATCTGATAATACATCAATAAAAAGTGCTTTTAAGTGGTTTAACTTAGTTAATCCAATGGCACTAAGATTGAGATTTTGAGGGTAATTACACATTTAATCCAACAAGAAGAGTTTTAATATGGCTAAAGGAACAATAAAAGTTGATGGCAAAATTTGCAAAGGATGTGAGCTTTGCATTGTTGCCTGCCCCCAAGATGCCCTTGCACTCTCAATGAATTTTAATGATAAAGGTTACCGCTTTGCAGAATTGATTAATGATGCCTGCACAGGTTGTACAAATTGTGCATTAGTTTGTCCCGAAGCAGCAATCGAAGTTTATCGCGAACCAAAGCCTGCTAAAAAAGTTCAGGCTTAAGTTTAATTAATTACAAAAAGGTTTTTATGGAAAAGAAAGAAAAACGAACTGGTGAAGCAAAGTTAATGAAAGGTAATGAAGCATTTGCAGAAGCTGCTATTCGCGCTGATATAGATGCTTATTTTGGTTACCCTATTACTCCTCAATCAGAAGTATTAGAATATCTTGAAAGAGAAATTCCTAACAGGCATGGTTTGGTTTTGCAGGCAGAAAGCGAAGTCGCTTCAATCAATATGGTGTACGGTGCAGCAGGTGCCGGTGCGAGAGTAATGACTTCATCGTCATCACCAGGAATAAGTTTAATGCAGGAAGGAATATCATACATTGCAGCAGCACAGCTTCCTTGCTTAATTGCAAACGTTGTTCGTGGTGGTCCGGGATTAGGAACCATCCAACCTTCTCAAGGTGATTATTTTCAGGCCACAAAGGGAGGTGGTCATGGTGATTATCACCTTATTGTTTTAGCTCCATCTTCTGTACAGGAAATGGCGGATTTTGTATTTGATGGATTTAGATTAGCAGAAAAATATCGTAACCCTGTTATGATTCTTTCAGATGGAGCGCTTGGCCAGATGATGGAAAAAGTTATTCTACCTGAGGAAGGATCATTACCAAAAACTACTCCTGCCTGGGCAACAACAGGAAAGAAAAAAGAAAGAGAACACAATGTTATCACTTCTCTTTTTATTCAGCCTGAAGAAATGGAACAGGTAAATCTTCGTTTGCAGGAAAAATATAAAGCAATACAAAGCGAAGTTAGATATGAAGAAATCCAGACCGAAGATGCAGAAATACTTTTAGTAGCGTTTGGATTGTCGTCACGTATATGCCAGAAGACTGTTGATCTTGCACGTGAAAAAGGAATTAAAGTTGGATTGCTTAGACCGATTACTGTTTATCCATATCCTTATGCAAGATTAAATGAATTAGCAAGCCAGGTTGAGTTTATGTTAACTGTTGAAATGAATGCAGGGCAAATGGTTGAAGATGTTCGTCTTGCTGTTGAAGGAAAAGTTCCTGTTCATTTTATCGGTAGAATGGGCGGAATGATTTTATCTCCTGAAGATATTCTTCATAAGCTGGAATCAGTCCAAGAATCACATAACGCAGTTAATGTTTAGAAATTACAAGGCTGTCACGAACCACTTCGTGACAGATAAAAGGAGTTAATTAAATGAACGAAAAATTATATTTAGAAGATGAAGAAAATTTAGGAACCCAGGTTGATGAAAGCTACGATCAGGTTTATTGTAGACCAAGTACTTTAACTGATGTTCCGTTTCATTACTGCCCGGGTTGCGGACACAGTGTTGTTCACAAAGTTTTGATGGAAGTTATTGATGAACTGGGAATACAGGAAGAAACAATTGGTGTTGCTCCTGTTGGTTGTTCTGTTTTTGCATATCAATATATGAATATTGATATGCAGGAAGCTGCACACGGTAGAGCAAGTGCAGTTGCAACGGGAGTTAAAAGAGTTTTACCTGATAAATATGTTTTCTCATATCAGGGTGATGGTGATCTTGCTGCAATTGGAACAGCAGAAACAATCCATACAGTAAACCGTGGTGAAAATATTTTAATGCTTTTTATCAATAACGGTATTTACGGAATGACCGGCGGGCAAATGGCTCCGACAAGTTTAATTGGACAGGTTACATCAACATCTCCATACGGAAGAGAAGCTGCGCAGGTTGGTAATCCAATAAAGATAGCAGATATGCTTTGCTTGCTGCCAGGTGCGTATTATGTAACAAGGCAGATTGTTCATAATCCAAATGGAGTTAGAAAACTTAAGAAAGCTTTGATTAAATCATTTGAATATCAGAAACAGAAAAAGGGAACTTGTTTTATTGAAGTTGTTTCAAATTGTCCTTCCGGCTGGAAAATGACACCGGTAGAAACAATAAAATATATTGAAGAGCAAATGCTTCCAATGTATCCTGTTGGAGATTTGAAAGTTCCACAAAATTAATTCTGAATTTTTATTATAAGGATTTTAAAATGACAAAAGAACACGAAATAATTTTTGCAGGATTCGGTGGGCAGGGCGTACTTTCCATGGGTAAATTGATTGCCTATGCTGGTATGATAGAAGACAAAGAAGTTAGCTGGATGCCATCATACGGACCTGAGATGAGAGGCGGCACAGCAAACTGTACAGTTATTGTTTCTGATTCAAGAATCAGTTCCCCGATGATTTCAGTTTTTGATACAGCGATACTACTAAATCAGCCATCAATAGATAAGTTTGAAAAAACAGTTAAGCCGGGCGGATTATTAATTTATTAACAATCAACTGCTGTACATCCGCCAACAAGAACTGATATTGATATTGTTTGCATTGCTGGTAACGAAGAAGCAACAAAGTTAAATGCAAAACAAGTTGCAAATATGTTTATGGTTGGTGCGTTTTTAGAAAAACGTCCGATAATAAAAGTTGAAACTTTAATTGAAGCACTTAAAAAAGCATTACCGCCGCGCAGACACAATTTAATTCCTATGAATGAACTGGCTCTTGCACGCGGTAAAGAATTAGCTAAACTTGCTGATAGTGTATCAGCATAATAAATCATTTTAACCTGAGGAAACCATGGCTGAGTTAGAAATAAAATGTCAGCACGCCTGCAAAAATACCTGTGCAACTTTAAACGAAGCTTTGCGCAGAGAAACAGCAATGGTAAGATTTTACGAAAGCGTTCTTGACGAATGCAACATGCCCGATGTTAGCACATATATGACAAATCTGGTTGAAGACAAAAGAAAAGTTATTCTTAGTCTTATCCAGAAATTAAATGAAATTCATGTTCGTTCGCAGGCATTAGATGGAATAGCATCAAGTTTTAACGATACTAACAGTTAGTTTATACTTTATTTGCAATCGCAAACCTGATTGACTATATTTGCGAGCGAAATTTTGAAAAGAAAACAGCGTTTATCGCTTAAAAAATAAAAATTACACCGCGGGGTGTAGTCCCAATGGGAGTAGCTCGTGAGTGTTTATAATAAAGTTAGAAAATATTGAAATTAACACCGCGGGGTGGAGCAATTGGTAGCTCGTCGGGCTCATAACCCGAAGGTTGTAGGTTCAAGTCCTGCCCCCGCTACTAAGAAAAAACCAGTCTTTTGACTGGTTTTTTAGTTTTTAAATATTTACCTCGTAGAAGGCCGTTTACATTCTGTACTGCATTATTTATTATAAATAACCGGCATCCTGAATTTCCATACATTCCATAACTCGTTATTATGTAATAGCTCAACAATAAACTGAGCTACATTTATTATGCTTGTTTTTCCTGCATTCGAAACAGGACTTCGTTGTATGGATTCAAAGATATTATAATCACTTACTTTCTCTTCGTTTATCAAGGTATCAGGTCTTACTGCTATCCATTCTATTTTAGAATTATTTTCTCCAATAACATTTGTCAAGTAAGATGCTGCTTCAACATTATCTTTTTGTGGTGGCAGCAAAAGTGTTAATAACGAAAGCACAAATCTATCTTTACAAGAATATTCCTCTTGTAATTTTCTATTGATATTAGCTGTTGTGTTCATTAAGATAAGTTTTACATTATCCTTTTTGCTTCTTTCAATTGCATTACAAATATTTTTTATAGAATCACTTACAAGCATTCTTGGTTTACCGAATAAACCCTTGAAACTAATATTATGACCAAGACAAGAAACAATCGCATCACAATCATTTATCAACTCAGCAATTTTTATCAAATCCAATTCAGAGATATTTACAGCCACAACTTCTATAAGTTCATTATGCATTAAATCATTTAATTTATTGTTCCCGGATCTTACAACAACTTTAACATTTACTTTATTATTAATAAGCTGTCGTACTACTAAATTGCCTGTGGCGCCTGAAGCACCGAGAACTAGAACCTTCATTGCTTTATCCATTTAATATTATTTGAACTTTATTATTACTCAACAGTGATTACAACATTTCCTTTTTTATGTCCCTGCTCAACATAGCTATGAGCTTCTCTTATTTTATCAAGTGTGTATGTTCTATCAATTACCGGTTTAAGTTTATTGCTTTCAATTAGTTCATTAAGAAAAATCATATACTCAACTTTTTCTTTTGTAGGATATTTTACTGATAGGAAGTGTCCATTTTTCATTAATACTTTTTTACAAGATGATTTAGTTATCTTACCAACAGCATCAAAAATAATGTCATAAGAATTTGTGCCTTTTCTAAAATCTTCTTTGTGATAATCAATTGCATTAAGTGTATCTAGAGATTTTATCATCTCCAGATTATTAGTGCTGCAAACTCCTGTAACTTCTGCACCAAAATATTTTGCAAGCTGAACAGCATAAGTTCCCACTGATCCAGATGCCCCATAAATAAGAACTCTTTGACCTTTTTGAATACTTGCTTTTCTTAAAATATGAAGCGCTGTCATTCCTCCAACAGGAACCACAGCAGCTTCAATAAAGGAAATGTTATCAGGCTTTTTAATTAATACCCCTTTTTGGGGTTTCTCCGGTACACAGACATATTCTGCATTACCACCATACTCTAATCCAGTTGTGGTACCATAAACGTGATCACTCTTATTAAAATGTTTTACATCTGAACCAATCGCTTCAACAATACCAGCAAATTCAACTCCAGTTATTTTCATTGGTTTGAAGCCAAATAAAAATCCCAATGGTATAAGAATAGAACGAGGTATTTTTCTAAGATTAACATCACCTCTTGTTACAGATGAAGCTATTACTTTAATAAGAACTTCATTCTGTTTTGGTATCGGTCGTTCTAACTTAACAAGCTTTAGAATTTCAGGTGAACCAGATTTTTTACAGACTATTGCTTTCATTTCTTCCTTTATATTCAACTCATTTTATTTTTAACATAATTAAAAAATATGAATGCTATTGCTTGTTTAGAATTAAGCTAAAACCATAAGGAATTAATGCAATTGCCATAAGTATAGATGCAGTTAAATTAATTATTTCAACACCATCAGGAGTTCCTATGAGAAGCATTGCAATTAAAAATAATATACTTTGCCATTTTGCTAAACTCTTTGCCTTGAGTAAACCTATAGTTTGAATAATAAAACCAACTGGCACTAAAATTAATCCCCAAATCAAAATTAACCAGCCCTGTTTTCCAAAAATAGCAAGTAAGCCAGGCATCATCTTTACGAATTCATTTTCCGGTATAATATCAAACGCACTCATTGTTAAACATAAAGCCCCTTTGTCCGCAGCTAACATTAATGCGCCAAAAATTGCTGTCACACCACCAATAAATCCCCACCATTCATTAGCTGTGTTTTTAAGAGTATTCATAAAATGGATTGCAACAACAACAAGCAAACCTGTGCAAAGGGTTACTAATGCGTGACCAAAATGGAGAAGATAATTATTATGTGCTCGTTTGATGAGTTCTGCTGGTTCCAGGAATTTAGGATTGAAAAGATTAGGATGCCCGGCAAAAGCAAAGATAAAGATCAGCGGGAAAAGTATAAAAGATATTCCTACACAAGTTCTTTTAACAGACTCAATCTGACTGTGTTTATTGTTCATAGCGAGCTCGACTTTCAAATTTATTCAATAGATAATTATTTAATACTGATCAATTAAAATCATTATTTAGTTTTTTGATTGAAGTTTTCTTTAAACGCGAACAAAGTTCCACTTAATGCTGAGAGTAATATTATTGGTGCTAAAACTTTTATCGCATAAGGAGTTCCGAAGAAAAAGTACATAGGGAAAATTAGTTCGGTTATTAAACTAACAATCAAATAATAAATTGCTAACCCAAGAGTATAAAGCGTAATTTTTATGTAGTTAGTTTTAAATAACAGCTTTGGAGTTAAACAAAAAAGCGACCAATAAAATGCCGGGACTGAACCTAATAATGATACGGCTATTACATCGATATTAGTCTTAACAACTTCTAAAAAACTTTCAGATTCAACACTTATTCCAGGCAATGTTGTAGTGTCTTGTGCTGCCCATTTGAAGTAAAGTACAATTAGTGGTATTGCTATCCAGAATAAAAAATGCAATCCAACTTTATTAAATGCTTTCATATAAGCTCCAGTCTTTCTAAAAATCTTTTTAATATTTCATATTTAGTTATTTCATTACTATCATTTTCTTTTGATCACAAAAAGTATTTATTTTCAAAACATAGAAGTAAACTCCGCTTGAAATATTGATTGCATCAAATTCAGACTCATAACTTCCTGCAGGTTTAAACTCGTCCACTAAAGTCGCAACTTCTTTACCAAGAACATCATAAACTTTAAGCGTTTGCCAACCGCT
>Ga0138256_10002311_pt1 | contig 20470 bp, 15 predicted proteins | sample KNB2016incub_MG_FD_105486 | JGI IMG/M metagenome (GOLD analysis project Ga0138256, IMG submission 105486) | Active sludge microbial communities from wastewater in Klosterneuburg, Austria - KNB2014incub_MG | ecosystem: Engineered > WWTP > Activated sludge > Unclassified | place: Austria... | reverse complement strand
TGATTTTCTTCAGTTTTGGGGATCGAAAAACAGGTCGACACTTGACGCTTTTTTATTTAACAATCCCGGTCAGGAAATGCTTAATCCGGAATACAGCCTGTATACGGATTCCACGACCTATTTTCTCACCTGGACCTCAGCAGGAAGCATCAATAAAAGAATAACGATCAAAGAATCAAATCCAAATTTATCTGTCCAGAGCTATTATATGGTAGATCAGTTGACCGAACACCATGTGGCCCCTTTTGACCAAAAGCATGATCCGGAAAATGTGATTTCCTATTCTTCTTATGAAGCCTGTGAAGGGTTTTCCACCAAAGAAGCCCGGTTGTATCAACAGACCCTTAAAGCAGGCTCACCTTTCAGTGGTAATATCCCGGGCCGATTAAGCATCAGACTGGCCGGCAACCAACGTCAGCATTTTCTTCGCATTTCGATCAATAATCAGGTGCAGAAAACCGATACGTTTTATTCTTTCTCAATGCGGGAGTATCATCTGGAGATAGCCAATGATCTTTTACAAAACGACCTCCTTTTAAAAATAGAAGGTACGGCATCCGAGTTGGATTATTTTGTCGTGTCCACGATACATTTCTATTATCCCAAACAACCAGGTACACTTACGGGAACGAACGAATCCATATTGATACCCTCTTCTCCGGCAATCATTCCATTACAAAATACCGGTCAGGGCAAACTAATGATGGGTGCAGGGATGCAGGAATGGATCAGGCCAACGCTGCTGAACAATCAAATGTACCTGGAATTGCCATTGAACTTAGGGCTTAAGGCTTTATTCCAGGATACTAATGTTATAACCCGAATTGTACAAATTGAAAAAGTAACGCCGGAGCCCTTGTTGTCGGATGCAAAATCCAACTATATCATCATCAGCCACGATAAATTAATGAGTTCCGTAGGCGAATATGTCCAATACCGGCAATCTGCTGCGGGAGGTGGCCATGCGGTCCGTGTGGTTAATATAGAACAGATTTATAATCAGTTTGGATACGGCATACCGCGACATGTTCAAAGTTTAAAAAACTTTGGTCAATTCATAAAACGGAAATGGCCGGCTGTAAAAACAATTTTCCTGATCGGAAGGAGTCTAAATTACAGGGATATGCGGGTTGATAACAATGTCGTACAATATGCCCATTTGCATTTGATACCTACTATGGGCTATCCCGGTGCTGATAATCTTATCTTTTCCAATAAAAACAGTTCGATCCCTTTTATACCCGTTGGCCGCCTGGCGGCAACAAAAGACGAAGAAGTGCTGAACTATCTGGCTAAAGTAAAAGTATACGAATCAAAACTTAAAAACCCACAAAACAATCAGGATTTGTATTGGAGAAAAAGAATCCTGCATCTGGTCGGCGGGAGTATTCAGGACCGTTTTGATTTTTACCTGACCGGTATGAAGGAAAAAATTGAAACCAATGCATTTCATGCCCAGGTGACGACCGCCACAAAGACTTCTTCTGACCCCATCCAGGGCGGAGTATCAGAAATAGTAAAAAACCTCATTAACCGGGGGGTTTCCATAAAAGTATATCTTGGTCACGGGGCGGTTTCGGCTACAGAAGTTGGACTTGATGACCCAGAGCTTTTCGACAATGTTGGTTTATACCCGCTTAGTTTTTCCCTTGGCTGTCTTACCGGTAATACACATACTACAGGTTTTAGTCTGAGTGAGGCCTTTGTTTTATCTAAAAAAGGCAATATCGGTTATATCGCTTCTTCAGGGTTCGGATATCCTTTTACCTTATCCAATTATGGAAATGCATTTTATGATTTATTGGGTACCACCCATTACACCCAAACCATCGCTAAAATTCATTACGACGCTTTAAAACTTTTTGATTCAAAAACCGATTATCCAACTAAATCACTCAATGAACAATTGGGTTTCCATGGCGATCCGGCGGTACAACTCAATTACAGCAATGGCCCTGATTTTACTATGGATTTCAGCACATTCAAGTTTAATCCGATTAATGTCCAGGCAGACCAGGACAGCCTTCGTTTTTCCGTAGACGTGTGGAACCTGGGTAAATATTCCGATCAGCCGGTGGATATGACCATCACGCACACTTTGCCTGATGGCCAGGTACATACGTTTTCAAAATCTGTTTTGCTGCAAAAAACCTATGCCACCGTCAACATCTCCCTGCCCATGCCAGAAGATGCAGTAGGTAATAATCGACTGAATATAGTCCTCGATCCGCTGAATAAATATGCCGAGACTCCTTCCCCTTTTGCAGAAAATAATAATGAACTCAACGATGACCAAAACATCAAAGGCATATCATTTTCCATATTTAATAATGAAGCAAAACCCATATCCCCAAAACCATTTGCTATAGTAGGGGACCCTGCTGTTTCTTTAAAAGCATATGCCTCCAACGCGTTCGGCAGCGAAGCCAATTATTATTTTGAGATTGACACCACCCCGCTTTTCAATTCCCTATTACTTAGAAATGCCATCATAAAACAACGGGGAGGAATGATCTCCTGGAAACCGACCCTAAACCTGGTGGCAAACACGGTGTATTATTGGAGAATTGCGGCCGATACCCTGAATACCAATCATCCCTTTATCTGGAATCAGAGTTCGTTTGTTTTTCTGCCTGGACAAGGGCCCGGGTGGAATCAGTCACATGCCTACCAATTCAGCGAGAATCCGGCAAAAAATTATCTTCAATATAGTGCCGATACCCGAAGCTGGGGGATAGACCCCGAACCGGTGAGTGTGGTCGCCAGCAGTATTAATCATGGTTCAGATCCCAATGAATATTCGAAAGTATTGTTTAATGGAGTGAGGTTATCGCGCAACAACCGGAATTTTAATTCCGAATTTATGGTGACCGTCTGGGATACCAGGACCGGCAACCTCGACCTCAACCCTGTCGGCGGAAGAGATGGCGCGTTGAATGTATTTAATAGTGTCGTCGGTACCTATTATTTTCCGATGGATAAAAACACAACACAGGAAAGGGCCAACCTCATCAATTTTCTCGAAAATGGAGTCAAACCAGGTCAATATATCATTGTAAACAATCACATCGAACCGGGTCAATCCTACTTTCCTGAATCATGGGCAGCAGATTCGGTAACCCTTGGCAAAAACCTATTCCAGGTATTTGAAGCCATGGGAGCCAGCCAAATCCGCAACCTCGCCAATTTTCCATCCTACCCTTATGTATTCATTTTTATCAAAGGCGGCAAAGTCATCGATGAAAAAATATCTTCGGACGGACTTCAGGTAAGGTCTTCTTTTGAGGTTACCAGGCCCAGGACCGATGGGTCTATACAATCTCTCGTCATTGGACCTGCTTCCAGTTGGCAAAAATTTGAATGGATGCATCAGGATCTGCGCAATCGCCAGGAAAACACAATAATAATTCTGGGTCAAACTGACCTGGGTGTGGATACCTTATTTAAGAGTTCTGCTGCATCAATTGATATGAGTTTTGTCAATGCAGCTCAATACAGGACTATTAAACTGGAATGGCAGGCCAGAGATACCGGGAAGACGGGTTCTTTAAACCTGAATTACTGGAGGGTATTTTACACCGGCCTCAGCGACCTGGCTATTAATGCCAATGATGCATTCGAATTTTATAAAGACACTATTGATCAGGGTGAACAAGTAAGGATCAGATTTACTATCGAAAATGCCGGCGAATTGAAAACCGATTCTTCTTTAATTATTTTTTCAATCACAGATCCACAAAATACGACCACCCGCGATACCCTGGTCACTGCCGGATTAGATCCAGGCCAAAAAAGGCAGGTGAACCGCGAATTTCCAACTGATCTTCGAACAAACCTGCAAACTTTATTGGTAGAAACCAAGACTCAAAACGATGCTCCGGAATTCACCTTGTTGAATAATGCCGGTCGCATTCAATTTGTTGTTGTCAGCGATTTTATTGCTCCGACCATCAACGTATTATTCGATGGGAAGCTGATCCTCAACAATGAATTGGTCTCCCGAAATCCCTCGATCCAGATTGAACTCAAGGATAATAAAACACTTTCTGCGATGGATACTTCACAAATCCAACTAAGTATTAAATATCCCGGCACGGATAAATTTGTGCTGGTCCCCAGAAAGGAATATTCCTATTCAATATCTGCCAATCAGGCTGTGATATCCTATCTACCACAATTTACTTTAAGCGGGACTTATGGCCTGCGAGTGCAGGGCAAAGACAAATCAGGAAACCAATCAGGGGCTGCACCCTATGAGATCAATTTTAAAGTTATTACGGACAATACGGTATCTGTGGTACTGCCTTATCCGAATCCTTTTACCACCCAATGCCGGTTTGCATATACCCTTACCGGTGAGCGGCCGCAGGTTTTTAAAATCCAAATAATGACGGTAGCCGGGAGAATTGTCCGGGAACTCACTGAAGCCGATTTGGGGCCTTTACAGGAAGGTACACATCTGACAGAACGCGCCTGGGATGGTTATGATGAATATGGAAATAAACTGGCTAACGGCACTTATCTGTACCGAGTAGTAATGAAAGACTTTAGTGGGAAATCATATACCTCCTATGAAGAAACGGAAGGATCCACCGATGGGGATGCGAGGAGGTTTTTTACCAAGGGGATTGGTAAATTGGTCATACTGAGATGATCCGGTTAGGACAGGATCACCGACATTTCTTTCCTTATGACGTTGTCAATACCCGCCTTATTACGGATAGACATCGCGGCTTGCCGGGAAAGTGTATTAAATAAATCAGGCCGGGCAACCAATTGTTTTATTCTCAAAATCATTTCATGGACCGATGTGGTGGTGTATCCGCTGTAACCATCCTGTACAAACTCCGGAATAGCGGTATTAACTGAGGTTATAGGTACCAGACCACAAGACATGGCTTCACACATGGTGACACCCTGGGCGTCCTGACGGGAAGGACAGAGCAAAATTCCATGATTTGAAAAAACCTCAGCCATCGAAGTTTTATCCAGCAGTTGATTATAGAGATGGATATTATTAAAGGGGTTTAGTGGGGCGATCATTTCTTCCCACATGGGACCTTGTCCATAAATCGTAAAAATCAATTTTTCGAAAACCGGCTCTTTGACAAGGCCAAGTATAGTATCCCTAACCATATCAAGTGCATATTTGGATGAGGTAAATGGCCTGATGATCAGTATACGAAAGCGCTGTTCATCCGGCTTGGGATAGTATCTGAAACAATGATCATCTACAGGGTTGGGAATAATATTTTTATATAAGATCCGGCTTAGGGTATCGGTTGACGTTACCCGCCACATCCAACGGGAAACAAATATAAAATTGATAGATTGAGTTTTGTTGCTGCGGTGAATAAATTTCCGCAAACTGATTTGCTGGCTCAGGTTGCTTATTAGCTTTCTAACGAATACCAAAGAAAAGATATCGCCAACGTTCAGTTCAAACCACCTCCGGTACCAACCGAGCGCTTCATATCCATGTACCCACACTATAATCTTAATATTTACCGGTTTCAACATTTGAATGATCCGCTTTAACGCAAAATGCACCAAAATCCGATCGGGGAGATATTCCTCGAGTAGGGAATAAAAATGGGCTTCGTCCAGCAGTTTGACGACAGGTACCCCTTCAAAAACATAATCGGCGGGCACTTTAAAAGAAACCACCAGGCATTGATGGACTTTATTATACTCTGCCACCCGGGTATGAACAAAACGCTCAGCGTAGGAAGGTTTTTCACCGGGATAATTATTGACCAGAATCAGCAATTTCATCTGCAGACTTGTAGTAAATAAAAAATTCCGAGTGGGATATAGTTCCTGTTGGTTGACTCGCATATTTATTTGGAATACGCTGGATCAACTTCCATTCCGGGAAATGGAGTGTGATTACATCTGAAAATTTACGGTATCTGACGTGTAATGCAGTTGGAAACGAAGGTTCCTGATCGGGCGCATAGATAATGATATATTTCTCGGACAGTGAAAACAAGGTCTTAAGGTAATGCTCAAATTCACCCTGCTCTATTAGATGATAAAGTACATCCAGGGAAAGCGCCAGGTCCCATTGGTATCTTCTTCCGGACAGTTCAACTTTGTTGGTCAACAGTTCAAACCTTTTGGTTTCGTCACCTTCAAACCTTTTTATACAGGACTGAATGGCCACGGAGGAAATATCAAAGCCGGTATAATGTGGGTAATTGGCAAGCTGAAGTTGCAAGCCATCCCCGCATCCCAGTTCAACAATGTTTTTGATTTGATTTATCTCTACAAAACGATTGATGAACTCAGCTTTATATTGAGCTAACAGTCCTTTGGATCCCTCTCCAGAGTCTCCCCCCTGCGCATAACGTCGATCCCAGTAATGTTTTGAATTGAAACGGATCCAACCACTTTTAATCAGTTTATTTTTAATGCTGTTCAGCATGGGAACAAAACTTTAAACACATCGTATAAGTAAAAATATAGAGGCTGCCGTATAAAAGAGCATATACACTCAACAACTGCAAATACGAAACACCCATCTGATGCCCACCGTAGAATAAAACAAGCGTGAGGATCAATAAAACAACATTGAACCACAAAGCAAATTGCTGATGACCCGTCAATTGGGTAACTGAAGTCAATGGACTTACCACAAATCGCGCAAAATATAAACCGACCAAAATCTGAACCATTTTTCCGGCTGATTGCCAATCTGCTCCAAAAATCAAAGGCAATAAACTACTGCCGAACAGACCCAACACTAAAAAAGGCAGACTGCCACTCAACAACAGCATGCGTGTGGTTTTTAAATAAATCTCCCTGCACGTACTGAAAGCCGCCAGGGCTGCCGCAGCTTGCTGTTTAAATACCGTACTTACAGGTACAGCAAGAGCTCCTATTGGCAGATTCAGTATAGTAACAGCCATCTTGTAATGACCTACTGCATCTAAAGAATAATATCGCCCTAATAAAATAAGCGGAAGTTGGTTAACTAAGGTGTTGACCAGTTCTGAAGGCAGGGTGAACAGCGGAAAATTTTTAAATCGGGTAAAAATTTGCACCAGGTCCTTTGTGTTAATAAGAAATTCAAACCGGAATAGTTTTTTTAGTTTGTAATAAAATATTAATACAGAGACCAGCTGACTGATGAGGAAACCGACAACGAGACCTAACGCATCCTTATACCAAATCCCTATGGCAATCGATATTACAAGACTTATGATCGCACTGTAGATTTTCTGATACGACAGGAGATCAAACGTTTTGGTGCTGACTGCCAGGGCCGACAGAAAAAAAAAATAACCTCCTGCTAATATTGAAAGCGGTAAAAATAATATTACCCAAGTGCCAAGTCCCTCCAATTGCCTGTAAAAAATAACAAGCAGGAGGGCAAATACTATAGAGATTACTAAACTCAGCAGCATCATCACCGATAGGAGTTGTTCAGTCTGCTTTTTATTTTCTGAAATAAAAACAGCATGTTGCAATTGCCCGGTGCCAACCAGAGACACCAAAGAGGACACGGTAACAAAAATTCCAAACTTACCATATTCGGCCGGAGCGTATAATCTGAATAAAATCAATGAACCTAAAAAAGAGACCACCTGTGCCAGTAAAGTAGCAGAAGATAAAACAAAGGATTGTTTTATAAATTTTTTGTCCGGCAACCAGGATAATATTTTCATCCAGGGATCAGTATTGACTTTAAAGATTGTTCCAGGATTTTGCTCTGGGCTTCCCTGGAGTATGGTACCAATTCCTTTAGTTTAGTACTGCTTTCCAGGAAGCCGTTGGTTTTCCATTCATCATACCATTGTTGCAGTGCAATGGCCCCTTCTTCCGGTGAATCGGCAATTACCCCTGCGTCCATCCTGTTGAGCCATTTTTTTAAAGGACCATCATCCGAGGGTACCACCAGTATTTTATTTCCCGACCTCAGGTAGTCAAATATTTTAGTTCCACTTAATTCCGACCAACCTTTCCATCCATGATAAATCAATACGTGAGAATCGGAAGTACATTGAATGGCATCCTCATAAGAGATCCGGTTTTCTTCCAGGTAGACATTTTCATATGGTAACATTTGTTTTATGGCAGACCTTACTGCTTGCCCCCCGGGAGCAACAAACCGGACCTGAACATCTCCGTGGCCTTTATCTAAAAACAATGCAATGGATTTCAACAAGGTAATCAACACCGGCTGATCGTATAAAGTACCCACAGAAGAAATTACAAAACGATCGACCGGCTGATTTTTCCTGATTAGTTTCCAGCTTGTTTCGTCAAATCCATTTTCTACCACTGTTCTCAATTCCCTGGGGACTTTTAAAATGTCCAGCCAGTTATCCGATAAACTAAATACCTTTCTCGCATGACGGATAGAGAAATTCATATAAAATTCTTCCAGGCGGATTTTAATTTTTTTATTCCAGGGCAGGTGATTTATGTCCCGGTACATATCATGATAATAGGCATCTCTGAAATCAATAGCATAGGGAATCTTGTGGTTCAATGCACATCGACTGACCAGTCGGACCAGATTTGTTGGACCGGATTCCACCAGGATAAGATCAAATGCCTTTTGTTTTAATAAAGACGGGAGATAAACGCTGAAATATTTATTATACGATTCCTGATGGGTCCGTCCAAATAACAGCTGGATAAAATAAATCACTTTCCAGAGTCCGGTGTTTCGAATCCATGCATACTTATAATAGTTGAACCATGCATTATAAAACGGAACCCTGTACACCACGGCCTCCGGTTGACGATCCATAGCGAATGGTGATCGGTTGGGTCGGCTATAATCTTCAGGCACACGTTCCTGACCTGTAAAATGCCTGGTCAATACAGAAACATTCCAGCCAGCAGCAGTCAATGCTTTGGCAAAATGATAGGGACGAAAACCATTTACACTTTTAGCCGGAGGATAAGTATAGGTAACTATCAGGATATTCACCTGGTGCTAGTGATCAGATTAAGTAAGGGTTTTCCTGTTTCATTCCATTGATATGACCGCAATATACTTTCGGGTAATTCTTCAACCCGGGCTGTGCTCTTCCACAAAATATAATTTTTAAGAATAAAGTCACGGGTCCTTTCTTTGAATATTTCCGCATTATAAACCAACAGGCTGTTGGTCAATGGCGTATAAATTTCTTCCAGTTCTGGGTCAGCTCCGCCTTCAATTACACATAATATAGGCTTTCGCGCCGCCAGGTATTCATTAAACTTCCCATGAATAAAACCTGAAATATCGGAGGTGGTCCAGGTTAATAAAAGATTGATGTGTGCACGAGCTTGTGCATCCCATGCCTGTTGAACTGGAGTTTGATTTTCTATCCGGGAATAGGATAATAAACCAAATTTTTGCATCCAACCCTTCCAATGCTTGCTGCTGATACCGGAATACCGGATACAAAGGTCATTGGCAAACGATTCATCCGTAACAGTTAACTCTTTTAATAATTGAAATAAAATATCCGCTTGCTGAAATTCCGTATAGATCCTTCCGGTATAATTGATTGTAAATTTATTGCGTTCTTCATCGCTAATTTTTATTTGTTCCGGCACCTGGGGAATTCCATTGTATAGGGTAATGAACGTCCGCTGAAAAACCTCACCCCAAAATCTACCAATCCCTTTGGTCACCGCTGAAATATAATCCATCCTTGAAATTAATGCACGGATCCAGGTTTCCTGATAATGAACATTGGTTTTTTCCCACCATAATACATCCCTAAAATCTCCAATCCAGATAATTTGCGGAAAAGCGATTTTGATTTGTTCTGCTATAAAAAGATCCGCCATAGGTCGATAAGAAGAAAATATATGGGTGATCTTATTTTCCCGGACCAGTTTTAGCGCCAATTTTACCGCCTTTAGATAATAGAACCCTCCTCCTTCACCCAGCCATTTATTAAACGGGTATCGCAGCAAAAGTTTATAACCCCATTGTATCCAGGGGCCCGGGGGGATCACCGTGGAGGTCACCCCTTCTTTTACACCCAATCTTTCCAGCATAGCCCGGTAGTCCAAAGCGCTGACTTTATAGTTCTTTATTTTCTTAGAAACTTCAGTATTTACAACTCCCTTGCTGATGATGTGGACCTCGTGGCCGGCTTCTGCCAAAAACTTACTTAAATAATAGTTGCGTGTTGCTGTCAGGTTCTGCGGGTGACAATAATAGGACAAGAATAAAATCCGCGCTGGGGTTGAATTCATCGTACTGTACTCAAAATGTTCTGGTAGAGACTTATATATTTTTTGGCTACCACGGGATAGTCAAAACGAGCACGAAGTTGATTTCGCAATTCCAGTGCAACTTGGGGCTTAAACTGCCTGATGATCATATCCAATGACTGCACAATCTTTGCCTGATCAGAATCCAGTGGTAAAACCGGAATGCAACCATGAACAGGGATCTCTTCTATTCCTTTGTTTTGCAAACACACGACAGGAACTTCACAGGCAAGTGATTCGAGTACGACTACCCCGAAAGATTCCGACCGGCTTAGAAATAAAAGGCAGGTCGATGCCTGAAGTTGCGGTAGCCAATCTTCAACTGGTTTTTCACCCCACCATTTGATCTGATTAATTACTCCCAGGGATTCAGCCAGCCCTTCAAGCCGTTTCCTTTCTGGTCCGTCCCCTATAATATGCAGGATCGCATCCGGGTGTGTTTTTTGCCATACTGAAAATACTTTTATACCCTGATCCACCTGTTTGTTTTTATTCAAAAGATTGATCATGATTAGTTGGGGGCTATCTGATTTTGGTCCGGGTTTAAAATAATTAAAGTCCACTGTATTAGGGATGACTTTTACCTGGACATTGGGAAGAATAGTCCTGATCCCTGATTTTAAAAATTCACTGACGGCCACCCATTGAATATATTCACCTGTAAAATGCTTCACGAGATATTTTTCCAGCCCACTGAGTTTTTGTTGTGCCATCTTTGAACTATGTTCGGTGCAAATAATTCGGGTACCATATTTTTTGAATAAAAAGTATGCCAACGGAAGCAGGTTATAATTGTGGATATGAATCAGGTCCGGAACTCCGTGGACGACTATGTATTGTTTAAATATTTTGTGGTAAGACCAAAGGCCAACCCTATTCCAGAGAGGAAACAATAAACCCGGCCAGACAGAGCGGGAATGCCAGATTTCGATCTGGTGATTTAGACTTGAACGAAAAGGGAGAAGTGCCCCGGATTGAAACAAAAAGTTGACTTTGACACCTTCGAGTGCCAGTGCATAGGCCAGATCTTTTACCGCTTTCCCTGCAGTTGGGTGCGATGGGGATTCAAACCAGGCCGGGATGAAAAGGATATGCATCCGGGAACTGGGTGCATATTCGTTCGAGGTCAGAGACGCTCGAACCGCGAGGGGCATAATGAAATTAATTTATTCGGTTCCTTCACTTTATTAGAATTCGTTTGATTCGAAGTAGCCTGAAAGGCGCAACCTCCGGATTTTCGATCCTTAAGAACATGGAAGGTATTCGAAATATCATTTTTCATGAGCAAGTTGTAAGCTCTTTTTTATCTCATGCTCCTGATTTCTGGGATAGATTAATAAGGCTTCTCCGCTATCTATAATGATATAGTCTTCCAGACCGCGAACAATAGCTTTTTTATTTTCAGGCAAAGTCACCAGATTACTGCGTGCATCTTGAAAATAGACCAGTCCGCGAGTAGATACATTTCCTTGTTCGTCTTTGTGGCTTGCTTCATATACTGAAGACCAAATGCCTAAATCTGACCAGTCGAATGTTGCCGGAATAGTATATACTATTTCCGATTTTTCCATGATGGCGAAATCGACGGATACATTTTCCGTCGTGGGATAGACCGTCGATAAAAATTCATTTTCCTCTGCGGTATTATAAACCGGGAAACCCTGATTCAATAATTCAAACATTTGAGGAACATAAGTTTGATACTCCTCTATGACCGTATTGACATGCCAGGCAAACATACCGGCGTTCCATAGATATTTGCCTGAAGCCACATATAGCCTGGCCGTATCCAGACTGGGTTTCTCAACAAATTGTTCTACCTTTTTTAAATCCTGGAGTTCATCGTCCTTCATTTTGATGTATCCATAACCCGTCTCCGGCCGGGTGGGCAAAATTCCAATGGTTACAATGCATTGCTTTGAAGACGCATGATCCAGGGCTTGTTGCGCATTTTTCCGGAATGCCGCCAGGTCTAAAATTAAATGGTCGGAGGGAACAAAAAGGCAACAGGCATCCTTATCATTCTTTTTAATTTTTAATGCGGCGAGTAAGATACAGGGTGCGGTGTTATTGCGGCTTGGTTCGCTTATAATCTGATCGGGTTGCAAACCCGGCAATTGTTCGTTTATAATAGCCCGGTATTTCTCATTGGTGACGATATAGATATTTTCTTTGGGTATCCACCCTTCAAAACGTTCGACCGTCATTTGGATAAAAGTTTTTCCAGTGCCCAGGATATCTAAAAACTGTTTAGGCCTGGCTTCTGTGCTTAAAGGCCAAAAACGGGTGCCGGCGCCACCGGCCATTATTATTGCGTATTTCATGCCCAAAGGGAGGTTAAGGGGGTTAAGGGTTAAGGAGCAGGGGCTAAAATAATTCTTTTACAGGAAAGGACATTTACAACCAAGGTCAATCCATAACCTCCTAAGCAAATCAGGACACCAACCACCAATCCCCAACCACCAATCACTTAGATTGAGGTTGAGGTTGAGCCCCGAGACTTCAGGGGAGGTTAAGGTTAAGGCTGAGGTTAAGCCCCGAGACTTCGGGGGAGGTTGGGGCTAACCACCAATCACTAACCACTAATCACCATCCACCCCCTTTTACTTCTTCATACACTTTTTTAATTCCTTCCTTCAAATCTATTTGTGCTTTCCAACCCAGCTGATTTATTTTAGTTACGTCCATGAGTTTACGGGGCGTACCATCCGGCTTGGAGGTATCATAAACAATCTTTCCTTCGTATCCGGTGAGTTCGGCTATGAATGTAGCCAGTTCTTTAATCCTGAGGTCAACCCCGGTCCCGATATTGATATGTCCTTCCTGGTCATAATTTTGCATAAGAAATATACATCCGTCGGCACAATCATCGACATGCATAAATTCGCGAAACGGGTTTCCGGTACCCCACAAGGTGACTGTATCCGAATGGGATGATTTAGCTTCAATGAATTTCCGCAGGAGAGCCGGTAGCACATGACTGGTTTTTAAATCGTAATTATCATTGGGCCCATAAAGATTGGTTGGCATAGCGGAAATAAAATGGCAGCCATATTGTGCACGGTAAGCATCACACATTTTTATTCCGGAGATCTTGGCGATGGCATAAGGTTCGTTGGTGTGTTCCAATAATCCTGTCAACAAGTATTCTTCCTTTAATGGTTGTGGGGCTAATTTAGGATAGATGCACGATGATCCTAAAAACAAAAGTTTGTTTACCCCATGCGTATAAGCTCCATGGATTATATTGCCTTGCATGACAAGGTTTTCATGTAAAAACTGAGCGCGGTAGGTGTTGTTTGCAATGATCCCCCCGACTTTGGCGGCCGCCATAAACACATATTCAGGTTTTTCTGCTGAATAAAAGTCATCTACCGCCTTTTTGTCCATCAGGTCCAGCTCAGAGGAAGTGGCAAAGGTCAGGTTAGTATAACCGGTGGTTTGAAGGTGCCGCAGAATGGCGCTACCCACCATACCCCGGTGACCGGCGACGTATATTTTGGAGGTTAAGTTCAGAAGGCGAAAATTAGGTGTTTCTTGCGAAGGCGCAGCGAGGTATAAGGTTTTATTTCTCGCAAAGGCGCAAAGGCGCAAAGAACCGATGACATGATTAATGATTTCTCTACTACCAAGTCCATGCCCTAAGATACACAGAGCTTAGTTTTTTAGTTTAATTTCTCGCAAAGGCGCAAAGGCGCAAAGAAACCAAGACATGATAATGATTTCTCTACTACCAAGTCCATGGCCTGAGATCCACAGAGCTTAATATTTTAGGTTTAATTTCTCGCAAAGGCGCAAAGAACCGATGACATGATTAATGATTTCTCTACTACCAAGTCCATGCCCTGAGATTCACAGAGCTTAATATTTTAGGTTTAATTTCTCGCAAAGGCGCAAAGGCGCAAAGAAACCATGACATGATTAATGATTTCTCTACTACCAAGTCCATGCATTAAGACACACAGAGTTCAGTATGTATCTCCAAGGTTGATAATTTCCCTTTACTGTCCTGAATTTAAAGACCATTTGCTATCCGGGTAATACCCTCTTTGATTAGCGCCTCATTAAAATTTATGAGCAGACCGAGTTTAATCCCGGTCAATCGGATATAGGTAAGAACTTGTTTCTTATGAACTGGAGCGATGGCCTCTATGGATTTCACTTCGATCAAAACTTTATTTTCCACAATTAAATCAGACCTAAACCCAAGATCCAGATTAATTTCTTTCCAGTGGACAGGGATGCCTTTTTGCCGATCAACTTTAAATCCCTGTTGTGTCAATTCATAAAACAGGATTGCTTCATAAACCGACTCAAATAACCCTGGTCCAAGTTCAGTGTGTATCTGATATGCCAGGTTAACGACAGTAGATGCAATATCATTTTCTTTCATAGTGTGGTGTTTCTCACACTAAATTAATGGGGATTCAATTTCTTTTTGATCACATTTAAGGTCAGTTGCCGCCATTTAAACACATATTTAAAATTAAACACTAACCTCCACGCCATTGTTTAGCACTTCAGTGCGTGGTAAAGTGAAAACAATTTTGCGTCTTTGCGTCTTTGCGAGAAAAAACCCTTTTGCGTGAAACTTTCATTCAAACTCATTTTTCACCCTATACCCCGCATCCTTCAATACCTGATCTCTTTTAAACAATTCCAGATCAGAGGACACCATTTCCTTGCATAACATATGCACATTGTATTTTGGTTTCCAGTCTAATAAAGTTCGCGCTTTGGTAGCATCACCAATCAGCAATTCAACTTCCGTGGGCCGGAAATAACCAGCGTCCACTTTTACAATGGCTTTACCCGGGGTAAGTTGGAATTCAGGGTTGTGACAGGTCTTTACAATTCCTTGCTCTTCCGGTCCATCTCCTTTAAAAATCAGTTCTATGCCTAATTCCAGAAAAGCCATAGTGACAAAATCCCGGACGCTGGTCGTCACGCCGGTAGCAATTACCCAATCTTCAGCCTTTTCATACTGCAAAATTTTCCACATCAATTCTACATAGTCTTTGGCATGCCCCCAGTCCCTTTGGGCGCCCAGGTTACCCAGGTATAAAGTTTCCTGGAGTCCGAGGGCTATTTTGGCAGCAGCGCGGGTGATTTTGCGGGTAACAAAGGTCTCTCCGCGTAAGGGGCTTTCATGATTAAATAGTATCCCATTGCTGGCAAACATACCATAAGCTTCCCTGTAATTCACCGTTATCCAATAAGCGTATAATTTGGCAACGGCATAGGGAGACCTTGGATAAAATGGTGTTTTCTCCGTCTGAGGTACTTCCTGTACGAGGCCATACAATTCAGAAGTAGATGCCTGATAAATCCGGGTTTTCTTTTCCATCCCAAGTATCCGGATGGCTTCAAGTATCCTGAGAGTCCCTATACCATCAACGTCCGCTGAATATTCAGGCTCTTCAAAACTGACATGCACATGACTCATGGCGCCCAGGTTATAAATTTCATCCGGTTTAACTTCCTGGACTATCCGGATAATATTGGTACTGTCAGACAGATCGCCATAATGCAGTATAAAGCTTTTATTATCCAGGTGCGGATCCTGGTAAATGTCATCAATGCGTGCTGTATTAAACAAAGAAGTCCTCCTTTTAATACCGTGGACTTCATATCCTTTTTTCAGGAGGAAATGGGATAAATAAGCTCCATCTTGTCCGGTGACTCCGGTGATCAATGCTCTTTTCATAGTAACAAAAACTGATTATTCAATGATTCTAAAATATATAATTGAGGTTGAGGTTGAGGTTAAGATTGAGGTTGAGGTTGAGGTTACCCGACCATTGTTTCATTCAAAAGCAATAAACGTTTGTGGTTTCCTGACAATTTATCAATTTAATGATTCCACAATTCAACACGCCTTAGGTTGAGGTTGAGGTTGAGGTTGAGGTTGAGGTTGAGGTTAAGATTGAGGTTAAGGTTAAGGTTGAGTAATGCACCCTTCTCCCATCCTTAACCCCTATCTCCTAACTTCTAACCCCTATCTCCTATCTTCTATCTCCTATCACCCAAAAAACTGCTCCAATTTACTCAATGGTTTCATCCAAAGCGTAAACGGTCCGGGTTTCAATCCATTAACTTTCCATGCTCTTCTGTCTTCCTGATTAGCCTGCCATCTCGCTTTCCAGGACATATTGCTTTTTCCTCCAGTCCGCATATTCACCAGCACTTCGGGGAGATAAGCACAGGATATCCCGTGTTTGTATAGCATGCGTAGCATCAGTTCATAATCAGCCGAGATCCCAAAATCAGTATTAAACAACCCAAATTTCTGGTAACAGGATTTTCGGATAAAAAAAGCGGGATGAGGCGGCATCCATCCTTTTAAAAACCGGTTTTTGTTAAAAGATCCCGACCGCCATTTACGAATAATTCTTTGGGTATCCTGCTGATCTACATAATTGAGGTCACCGTAGACTGCATCTACTGGCTGGGATTCGAACATCTTCATCACATTTTCGATGACCTGATTGTTTACGTAAAAATCATCCGAATTCAAAATTCCGATTACTTCACCCGAAGATTTTTGTATACCCTTATTTATTGCGTCATACATACCACTGTCCGTCTCCGAGATAAAAGAATGAACGTGAGGGAATGATAAGACAATATCCGATGTTTTATCATTCGATAAGCCATCAACAACAATATGCTCTATGGATCCATAACTTTGTTTCGATACACTGGATAGACATTGCCCTATTGTTTTTTCACTTTGGTAGGTAGGAGTGAGAATGGAGATCAGAAGGTTGGGGGCCAGGGGTTTGAAGTTAGAAGGGGCTAGAAGTTAGGGGGTGGAGGTTAGAAAGCTTGTTCTTGGCAGATTGCTGTGGCTCAGAGCTGATGGCTAAACATAACACTAGGTCCATTTGGGGTTTCTACTTGAATGGCGGATAGTTAAGACTTTAATCTTGTTATTAATAAATCGATAAACAATTCGATAATGGTGTTTTTCGAACGCCCTGTAACTGCCATCGTTAAATATTTTATAACGATCTAATGGATGCATTTCTGGATTAATTGCAGTAAGTTTTAAAATGCCAATAATATCATCGGCTACTTTCAAAGCATTCAATTCGGAATCCAGGGAGATGTAATCGTACGTTTCTTTGAGTTGTTTTTGAGCCTTTCTGGTCCAGGTAACCTCTATTTCCAGGAATGTACTTTCTGAAGCATCTCATCATTCGTAATATGTTGAGAGTCGTCCTCAGCTTCAGCTTCTTCTATTTCATTATTATATTCGATTAAAAGAGGATTGGTCTCCTTATGAAGATAGGTTCGAATTAGCACTAATAATGATTTTTTCTGGTCAACAGATAATTGAAGCAAAAATTTATTCAGTTCAATATCGACTAAAGATTCCATAATTCAGATAAAGTTAATATTAAAAAGCTTAAAAATCAAGGAAGGATTCTAACTCATAACCCCTAGCTTCTAACTTCTAGCCCCTAGCTCCTAACCCCTCACAATCACACAATTTTCCAACACCAACATATCCATCTGAGTTCTTAAATAACAATTCAACGCCTCTTCAGGTGTATTAACGATTGGTTCGTTTTCATTAAAAGAAGTATTTAACAGTATAGGCACACCCGTTTTTTGACGAAAGCACTCAATCAAAGCATGATATCTTGGAGCAATAATTTTATCTACTGTTTGCAAGCGACCGGAACCATCTACATGGCATACTGCCGGGATCAAGGCTCTTTTTTCTTCACGTATCGGAAATACTTTTTCCATAAAAGGCACTTCATCCGCCCTGGTAAAATATTCACCGGTATACTCTTTAAGTATAGACGGCGCAAAAGGTCTGAAACTTTCCCTTCGTTTAATTTTCAGATTGAGTAAATCCTTGGCTTTAGAATTTCGCGGATCAGCCAGGATTGACCGGGCGCCCAGGGCACGGGGCCCAAATTCAGCCCTTCCATTAAACCAGCCAACTACTCCTGGTTCAATTAATTTATCCGTGACTAAATCATATAATTCTTCATCAGGATATATTTTATACTGAATAGAGCGCGATTTCAACAACTTCTCTATTTCATCGTTGGAATATCTGGCCCCTGTGAATGCAGAATAGACTGGTTCAACACGGGAATGGCCTAATAACTGGTGATAAGCATACATAGCGCTGCCCATTGAGATTCCTGCATCATGACCAGCCGATGGAATATATACGGATTCAAACCCCGTAGCACTGGCCAATTTTCCATTTGCTACAGAATTCTGAGCTACACCACCTGCCAGGCACAAATTTTTATGCCCTGTTCTTTTTTTCAAATGAGAAGCAAGATGAAAGATTAATTCTTCGGCAATGCCCTGGACAGAAGCGGCAAGGTCTTTATGGTGCTGGGTCAACTCATCATTACTTTTCCTGGCCGGGCCAAATTTTTCTTCAAACTTGCTGCTGAATAAATTGCCGATTTGTGGAACATTGTTGGAATAGTGGAATCCCGCTTGGGTGGGATGTATAAAATACGATTGGTCCCAATCAAACAAACCATTCGGTAAGAATTTCAATACTTTTCTTACTTCGTTGAGATAAGTCGGTTTGCCATAAGGTGCTAAACCCATTATTTTATACTCATCGCCGTAGTGCGGAAACCCCAGGTATTGCGTAAAGGCAGTATAAAACAACCCACACGAAACCGGAAAATCAACACTATCCAAAACCTTCAATTGATTGCCTTTTCCTTCAGCAATCATAGTTGTAGTAAAGTCACCAGATCCGTCAATAGATAAAACAGCAGCCTGATCATAGGGAGAAGCATAAAACGCAGAGGCCAAATGGCTTCGATGGTGTTCAATATTCATTATTCGTGGACGTATCGAAGACACTTCCAGGCTACCATCCACGAGGTAAAGTGCTTTCTTGAGATCATAGACCACGGATTGATTTTTTATTCTTTCCTTCATATGCAGTAATAAAGATGGTTTCTGCATTAGTAAGAATAATTTTTTTAAAATTTTAGCCCTGGGATCCCGGCCAATAGCGATATAATCAATATCTTTTAATTGGAGTCCTTCCTCTTTCAAACAAAATCGAATGGCTTCCACTGGAAATCCTGCCCAATGTTTTATTCGCGTAAACCGTTCCTCTTCGGTAGCCACGAGTAGTTTACCGTCTTTGAGCAAAGCCGCGGAAGAATCTGCGTGAAATGCGTTTAAACCTAGGATGTACATAGGATAGAAGTTAGGGGCTGGGGGATAGAAGTTTGGGGGTGGGGGTAGAAGTTTGGGGCTGGGGGTTGGAAGTTTGGATTAGAAGTTAGGGCAGTTGAGGGCTTTTCATGCCAAATCCTGTTTAACCCTTGAACTATCTTTAATTTTATCTTGAACAACCATTTATTCTGAACACTATGCTTTTTGAAGATTTAGTAGCCTGGCAGGAGGCGAGGGTTTTGGTAAAAATGATTTATATCATGACCCGGGAAAAAACTATTTCTACTGACTTTAGGTTGGTTGCTCAACTCCGGTCTGCTGCCGTGAGCATAATGTCAAACGTAGCTGAAGGCTTTGAAAGGCACCATCTAAAAGAAAAAATTCAATTTTATAATATCGCGAGAGCTTCTTGTGGAGAAGTTAGGTCTTTAATGTACGTTGTAACCGATTCATTTCCCATTTTAGATCAGGACGTAAATCCATGTACAGAAAAATTAAACAGCATCGGGAAATTAATAACCGGTTTGATACAATCTTGTCAAAAGAGGGCGAAGGTAGGAGTCCCGAGGCCTCGGGAGGGGCTAGGGGCTGGGAGTCCCTAACTTCTAACCCCTAACCTCTAGCCCCTAGCTTCTAGCCCCTAGCCCCTAACTACCCTTGAACAGCTCCCTGTACTTTTCCACCAATTCCTCTGTATTCGTATTTTTTTTGGCATAATCCAAAGCACCGCGACACCATAATTCAAACGTTGATTGGTCCCAATCATTGGTTGTGTTTAACACTTCAATCCACTGGTTTGGTTCACTTAGGGGGAGAGTCCAACCAGCTTTCGCAGACTCCAGGTTTTTCCAGGGAGTCTGGTCACTTATTAATATCGGCCGAGCAGTGGATAAAGCTTCAATGATGGCATATCCGTAATTTTCTCCCAGTGTGGGTAATGCCATCAAATGGGCATCGGCTAAAACCTTTCTGATCTGATTGTGGGGTACTTCCCCTAAAAAATGTACACTGACATGAGGAGGGAGTTGGGCGATTAGTTGATTGCAACTTTTATGATATTCTA
>Ga0138256_10002310_pt1 | contig 20470 bp, 19 predicted proteins | sample KNB2016incub_MG_FD_105486 | JGI IMG/M metagenome (GOLD analysis project Ga0138256, IMG submission 105486) | Active sludge microbial communities from wastewater in Klosterneuburg, Austria - KNB2014incub_MG | ecosystem: Engineered > WWTP > Activated sludge > Unclassified | place: Austria... | reverse complement strand
TCTTCCCGAATCCGGGCCGTCATCGCCGAATATCCGCTCGTGTCGATCAGGAATTATCTGCAGCAAAGTTGGATCGATGAATTTGCGAAGAATGAATACGGCGAACCAAAAGACGAAATCTTAATGAAAAAGCTTGATGAGCTTTCTCCGCTGAACAATGCTTCAAGGTGGAAGGGGACGCCGTTGTTCCTGACCAGGGGAAAACTCGACTCAAGAGTCCCGGAAGGGGACGTTCTCGGCCTCAAATCTCAACTGCGAGATGCGGGAGCCAGTGTTTGGTTCATATACGCCAACGAGGCGGGACATGGCGTTGGAGGACGCTTCGTCACGGCGGCGATGTATGAATTTATTAAGACTCACTTACGGAGGAAATGAAAATGAAACGAATCAAAACTCTTGTCTTGGGGCTTGGCCTGACAACTCTGTTAGCCGGCAATATTTTCGCAACTGGCGGGGTGTTGCCAGCAACCAGCAGCATAGTTACCTATGCGTTAACTGCTCTGCTCTCGCTCACAGGCGGCAATGATCAATGTCCCCTGCGGCAGTGTACGACTTGTAAGCCGAATAATGAGGGCGGGGACAATGGTAACGGTGATTGTCGTCCTCCAACGGATTAGGAGCAACGTTGATGAGAAGAAAACCGAACATGTGGGCTAATGCGAAATGGTCGATTCTGGTCATTTTCGCATTAGTTCTCATGTCGGAAACATCTCTCAGCCAGTTCGGCTCACAAAACATATCTAAGCTCTATTCAAAGGGATACTTTGAGGACGTAGCCAAACTCGCCCCTGCACAAATATCACGACTCTCACAATCCGGACGAATAGAAGAGGCATCTCATATAGCCTTTCTTACTTGTCGGACTTTCATCCAACTGGGGCGATATGATGAAGCTACTCAGATTGTTGATCCATTCATTTCTGACCCCAAACTACGAACTCGGTTTCCCGGCTCTGTCGCATCCCTTTATCTATGTAAGGCTGCAGTTTCTCGCTCAAGGCGCAATTTTGGAGCGGCTCTCGAAAACCTGCGACTAGCGAAGTCGATATCCGCGAATGATTCTGCATCGCTGGCGGCTTACCATTTGGAGGTCGGTCGGACCCTGTATTCGGCGGGTCATGATTTTGCAGCGATCCTATGGTTGGAAAAGGCGGAAAAAGAGGCCTTGGCGAACGGCAACATTTCGATTTACTATGATGCACTACGATTTCTGAGCTTAGCTTGGACTGCAAAATTCTACTATGCCAATGCACTTACCTATGCGGAAAGACTAGTAGAGAAATCTTCGATAGGAGAATTCGAACATCGCAACAGAATCGCACATCTTGAATTAGCGAACCTGCTCGATGTCACCGGCCAGCCACAACGATCAAAGGATGTGTATCTGAAGGGCCTCGACCTTTCAACTCAAGCTCGCGTGAACTATCACGCCGGACAGTTTCTTTCCAGCCTCTTGCTGCGGTCGTTATATGAAAATGATATCGATTCCGCGAAAAACTACCTGGCAAGATTGGAATCGATCGATAAACAAAAACAATTTAGTTTTGAATGTCTCTTGGGGCGAGCCTTGGTCGAGAACTTCAAGGGAAACCGCACACTTTCAAACGAGTATTTTTCAAGGCTGGCAAATGAGAAAGGCACTTCCGATTTCATTGTGCCCTATTGGAAAAGTTCCATTGCTGAGCGAGATCAGAACTGGAAAGAACTTATCACGAATGCTCATCATCTACGTAAATTGACGGAAGATGAGAATTTTCAAGACGACCTTCCCCGAATCTATTACAAACTCGCTTTGGGTTCATGGCGGCTAGGCGACGAGAAATCTGCGCGAGAATTTGCGGCAAAATCACTCAACTTATTCGAGCCTTTTCGAAACTCCCCTACCGTGGATCTTTCGATTGCCATGATGGAGGCTCACCATTCCGTCTATCGGCTACTGAGCGAGATTGAGGCAACTGGCAATCCCACGAAAGCCTTTGAATATTCTGAACTACTTAAAGCAAATCTGCTTAGGGACAGGATCGAACGGTCGGTCCTCAAGTCACGCCCTGATCTCTCCGACTCCATACGAAACCAACTTCTTACGATTTCTCGTGATTACATTGAAGGAAAAGGAAACGAAGCTGTCCTGACAGAGTTGGAAGCGGGAATCGTGAGCGATAAACAAACGGCGAGCCTGCAAACTCAGGATTTCTCGACACGGGGTTTGAAACTTCCGGAAGACGTGGCGATCGTTTCCTACGAATTCACGCCGTCAGGTCAACTACTTGCATTCGTTCTTGAATCAGCAAACCCTTTGCGTGCAGTGAAGCTTCCCGTCAACGAAGCAGAGACCGCCAAACTTGCGTCAGAAACGCAGACTAAGATAAGGGATCGTATTTTCTTCAAAATCGATGGGAAGAGACTCTACGATCTATTGCTTAAAAAATTAGATCTGAAATCAAACCACCTGGTTATCGTCCCCGACAAACTTTTGTGGAGAATACCTTTCCATGCACTAAGTCCAGACGGTAGTAAATACTTGATCGAGACGAAAACGGTCTCGTATTCACCATCTGTTTATTTGCTGAAGCAACGGCTTTCATCCGAGGCTCCCCGTAGACAGACTATTCAGATCTTTGCGAATGACACTTTTAACCGGCAGAAACTAGTCCATGTAAATAGCGAGGCGATAGGTATTGGAAAGTTATTTGGAATTTCACCTCTGCTGAATGCCGCCAAATCGGATTTTCTGAAATATGCTGCGGAAACTGACATCCTTCATTTCTCCATGCATGCCCAGCTCGACCGCGAAGATCCTTTAACGTCATTTCTCGCCTTTCAACAGACTGCGGTGGACTCCGGCAGATTGACCGTCGGCGATCTCTTGTCGGTTCGACTCAAACCAAACAACTTAGCGTTTCTCGCATCCTGCGACACGAGTAAAGTTCACAACGGTGAAGGACTGATTAGTATTCCTTGGGCCCTGCTGGGTTCTGGGAGTTCATCAGTAGTGTCTTCACAGTGGGAAGCGAGTGATAAGGCCGCACAAGCATTCAGCACTGCCTTTTATCGGGAATATCTGGATGGTCGCTCGACCGCTGATGCACTTCAGAATGCGGCAGTTTCTATTATACGGGATAAATCGGCAGGGTTTCATGAACCCTATTACTGGGCGGCGTTTACGCTTCTGGGTGACTTCCGCTAGTCCCTGAGGTTGCCCTGTGCCATCACATCGAATCTTCAATCCCTCACTGCCGAAGGCCATATTAACTCGATCTCGTGTCTCAACAACGATTTCAGGATTATTTGACTCCGTTCGGCTGTCGAACCATCCCAGCTTGGGTGCGTTTGGCTCTCACAACGACGCTGCGGAAAGTTCTCGAAGAGTCGCTGAATGACGCAAGTAAAGAAACAGGTCTCAAGAGATCGCCGCCGCTTGTTGCGGTAAAGCAACACTCGGATCGCTAACGCCGATGCTCTGACTCGCGTAATAATTGACTTTATTTAGTCAGGTTTTGTACGTAGAAAACTTGACATTTAGTAAAGGATTTTGATATAAACTTGTTGTATGAAGAGCTCGTCTTTTGCACATAAGATACGAAGAAAGATAAAGAGAGGCGGAGTCGACAAACTCTGGACCTACTCCGATTTTTCTTCAATGCCGGTTAATGCGGTTGCCGCAACCCTCAGCCGTCTGGCAAAGGGCGGCATGATAGAGCGTGTGCGTAAGGGAATCTACTATGTGCCCAAGCATACACGGTTCGGCACCACGTCTGCCGACCCGGTTGAGATCGCAAAGGCAGTGTTTGAAACTAGGGGGATCAAATGGAGATTGAGTGGACTACCCATGTTCAATAAGCTGGGATTGACGACTCAGATGTCGGGCGTTCTCAGCTTCGATATTGATAAGGATACTCGTTCAGTGCGTATTGGGGATAAACACCGAATTAGAGTGGCTGGTGGACGCCGCGTGGAAGATATGTCTTCAGAAGAGAGAGCGGTTCTCGATGCTCTGCGACGCATCAAATCAATACCGGATACGACGCCGACGAGATCAATTTCAAAGATCGTTGACATATTCAAAACTGATCGTCTGGATTATGGCCGTCTAACGAAATTCGCGAAGTACGAACCTCCCCGTGTAAGGGCGTTAGTCGGCATGATCGGAACAATGTTGGGCAGATCAACCGAAGAACTCGCTGCCCTACGGGGCACTCTCAATCCGTCCACGACTTACAAGCTTGATATTTCCGAGATACTGCCGGAGGCCAAACGCTGGAATATTACATGAATGAATTCGCTGACGAGCTAGATGACTTCCGAGATCTTGTCCGCATTACAGCGGATCGTACTGGACTTCCGGCCGCCGCCGTGGAAAAGGATTACTACGTCGTCAGAGCACTACGAATCCTAATCGGCGAAATGCCCGAGCAGTTCATATTTAAGGGCGGGACAAGCCTTTCCAAAGGCTGGGATCTCATCAAGAGATTCTCGGAAGATATCGACATACTTTTTGTTAGCGAAGAGAACGGCACCCGTCTTTCAAAGGGCGAGCTTGACCGGAGAATGAAGAAGGCGGAAGAGATCCTCACCGCGGACTCAAGATTTGAAGGAGAATTCGTAACAAGTAGTAAAGGAGTTCACCGAACGATCCAGCTGAACTATTCGAGCGACTTCGAGCCGGTCGCTTCGATCCCAGCGAAAATATTGGTTGAGATGGGAACTCGAGGCGGGCTGTTTCCGCAAGAAAAACGAGAGATCACGTCCTATATGTTCGACATCGCCGGGAGCGGGATCGCGGAAGACCTTGAACCCATATCCGTAGACTGCCTCGATTTCAGGCGAACATTCGTCGAAAAGTTGTTTACAATCTACGCCGCATTTGAAAAAGACCTTGCGAAAGGCAAGATGCGTCACTACTACGATCTCTATATGCTAACCGAACGGGAGGATGTCGTAGAGTTTATTGGATCAGACGATTTCCAAGAGATTTTTGAGGACGTAAGGGGATTCAGCGAGATCTCCTTCCCTGGTCAAGTCTGTCCGCCGAACAGTTCGTATTCCGAATGGCCCGCCCTGTATCCCAACGAAAATAGTCGGGCGGCCATGAACGCCGACTATCGCTCGAATAGAGATTTATTCTTTACCGAACCGCCCACGCTCGATAGGATATTGGAGAAACTCCAAGCGGTTCTTAAATAACAGGTTTGTGACGGGGGAAGGCTTCCAGTCTGACGTAGTACTAGGTTTTGCCTACATTAAGGTCCAAAAGATCGACGATCTCGGCATACCACTTGCACTGCTCCTAAGGGGATGTGAGGAAAGGAATGCAATCGGCAGAAAAATAGTCGTTCGGGCAAGGCCACGCACCTTTACGAATAATAGAGGACTTTGATTTTCAAATTTCCTAGAACTTTAGTCATGACAATAGTGAAAAACCGATTACCCGACATCGAGGCCCTAGTGCCTACAGAGGTCTATGACGCATATTGGCACTTTGCTGCCGAACGTCAGGAGATCTTCGAGCGACGCCGTAGGCGTTTGGCTCCGCCGTGGACAGACGATCCGGTACTGCTAACCAATAAATTTACCAATGTCTATCGTGCGTCCGATCGCATAAGCCAGTACTTGATAAGGAACGTTATCTATACGCCGACGCGGTTTAATGCCGACGATACCGTTTTTCGAATATTGCTTTTTAAGATCTTTAACAAGATTGAGACTTGGAAACTTTTGGAACAGGCATGTGGTGTGATCTCGATCTCCAATTTTTCTCCAGAACATTTTGGGAGTGTTCTCGAGGCCGCAATGCAACGCGGCGAATCCATTTATTCCGGAGCGTATATCATGCCGACGGGCCTTCGCTCTTTACGCCTTGCTCGAAAACATCAAACTCACTTGGCGATATTGCAGATGATGATCGAGACGGAACTCCCGAAGAAGGTAGCCGATGCGAAGAGTTTAGCCGATCTATATGTTCTCCTTCGATCCTACCCGCTCTTAGGAGACTTTCTCGCTTACCAATACGCCATCGATATTAACTATAGCGACGTTACGGGATTTTCCGAGTCGGAGTTTGTGATGCCGGGACCTGGTGCACGAAGCGGTATCAGAAAGTGCTTTTCAACATTTGGCTCGTTTAATGAATCCGACATCATCCGAATTGTGACGGAACAACAGGAAATTGAATTCCAAAAAAGAGGGATCGATTTTTCTTATATAGGCGGAAGACCGCTCCAGCAGATAGACATTCAAAACATCTTTTGCGAGATCGACAAATATGCCCGCGTCCAATTCCCGGATATTTCCGGCAAGCATAATCGCACCAGGATCAAGCACCGATTTCACGCCAACCCCACACCCATCGATTACCTCTACCCGCCGAAATGGAAACTGAATAGGGGAACCCGCTAGAAAAAAAATCGAAAAAGCGCTTGCAATGTAACGAATCACGGGTTATGTTGTTAGATAATCGAACAGCAGATGTTCGATAATAAATCCATGAAAAACTTTCCGAGTAAAGAACTTGACAAGATTTTACGTGATTTTTACACACGGAAGACCAGTTCACCCCTAAAGCGAAAAAGGACCAAGATCCCCGGCTCGGTTTTCGATATCCAGCCCGAGGTGTCATCTCAAGAGACAACGCAGATAGTCGTCGAAGTCGAGCCGATAATGGGATTTAAGGTAAAGACCCGCGACATCATAAAACCGGGGGGATATCGCGGTATCGATGAGTTCGTCGCCTACACATTGCCTCGCCTTGAACGCCTGCACTATGCCAAGTATCGAAGCAGCACGAGAACGATTCCACGACAAGGAGGGATAAGGGTAAATGTCCGTTAACGAAACCGAAAAGGACGAATCGGCGGTCGAGCGTGAATTGCTGTCCCGGCGACTGCGTGAAGCTCGAGAGTATTTGAATCTCTCGCAAGACGAGGTCGCAAAAAGGATTGGCATTGCCCGCGCAGCAATCTCGCTGATCGAATCCGGGCAGCGGCGGGTTGACGCGTTGGAGTTAGCTAAGTTTGCCCGCGTCTACCAGCGACCCGTGAGCTATTTTACAAGCAAGGAAGGGGATAGCGAGATACCCACCGATGTCGCGTTTGCCGCAAGAGCAATTCACGGACTGTCGAAGAACGATCTCCAAGAGGTTGCCCGGTTTGCGGATTTTCTGAGAACGAGAAAGCAGATGGAGGATACCGAACCGTGAACCGGTGGGAAACAATTCTAGAAGCGGTCACCGAGGCGAAGCGTATCCATAATAGTCTCGATAGCGAGGCCTCGGTCCGTGCAAAGGGAGGGGGCGTCGATATTTTTGGTGCCATCCGTTCCCGGGAGATCGAGCTTCTTTTTGAGCCGCTTGAGAAACTTCTAGGAGGATACTTTCCAGAGCCTAGGCCCGGCATTTTAGTGACGTCGGAACGAAGTCTTGCTATCCAACGTTTCACCGGGGCACACGAGTTTGGGCATCATGTACTGGGACACCCAGCGAGTTTAGATCCTATCGAGATCCTAGCGCGTGATCCGAAAGTCCGCACCTATGACCTGAATGAAACGGCTGCCGATGCCTTTGCGGGGGACTTTCTACTACCGTATTGGATTTTTGAGAGCCACGCCGAACGTCATGGGTGGGATGCGGACAGTTTTTCAGATCCGTTCGTGGTGTATCAGCTTAGCCTGCGTGTCGGAGCAAGTTTTGAGGCCACGGCGCGGCAGCTTGTGTCGAATGACATCATTGATCGTGCGACTCTGAAAAAGTTACTGGACGTTTCGCGCAGTTCGATCAAGCAGGCACTGCTTAAAGGCCACAAGCTTGAACACCTGCGTCGAGATGTTTGGCTTCTAACCGAGAAAGACCAGGGAACGATAATCCAAGGCGGGCCCGACGATGTTTTCATTTTTCAGCTAAAGCAAAATAGCGGTGCTGGTTATCTCTGGAGTCTGGAAGATCTCGAAGATCTTGGATTCTCGGTTATGTTTGACACGGTAGATGTACCGGATGCTGAGGTTGGCGTCGGCGGTCCCGTCGATAGGCTTACTGCGGCGACCGTGACCGGCGAGACGATGCAAAACGTGACCCTTATTGAATCTCAACCATGGAATCAGGATTCGATCTCGAAGACGCTCGATTTGAATTTTGATCTATTTAAAGAGAAGGGGCAGTCGCAAAATCAACGGAGGGCGATCGCTGCCGGCGTGTGATGTCGATTTCCTCCCTCGCGATCGCAGTGGATCTCAGCCTCGGATTTGGTGCGGCCAGGTCACAGGGGCAGCGTCCCACTTGCCTTGCCTTCGCGGCCAGTGACTGTCACGGCCACGCAATTAGGGATGAGTTCAGCGAGCTGTCTGTTGAGTATGCCTTTTATCATGCCGTGGAACGCATGGCAGCCAAGGACCGTTCGACCGGAGTAAATTTTGGAGCGATCTCGACCGCACTTGGGGTTGATGGTCAACCTGAGGAAGACGTGTGGCCCTACATTCCAAATCTCGGTCCGGATGACGACTGGTCACCGCCCATGAATCCGGGAGATATCTTTCACGGAAAGCTGGATCGGATCTCGCGCGACCTCGGATCAGTTCGCGACGCTCTCGAAGAGCGTATCCCCGTCCTGTTGATAATGGATGTAAGTAGGAGTTTTTTTCGACCGGCAGCCGGGCATGTCATTAGCGCAGCCTCGACAGAAAGGGCGGAAGGAATTCACGCAGTCATCGCTGTCGGATATGGATATCTCGATAAAGATGTCTCGTATCTTGTCCGGAATAGTTGGGGCGAAAAATGGGGTTCAAACGGTTATGCATGGTTACATGAAGATTACCTGGAACCGAGGTTGCGAGTTGCGGGAGTGTTCTCGAAAGAGGCACAGACTTGATGATTATGGATATTGTGAAAACGATCGAGGATACCACAGCGACCCTAGTTTGGCTTGCGGCAGTGGAATATCTGTTCACGCAAAAGAACGAAGAACGGTACAATCTGACGCTCGCAGTCAAAGAGCCGACAGTCATTACTCCGATCGAGAAGAATGTCCTCGATGTGATCGATGGGGCTTTAATCAAGGCGAAGCGAAGCCCGCTCGCGACAGTCGCGGGTACAATCTTCCCGGCAAATCACTATCTTCGCTCTGGAGCAGATGGCGTGTACGAGGATTTCCCGAACGACTTCGCGCTTGCGGACAAGTTCTCGTGGGGCACTTATGCAATGCGGATGTTGAGAATGGTGGGAAGAGAAGGCACAACGATAAACCCGCTCGAGGAGCTTGTCAAAAAGATCAAGAATCGCCCCAGTAACGAGCGCCTTTTTTACGAGATGAATGTCAGTGATCTGAACGATTTTGACCTGCCGATCTACCGAACCGCCCTGGATTACAAGCTCAGAATGCCTCAACCGTGTCTTAGCCATCTCTCATTCAAGCTGTTTCCCGAGAACAAACTCGGGCTTGCGGTGATGTACAGGTCGCACTACTACACCGAAAGAGCTCTCGGAAATCTCTTGGGACTCGGTCAGCTCCAGTACTTTGTAGCGACCGAAACCGGTCTTGGTATCGGACCGCTTGTGTGTCATTCGACGCACGCACGTGTCGATACGTACACAGGAATGGGGCTGACCACGATCAAAGCCCTTGTATCGAAATGCCGAGCGATGTTGGAGGAAGACTAGAAGCCGATTCTCAGGCTTTTTGCACTGTTATGACAAACAAGATCCGCCCGATAAAACTGGCCGATTATCAGAAGATCGCGAAAAGGACCGATCAAAACAAGCGCGCGGGCATAGGGGGCTTGCGTTTTCCTCTGCTTGGTCTATTCGGAGAGGTGGGAACCCTCCTGAGCGAGTTGAAAAAGAAGCAACGCGACAAAGAATCATACTACGCATACGACACGGCGGTAGTCGAAGAGTTCGGGGATGTTCTGTGGTATTTCTCAAATATTGCTGGCCGTGCCGGCCTAACCCTCGAAGACCTTGCGGGGCTTGCCCTGCATCATAATGCGATCGGTGGAAAGTCAAGATCCAGAAGAGTTCTCTCGTTTGCGGATCTTCAAACGAAGACTCCGAAACTGGCTCCAACGAGCGACGGTCCCTTCGAAACGGAAGTTCTCCACCTCGCCGCCAGGGTCGGAAGCCTGCTTGGCGATGTTGATTCATATGTCCGCAACCGTGAGCTTTTGAAGGGGCACTTGGTCGAGATATTCAGATCCATCATTCGCTCGGCTGAAGACGCGAACATACTTGTCGATGATGTAGTGAGGGCTAACATTGAGAAGGTAACCGGACGATGGCCGATCGAGCGAATATACACTCCACTTTTTGACTCTAGAATGAAACCCGACGAGCAACTGCCCCGCCGAATAGAGATGCTCATCGAAGAACAAACTGTCGGTGGCAAGACGTTTGTAATTCAGAAGTGCAACGGCATTAAGATCGGCGACCGTCTCACTGATAACAAGATCGAGCAGGACGATTACAGATTTCACGATGTCTTCCACCTCGGCTATGCCGCAGTTCTGGGCTGGTCGCCGGTTATCCGCGGTCAGTTTCGCGTAAAGCGAAAGAGTATACCGTCGATAGACGAGAATCAGGACGGCGCTAGGGCTGCGTTGATCGAGGAAGGCGTGGCGACATGGGTGTTCAATCATGCACTCCGTCTGGAATTCTTTGCCGATATCACGGCTTTAGATTTTTCCCTTCTCAAGGCGATACAGGAGCTGGTTCAGGGATACGAAGTTTCCGATTGCCCGTTATGGATGTGGGAGAAAGCGATTCTTGACGGGTTCAAAGCCTTCCGGTTTTTGCGTGAGCACCGGCGAGCTCTTGTTATCGCCGATCTAAACAATAGGAGGTTGATCGTCCGAAAGGCCGACTAACTGTGGTTTTCATATGATCATAGGGATCGGCCTAGACATTCAAGCCGTAAATAGTGTTGAAGAAAGCCTTGCCGAACAAGGCGATAATTGGCTAAGCGTGCTCTTTACAGAACGTGAGATGGAGCATTTAAAGACTAACTCCAAAGGGGTAGAGAGCATCGCAGGACGGATAGCAGCAAAGGAGGCCGCGATAAAGGCCCTTGAAGTCCTTACTGCTGACGAAATCGACTGGCTTGATTTTGAGGTTATAAACGCCGAATCTGGGAAGCCGGAACTCTTTTTCAACGGAAAAGCGAAAGAAAAGGCGGATCGACTCGGTGCCACCGATATTTGGGTGTCGATTGCTCACTCGGAAGAATATGCGGTCGCACAGGTAATTCTGGAATCCCGGGCCATTGATACAAAATCACCATAAGTGTAAAAATCAAAAAATTGTGAAGTGAACTTCTTCGTCCTAGTTTATTCGCGGTTTGTTAGTTCCGAAATCATAAAATCCATTAGAAAATCTCTTATGCCTGAAAAAACATTCAAAGATCTGGCGGCCGAAGCAGCCAAGTCAACACAGAAAGGTATCGATCTCCTAATTGAGATCGATGAAATACAGACAGCCTTGTCATTGCAATCGCTAAACAAGGAGTCCGAATCGCTCATACGGGAGATGATCGAGAAGGAAAAGCTTGCCGTCGGATTTATTCAGGAGAGCATGACAATTCAAAAAGCTCTGATGGGTAAGCAGCACAATGCGGTGCAGGCGCTTATCCACAGATTAGGATAGGCCGGCAGAAATCAATGAGCACACTAAAGTTTAAAAAATTGACCGATGGGGCGATTCTCCCATCACGAGCAAGCGATGGAGCGTGCGGTTTGGATATTCATTCGATTGAGACGATCGTGATCGGTAGCGGTGAACGCAAAGGCGTTCGGACGGGCTTGTCGGTCGCAATTCCGGATGGAACTTATGGTCGCATTGCACCACGGTCGGGTCTTGCCCTCAGACACGGAATCGACACTCTTGCCGGTGTCGTAGACTCCGATTATCGCGGCGAAATAGTCTGCATTCTTATCAACCTCGGCGACAAGCCATTCGAGATATCGCCCGGCGATCGGATCGCGCAGATGATAATTGAAAAATTTGAACGTCTTGAACCCGCGTGGTCCGATCAACTCGCCGCTACGACGCGAAATGCGGGCGGATTTGGCAGCACGGGGGTCTAGACAGCCAAGAACGGTTTCGACGGGGCGGCGGCCCGATTACGTCGGGAAGTGCTTTTGTTGGTTTCCGGCTATACCCTTCGTCGCAAGTCGCACTCCGCGCCTTGCAGGAGATAGAGGAAAGCCGTTCGTATGCTCATGTATCGTATTCACTCCTTAGGCTGGAAAGGATTTCAGGATCTCTGCATAACAATTGTTCGAGAGATACTCGGGCAAACGGTCGAATCGTTCTTGGATACTAACGATGGCGGTCGGGATGGAGCATTCTGCGGGACGTGGCTGCAAGCTGGAAGCGAGGATCTATCGGGAAGCTTTGTTATTCAATGCAAACACACGACAAATGAAACAGAATCGTTAACCCTTTCGGACCTGGCGGACGAATTGAAAAAGATAAAGAAGCTCATTCACCAAGGGCTTTGTGACTCGTACGTAATCTTGACCAACGCGAAACTCTCCGGAGAGAACGCGTCAAAGATTAGGGCGGCTATTGAGAATCTGGGGGTCAAGCACGTTCGTCTTTTCGGCGCTACTTGGATTACGCAGCAGATCATTGAGTCAAAGCGTTTGAGGATGCTAGTCCCTCGCGTGTATGGACTGGGGGATTTAACCCAAATTCTAGACGACAGGGCTTACCGACAGGCACAAGCTGTTTTGAATTCACTCCGAGAAGACCTCTCAAAAGTAGTTATCACGGATGCGTATCGAAGGGCGGCGGCGGCTTTAAATGAACATGGATTTGTGCTCCTGATCGGCGAGCCAGCGGCCGGTAAAACAACTATCGCTTCGATGCTTTCGATCACTGCGGTTGACCGGTGGAAAGCGTTGCTAATGAAGTTGTCCACACCAGAACAAGTAGCCTCGCATTGGAATCCGGACGAACCGTCGCAGTTCTTCTGGATTGATGACGCGTTTGGAGTCTCCCAATACGAACAAGGCCTCGTTTATGGCTGGAACCGTGTTTTTTCGCAAGTACGGGCGATGCTGGGTCAGGGAGCGAAAGTCGTGATGACATCGCGCGATTACATTTACAACCGTGCCCGAAACGATCTCAAGGACAGTGCGTTCCCGCTTCTTAGCGAAAGCCAAGTGGTCATAGACGTTCATAAGCTGACCCAGGAAGAAAAGAAACAAATTCTTTACAACCACCTGAAGTTGGGAAACCAGTCCACAGAGTTTCTCTCGAAGATCAAGCCTTATTTAGAGGATGTAGCGGCGAACCAGGAATTTATTCCAGAGATCGCTCGACGACTCGGCGACAAGCTTTTTACGAAAGACTTATCAATCTCGCCATACTATCTAAGGATCTTCGTCGAGAAGCGGGAGCAGTTCCTTTTCGATATCCTGAAGAATCTTGATGTTCACAATAAGGCGGCTCTCGCTCTTATCTTCATGAGAAATGATAGGCTCGACAGTCCGATTTTTCTGAGCGATGTAGAGCGTGAAAGTCTCGAACGTCTCGCGAGCAATCTCGGGGAGTGCAGTAGCGGCCTCACGGCAATGAATGGAAGCCTAGTATTGAATACCCTTACCGAAGCCGCGTCCTACTGGCGCTTTAAACACCCCACTATCAGCGATAGTTTCGGGAGGCTGTTGCTCGGGAGTCTGGAACTTTTAGGCATCTACCTGCGAGGAACCTCGGCTGAAAGACTATTAACTCAGATAACCTGCGGAAACGTCGGTCTCGAAAAAGCCATTGTTGTTCCACAGAATCTTTTTCCCGATGTTCTCGAAAAGCTTGGAAACTACAGATCGAGCAGTGAACGGAAGGAAGCCTGGCGCTCTAGCTGGCTTGCAGCATCCGATCTAGACTATTTCTTAGCGCGGCGATGTTCAAAGGATTTTCTTTCGATGTATATCGAATCGAATCCGGGTATTCTTAAGCGAATCGCCAATCCGGGGCTATATCTTCACGCCTCCTCCGAGATCCAGGTAGCAAAAAAACTTCATGAGCTTGGTTTGCTGCCGGAAGCCGCGAGAATCGAGATCGTCGAAAAGGTCAGCAATTACGCGATCGAAGGCGATGATCTTGATGGTTTGAGCGACCTTTCTCTTCGGGAGCTTTTCACCGATTCCGAGTTCGACCTGATGCGCAACCGAGTGAAAGAGGAACTCTTCTCGCATCTGGATGACGTGCGTTACGACACACAGAACAATTTCTCAAGCGATCAGGCACCTGAGGATCATATGGAGAAATTTCTCGATACCCTAAAGATATTGAGTGAACATTTTGGTGACGATCCAGACCTTGAGTTGAAAATCGCCAAGGAGAGAGAGTTCGTGAATACTTGGATCTCGGACAACCAGATCGACGAACAAAAACGTGACCCGCGCTTCTTGGATAAAGTTGATTCTGAAGTCAAAAGCCCAGTGGACACTCGGAGCATTTTCGACGATATAGACGTGTGAGTCAAAGTAGCCGCGGATACTTGGAAGATTCGTATCATTGTGTTTCCTCTCGATCGAGCCTGCATCGAATCGCCCTATCGCAATCGGTAGATTAATTGGATGGTTGGGTTGCGGACATACAGACGCATCTTAACCAGCAAGCCCAGTGAATTCATCAAGCTTTTTCATGGCCTCAGTAGCTCGCTATGAGCCTCGTATCGAATTGGAGCACCGGCGCGGGCTTGCTTACGTGGTAGAGAACAAACTGCCTGCCATTGCAAAGAGCGAAGTAAGGAGCCCGGATCTCGCTGTGCATAGCGTAGGAGTACGCTTGCTCGACGTGCTTTGTGTTCAGGATATTCTCGGTGGGAGCCTTAGCTTCCAGAATCCATGCATTCTTGTCGTGAACTTCTAGAAGATAGTCGGGAACAAGATAGATCTTTTTGGTCGCACTGCCGATGGAAACGAAAGGGTGTAGAAGCTTTTTGCTTCGTATAATCCTGTAAGGTCGCTCAAGTCCGTAGCCCAAGCCTTTTAGGATGGGTACGATGATTTCCTCCCTCACCGAATCCTCCAGAAATCCCGGATCGTTCAGGCTATCCCAGGCAAATTCTTTGAGGATGTTGAGTCGTCTTAATTGGTTCATCATGCAGGCTGAATCTGCTAATTCAGCATATCAGACTATCCCATATCAGTCTCTAATGTGACACAATTGGGACACATCATATGTCCCGATTTGTCTTTACAATGTCCCAATTAGCAAATATAATGTCCCAATTAGGTAAATGGGACATATAAAAGTCCCATTTGTAATACCGCCAAGAAGCATATGAAAAAAGGAGAAAAGAAAGCCGAATTGGAAGCCCTCATCATTCAATTGCTGAGTGATGCGGACGAGGTTAGTATCCGCTCAATCGCGGATGCAGCCGGGATTCCCAACGATGAAACCGAACGCAAAGCGATTCGAAGAGCCTTGGCGTCATTGACAAGACAAAACATAGTCGTTCCGAAAGGTTCTGCACGCTCACGCGTATACGTTCTGCCCGAGAAAACGCCCGAAGCAGATGTGCTTCAAGAGAACGAGAAACGCGTCGAAACGACGGGGTCAAAAATCGGCCAATTTCTTAAAGGGATCGACGTCTCGCCAGAATCGAAAGAGTTATGGAATTACGTCACTCAAGCTCTCGCCGAACGAGCTCCCGTCGGTTACATTCACGAATTCCTGCTCTCCTACGAACCGAACGAGACCTTCTATCTCGCCGCCGACCACCGGGAAAAATTGAAGACCCTTGGACAGGTCGAGGCGGTCGTTCAACCGGCTGGAACTTACGCCCGAAACATACTGGATCGGCTGTTGATCGATTTGTCTTGGAACTCCAGCCGGCTTGAGGGGAACACTTACTCCCTGCTTGAGACCAAACGGTTGATCGAACTGGGCGAAACGGCGACCGGGAAGGAAGTATCCGAAGCCCAAATGATCTTGAACCATAAAGCGGCGATAGAGTACATAGTTGAATCCGTCGAAGACGATGGGATCACGTCACATGAGATCCGTAGCGTTCACGCTCTTCTCTCGGAGAATTTGCTCGGGGATCCGGCCGCGTCCGGGCGGTTGCGAACGATCATTGTGGAGATTGGCGGTTCGACATATGTTCCCCTCGAAAATCCACAACTGATCCGCGAGTGTTTCGATATCCTCATAGAAAAGATGAACCTAATCGAAGATCCGTTCGAACAGTCACTATTTTCGATCGTACACTTGTCATACCTTCAAGCATTCGAGGATGTGAACAAGAGGACCGCGCGACTCGTCGCGAACATCCCGCTGGTCAAGAAAAACCTCCGGCCGCTATCTTTCACGGACGTCGATAAGGATGCCTATGTTTATGCACTTCTCGGTATTTACGAAAGGAATGATGTCAGTCTGATCCGCGATCTATACATGTGGGCCTACACCCGATCTTCACAACGATACACGGCGATTCAGCTAGCTATGGGGGAACCCAACCTTATGAAGCTGCGGTACCGGACACAGATCCAGGAGATTGTCAGATCGATAATTCTCGAACGCGTTGCCGGTAGCGATGTGGTGCCGCGTATCCACGCTTCAATCGATGAGAGCACGATCGGAGAAACCGACCGAGAAGAGGTCTTCAGTCTGGTCGAGCAGGAGATCGTGAGCTTGCATGATGGAAATGTCGCACGGTTCAAGGTCCGCCCCAGCGAGTTTCAGGCTTGGAATGAGTTGCAGCGAGGGTAGAAGAATGGAGCGCAGGCGATAGGACGCTATTGTCGTGCGATGGGCCATTTCTCTTGACGCTAAGACTCACGGAAGCCAGGTTTTAGAGCTCCCAATAGAAAGTCGTTGGCGCAGCGCGTTAACGACGTTCGCTCGCAGGTTATGGATTTCAAGGAATGGATAGAAAAGATGCAGTCGGAAGCGGCGGAACAGGTCGCGACGATAGAAGAGATTGGGAGGCGTGCAAACGCGGAGAAGCTTTTTGTTTCGACGCTCCTGATGATGGTGGTTGGCCCCGCGTCGGAAATGTCCGAGGCCACTCACGGAACGGTGCCTGTTCAGACAGAGATTCTGGCGTACCACCTCTATCCGTTTTTTGGCAAATCCAACGAGGACATCTCACCCGTCGAAGTGGAAACCTGCAGAGCTGCGAGCGATAAGGTCTTGGCGGCAAACAGTCTCCTTATTGAAGCTGGCACAGAGGTGGATCCCGCAACGTCGCTAGTTAGACAAATCGAACGCCAGGCGCGGATCGTTCGCGGTTCAGCCTACCAGGAACAGACGGCAAACGAGATTATCGAAGTACAGGGCCGATTTGACGGCTGGTTCATGGCAAAGATCGGAATCTCTCCGGTCCGGGCACAAGAGGCCCTATGGAGGACCTATGAACACGGAAACGTTTTCATTCAATCCAACATCGAGACGGTATACGCAGAAGCCTTCATTTACGAGATAGAATGGCGACGCGTGCGGAAGATCAGGGCCGACCGCCGCTCGCCCGAGGAGCACCAGTTTGCGAGTGCATTCCCGACAAAGAAGCACGCGATGCATTACGGATGGGTTCGGAAGTTGTCTGAACTCGGCTTCGCCGAATACCCAGTTCAACTCCAGAATCTAGGTTTCACTGATGCCGAGGTGAAGGGACTGGAGCAGTTGATAGGGATGACGTTTGCAAATCGGGCGGATATCTCGGACGTTGTGGAAGTGAAACAGCGCCCACTCTATTTCCTAACTGACGGGCGCGTCGTCCTCGTTGATATCGCGAACGCAATGGATGCGTTGTGGGACGCCCTTGAAGCTGTAGCTAAGTCGGACCAGGCTTTTTACGACTCGAAGTATCAAGTTCACAAAGGAAGATGGCTTGAGAGTAAATCCATCCAATACTTGAAGAGAATCTTTCCGGCTAACTCGATCTACAACGGACTTTCATACCCTGATCCAGGAAAGGGAGCAGGCGCGACGACCGAGCTCGACATCGCCGTCGCCTGGGGGCCATTCCTGATCTTGGGCGAAGCGAAAGCCAAGCAGTTTCGGATTGAAGGTCAGCTTGGTGACGCTGCGCGGCTCCGGACGGATATCAAAAGAAATGTTCAGGACGCTTTTGAGCAAGCGAAACGTGCGGCTGATTATATCGAGGCAACCGACTCGCCGGAGTTTACAGAAATCAAGACCGGCCGTAAGCTGCAAATAGACAAATCAAAACTCAATAAGACCTTCATCATGACGGTCTCTTTGCACCAGCTTGCGGGATTGGCAACAACTCTCGCGGTTTTCAACGATCTCGGGTTGTTCGGAGGAAACGAGTATCCTTTCTCCATCTCGATCGCTGATCTCGATTTCGTGACCGAGTTTACGCAGCATCCGGACGTGTTTCTCCATTACATCGAGAAGCGATTGGAGGTGCAGAAGCTCAATGTAAGCATTCTGGTAGATGAGCTGGATTTCCTTGGAGCCTATCTCGACACACGATTCGCCCGTCCGTATTTCTGGGAGAAGCACGGCACCGATTTCAACGCCATTTCGATTGGCGGATTCTCAGCCGTGTTCGATGATCTAATGATCTTCAGACGTGGCCTGACCGCAGACGAACCTAAAATTGCATTGGATGTACCGCCCGAGATTGGGGAGATCCTAGCTCTGCTTCGTGCCACCGGTGACGATCACTCCCGGAAGGTTGGATTCGATCTGCTCGGTTTACCAAGTGAGGTACTGCGTGTGATCAGCCAACTTCTGCGGGAGATCAGATCGTCAGAGCTTAACTGGGGAAACATCCGGCGGCAGGCCCTCGCTGTTGCGGATGTTGTCATCGTTGGAACTGCGGCGATAGGAGTTCCTTCCACCGAACTAATTCGCCGTTCGAAAGAAGTCGCCCGGATCGAAAAATACAGGCGACGAGCGACGAAAGTGTTCACCTTATCCATTGCACCGCAGAACAAGACCGCCATTTTCGAGTACGTGGATTACACCGAAGAGCCTTGGGCTTACGATGCGAAGATCGAGCGATTGATCGACGCCGAACCACCGAAAGCTTCCGTCACGCCGTCGAGACTTCCGAAACCAAACGAGAAGTGCGTTTGCGGAAGCAATCGGAAGTTCAAGAAATGTTGCTCAGGAAACTTGAGTCTTAGAAGGTAGAATTCCGCCGCATTCGATGATACAAGTTAGATATCCATTTTGATGGAAAAGCTACCTCGGTAGTTACGACAAAGGTAGCCGCCACAATCGATACAAGTGGATTGTAATAGGTGACTAAGCATAAGAAGTGGAAATCGAACTTGTAATCATTGCGGCCGGCTTAGCAACATTATTATCCCGATGTATTTAGAAACTCCATATGCATTCACTGGTTATGAGTCAATGCCTCTCCGTCCCCTTCGTCAAGTCGCTTGACTGCCTCAAGCATGAGTTCCGCGTCGGTTTCCGCGTATATATTTGTGATGCTCATATCCGAATGCGCAAAAAGATTCTGTACGATCAGTGGATTTGTGTTTCTCCGAATCAATTCACTCGCGAAGTAAGTTCTGAGATCGTGAAAATGATAGTTTTCTTCTCGAGTTCCATCTGGCTTGTTAATTTTGGCTCTTACGAGAACCGGATGCCAGCGTTTTCGGAAATCGACAATTGGAAATGGTAGTTGTTTATCCGCGATTAGGTCCCTTAACACCGATGTTGCGGTTGCATTGATCGGCACGGATCGTGGAGGGCGTCCCTTCGACCCAATTACCCACACCCTTTGATTCTCAAAATCGATCACTTCCTCATTCAAAGCCAATAACTGGCCCCGGCGCAACGGCATGTTGACGGCCAATTGGACAAGCCGGTAAAGTAGCTGATCGGATTCAAGTTCCTTCCAAAGAGCCTTCTTCTGCTCGGTCGTAAGTAGGCGCTTTCTTGGTGGTGGTTCTGGTAGGGCCTTCACATACTGCATCGGATTGCGATCCAGAATGTCTTCTTCACATGCGAGACTAAAGATTTTCGACAAGGTCGACATAATCCTATTGATCGACGAAGGAGAGATCGAACTTTTCTTGTTTCGCTGGTTTTTACCGTACTGGAGTTTGTTCCTACAATCGCGACAATCCTGTGGCGTAATGGTATGCAGAGGCTGATCCTTTAGGTGCTTCAAAAGAAGTTTTATGTAAAGATTCTTAGCTCCCTTATTGACGTTGTTTTGCTCTACATATTTTCGATAGTTTGTTTCTACAAAGTCTCCAAAAGTTAAAGTTGTATCTGCTAGTCCGAAAGATCTGTCGAACAGTTGCTTGACCAGTTGTCGCTCGGCGAGTTCAGCTTCTTCCTTAGTACGGGCTGTCGGAATAACCTGATGAATGGTCTTGTGCCCTTTAACTCGTCTATATACCCACCAACGAGCTGTCGCATACGCAGGATGCTTAGCATTTATCCGCTTACCGTTATATTTCTTAAAAACTGACATACGCTTAGTAATTCGCTAACCAGGCATCCACTTCAGTTCTGTTGAAAGTTGGCCGGCCCACTCCGTGAAATGGA
>Ga0138256_10002309_pt1 | contig 20471 bp, 19 predicted proteins | sample KNB2016incub_MG_FD_105486 | JGI IMG/M metagenome (GOLD analysis project Ga0138256, IMG submission 105486) | Active sludge microbial communities from wastewater in Klosterneuburg, Austria - KNB2014incub_MG | ecosystem: Engineered > WWTP > Activated sludge > Unclassified | place: Austria... | reverse complement strand
GTCTACCAGGTTGTCGGCGTCGGCTCGAACGGCTTTCCGGGCTATTCGCCGGACTTTTCCGGCAAGTACGAGCGTGACTCGCAGGCCGCCTATATCGATGTCAGCGCCGACGTCACCGATGAGCTCTTCATGCAGGCGGCTATCCGCTACGAAGATTATTCGGATTTCGGCGAGAAGCTCGTCTGGAAATTGGCAGGCCGTTACGAACTGGCGGACAATTTTGCGCTGCGCGGTTCGGTCGGCACCGGCTTCCGCGCCCCGACGCCGGGCCAGCAGGGCACGACGAACGTTTCGACCCGGTTGCCCGAAGGCTTCCCGGTTGCGACGGGCCTTTTCCCGGCCGGCGGAATCGTCGCCCAGGCTCTCGGCGCCAAGGAGCTGAAACCTGAGACCTCGACCAACTTTGCCGCTGGCTTCACCACCGATTTCGGCGACCTGACGCTCACGGTCGATGCTTACCAGATCGAGATCGACGATCGCGTTTATGCAACCTCCACCCAGGACGTCTCGACGAACCCGACTGCCGGCGCCGCCTATGACAACTATCGGGCCCTTGTGACAGCGGGCGTCTCGGGCGCCGAATCGATCGGCGGCGTTTTCTTCTTCCAGAACGCCTTCGACACAGTGACTCGCGGCATCGACGTCGTCGCTACCTACTCGATCGACTTCGGCGCACAGGGATCGACGAAGCTGATCGGGTCGCTCAACTACAATGAGTCTGAACTCGACTCGCTCAACATCGCTGGCCTGCTCAACGAGGAAGACATCTACGACTTCGAGCATGCCGATCCGAAGATCCGCGGCGTTCTGACGGCGGTGCACGACGTCGGACCGTTCTCGATTCTCGCCCGCGCCAACTACTATGGTGAATACTCGAACTCGGAGGGCGGTCTTGCGACCATTCAGGAATTCAGTCCCGAAATCCTGTTCGATTTCGAATTCGCCTACAACTTTACCGACAAGACGCTCGTTGCCATCGGCGCGCGTAACGCCTTCGACAGATACCCCGCGCTCGATGAAATCCGCGAGGAGTGCTGTGGCGCTCTCTACCGTTCCGACTCGGTCGTAGATTGGCAGGGGGGTTACTACTACCTGCGCGCCCGTCACGCCTTCTAAGGCGCCTGCGGCGTATGCGGCAAACTGACTGTCTTGAAGGCCCCATGCGGGGGCGCGTTTCGCCCCGCATGGGCGCCGTTGAGGCGGCGGCGCTGCAATACGCGGCGCCGGGCGATGTTTGAGGTCTCACGTTAGCTCTCGGCCTTGCCCGCCTCGCCCGGCCGGAGCCAAGTCGAAATCGAAAATCGTTGCTGGAATCGCATCGGGAAGTTGGCGTGGCGCTGAACGACATGGCGGAAGTTGCGATTCAGCAGCACTGGCTTGGGCCTGCTTTCCAGCAGTATGGGCTACTGGTTCTGTCTATGCTGCTTGCGGGGCTGTTTGCGGGCTTCGTGGCGGGCATGTTCGGGATCGGCGGAGGCTTCGTCGTCGTCCCTGCGCTCGCGGCGGTTCTTACCGTGCTGCCGCATGATGGCGGCAACGAGCACATCATGCACGTTGCGATCGGCACGTCTCTGGCGACGATATTCTTCACCTCGCTCCGCTCCGTGCAGGCTCACGCGAAGCGGGGGGCGGTCGACTGGAATATCCTGAAGGGCTGGCTGCCCTGGGTCGTCGCCGGCGTCATCGCGGGTGTCGTGCTCACCAGCTTCATGGATGGCGAGCAGCTGAAGATTGCCTTTGGCGTCTTCCTCATCCCACTCGGCCTGCAATTCATCTTCCGCATTCTTGGCCGCAAGGCGAAAACAGAAGAGAGCATGCCCAAAGGCCCTGTGCGCGCCGCGCTCGGCTCCGGCCTAGGCGCCTTCTCCTCGCTGCTGGGCATTGGCGGCGGCACGCCGGCTATCCTGATCATGACGATGAGCGGCGTGAACATGCACCGCGCTGTCGCCACCGCCGCGGGCTTTGGCACTATCATCGCGGTTCCAGGCGCAATTGGCAGCATGGTGACAGGCTTCGGCCAGCCGCATCTGCCCGTGGGCTCGATCGGCTTCGTCAACCTGATCGCGCTCGCCTCGATCACGGCCATGAGCATCCTGACGGCCCCGCTCGGCGCCGCAGCGGCCCACAGCCTTGATCCAGTGAAGCTGAAACGGATCTTCGGCTGCTACCTACTGGTGACGGCCGCCTTCATGCTGAAGGACTCGATCCCGGTCGCCGCGATGTGGGCGCAGGTGACAGGCGCAGCGTAAGCTGCGCCCGTCGACTTCAGACCCGTTACTTTGCGAGGCCGGCCTTGTAGTCCTCCGCCGCCTTCAGCAGGCGAATAACGTTCCCGCCCCACATCTTCTGCAGGTCCGCTTCGGTGTAGCCCGCCTTCAGCAGTCGATCGGTCACCTTCGGCAGCATGGTGACGTCGTCATAGCCTTCAACGCCGCCGCCGCCGTCCCAGTCGGCGCCGAAGCCGACATGGTCGACGCCCACCAGTTTGATGGCGTAGAGGATCTGTTCCATGTAGTCCTCGAAGGTCGCGCGGCTCTCAGGGAACTGCTTGTCGATCGCGTTACTCTCATCGAGATACTGCTCGTACTTCTCGCCCGAGAGGTCGTTCGGATTTCCCCATTTTGTGCGCAGCGCGGTGAGGGCGTCCGTCCGTTCCTTGCTTTGCGGCAGCACTTTCAGGAACGAGCCCAGCGCGTTCATGTGAATCACGCCGCCCTTCGCCGCCAGTTTCTTCAGCAGCGCGTCAGGCAGGTTGCGCGGATGTTCGAACACGCCGTCGCAGCCATGGTGCGAAAGGATGATGGGGGTTGCTGACAGGTCGATCATCTGCTCGATCGTGGTGTCGGCCGAGTGACTGCCGTCCAGGATGATGCCGAGTGCGTTGGCGCGCTTCACATAGTCGCGTCCCATGGGCGAAAGGCCGCCCCATTTGGCGCCGACGGGTCCCGGGTTGGTGGAATCGGCAAGCTGGTTCGTGCCATTGTGCACCGGCCCTGCCATGCGCACGCCCAGCTTGTAGAAGCTGTCGAGCAGGGAGAGATCATCTCCAAGTTCGTAAGAGTTTTCCATCGACAGATAGACGATTTTCTTGCCTGCCGCATTGATCCGCGCGGCGTCGGATGATGTCAGAGCAATTTCGAACACATCCGGATTCGCCGCGACCATCTTGTGGATCGAGGTCGCGCGGATCAGGGCCTTGTCGCGCACTTGCTGATAGCCTTCCGGCGTCAGCGGGCCCTGGCCCATATAGATCGCCCAGAATCCGCCATCGAGGCCGCCCTCGATCATGCGCGGGTAATCGACCTGCGTTCCATCGCGCTCATACGAGTGTCGCTTCATGATGTCGTAGCCATGCGCGGTGTCGAAGAAAGCCGGCGTGTCGAGGTGAGTGTCCAAGGTCATCAGGCGCTGGTGAAGCGCGAACACGTCAGCGCTCACGCCGGACGAGTTGGTGGGCGCCATGGTCGAACAGGCCGTGAGCGACGCTGCGCCAAGCAGGGCGAGCTTCAGGGAATTGCGATACGCCATGGAAAATCCTCGTGAGTTGCGGTGCCGGTAGTCATGCACGCCGCCTAGGGACGCCTCAAGGTTTTCCTGAGCAGGCGGGGCTTACCGGTTAGGTGAGCAAAATAATGCGCACTCTGCGTCAGATGGTGTGGCTTCGTTGGGCAAACCGCGAGAAGTTGACGCAGGTTGGCGTTTCGAGCGCGGAGGATGGACGTGACCCTGTCGATCCGCGAGGCCGTCGCCGAGCAGGCGGCAAAGATCGCAGCTGTGAGGGGCGCTGCGGCGATGGACCTTACCGCCCGCTTCGGCATGGGCATGTGGTCGTCCAACACAACGGAGAACGGCGTCCTCTTTGCGATGAAGCGCGGCCGGGTGATCATCGCTGTTCGGGACGACGCCATCGTCGGCACGCTGACCTTGTCGACCTACAAGCCCTGGGCAATCGACAAGTCGTATTTCACGCGCGTCAAAACGCCGGTCTATCTCACCAGCATGGCGATCGACCCGAAAGCCCAGCGGCAGGGCATTGGTCGCGCGCTGCTGGCCGACGCCGAAACCCGCGCGCGTAGCTGGTCAGGTCAGGCGATCCGGCTGGACGCCTTCGATGCAGACGCCGGCGCGGGCGATTTCTACGCACGATGCGGCTATGTCGAGCGTGGCCGGGTCGTCTTTCGCACCGCGCCGCTGATCTATTTCGAGCGCTTGCTCATTTATCCGCCAGCCTGAGCGGCCCCTCATCACAGCTGCGTTTTTGAGAGTATTTGCAAATGAGAATGGGTTGCAAATAGACGGGGCCTGTCGTAACGCTCGCCGCTGAAACGGGGTCATGAGGCGCCCGGAATGACAGCGCGCGTCGGGCAAAATCCAAACGTCAGGGAATCGGATGGCCGAAGGGTCGGACATGACTGCGACCGCGTCTGCGGAGGCCAAGAAGGCGGCCGCGGAAAAGGCCCATCGCAAAAAGGTGCGCCGTCTGTTCTGGATGACGCAGGCGCGTATCTGGCACTGGATCACCGGCGCCGCGACGCTGGTCGGGATGCTGATGTTCGCGATCACCGGCATCACGCTGAATCATGCCGGCCAGATCGAGAGCAAACCCGTCGTCACCGAGATCGCGCGGGTCTTGCCCGCGGAACTTCTCGCCCAGCTCGGTCCGCCGCCGGCGGAAGGGGAGAAGGTCATCCTGCCCAAGCCCGTCGCAGACTGGCTGGAGAAGGAAACCGGCGCGCAAGTCTCGCGCAAGGCGGGGGAGTGGTCGGACACGGAAGTCTATGTCGGCATGCCCAAGCCCGGTGGAGATGCGTGGCTGTCGATCGACCGCGACACCGGCGACGTCATCTTCGAAAATACGGATCGCGGCGCGGTCTCGTGGCTCAACGATCTTCACAAAGGCAGGAACACTGGGCCGGTCTGGTTCTGGTTTCTCGACATTTTTTCGATCGCCGCGATCCTGTTCTGCATCACGGGGCTGGCGCTGCTTTGGATGCACGCTGCCCGGCGCCCACCAACGTGGTTTATCGTCGGCGCGGGTCTTCTCCTGCCGGCTCTGATCGCCGTCTTTCTCGTTCACATCTGAGGTAGATTGAGTATGCGCAAACTTCTCTGTCTTGCGGTTCCGGTGATCACGGCGGGCGCTGCCCACGCTGGCGGCATCGAACTCACCGTCGAGATTCCGAAGCTCAGCGTTGCCGAGTATCACCGCCCCTATGTCGCGATCTGGATCGAGGATGCGTCCGGCAAGGTCGCGGCCAATCTTTCCGTCTGGTACGATGTCGACCTCAAGGACAGCGAAGGCGAGAAGTGGCTGAAGGACATTCGCCAATGGTGGCGCCGCACTGGCCGCTCGCTTGAGATGCCGCTGGACGGCGTCTCCAGCCCAACCAAGGCGCCGGGCGCCAACAAGGTGACATTCCCGTCTGACAAAGGCGCGCTCGCGACCCTGGCGCCGGGCGACTACAAGCTCATCGTCGAAGCGACCCGCGAAGTCGGCGGCAAGGAGATGGTCGAAGTCCCGTTCAAATGGGCCCCGGGCGCCGAAGCCACCACCAGCGCCAAGGGCAAGGAAGAACTGGGCGTCATCACGCTCAAGCTGACCAAGTAATTCAAATCACACCGGGAGACACCGCATGAAAGCCATCGCCAAGCGCCTCATTACTGCAGCCGCCGTCGCCTCGCTGATGGTCGGCGCCGCCCACGCCCACCGCGCGTGGTTCGTCCCGTCTGCGACCGTGGTGTCCGGCGACAATGCCTGGGTCACGATCGATGGTGCGGTCTCCAACAACCTGTTCTTCCCGGATCACCGCCCGATGCAGATTGATGCGATCAGCATCACCGCGCCGGACGGCTCCACGGTGAAACCCGCCAATGCCATGGTCGGCCAGTACCGCACCACGTTCGACCTCAAGCTTGAGCAGAAAGGCACCTACCGCATCGCGCAGGCCAGCAACGGCCTCAACGCATCGTGGAAGGAAGGCACGGAGACGAAGCGCTGGCGCGGCACGATGGGGGACTATGTATCGCAGGGCATCGACAAAAAGCCGGGCGTCCAGCTCACCACTTCCAGCCGTCGCGTCGAAACCTTCGTCACGAACGGCGCGCCGACTGACGTGAAGCTCACCGGCAAAGGCCTCGAACTCTCCGGCGCACACCCCAACGATCTCTATTTGGGCGAGGAAGTCACCTTCAAGCTCACCGACAACGGCAAGCCCGCCGCGAACGTCGAGATCACCCTGATCCAGGGCGGCGACCGTTATCGCGAGCAGGCCGGCGAGGTAAAGCTGAAAACCGACGCCAGCGGCGCGTTCAAAATGAAAGTCGAGAACGCCGGCATGTACTGGCTCGAAGCTGAATCGCGCGGCACGACCACGATGGAAGGCAAGACGCTCAGCTCGATGTCGACCTATGTCGCCGTGCTGGAAGTGCTTCCGGGTTGATCTTGTCCGGCCCCGATCGCCACAATGAAGAAGCCGGTCCGCCAACAGCGGGCCGGCTTCTGATTCCAATCGGCCTCAAGCCGTCCCATGTCCGCGCGTCCCGCATCAATGCGCCCGTGCGCCGCCTCTCCGGCGCCACCATGGGCACTGGCTGGTCACTCGCCTTCGCAGCGCCGGACAGCGTGCAGAACAGCGCCGTGGTCGCGGCGCTGGAAGAAACCTTCGCGCTGGTCATCGGGCAGATGAGCGGCTGGGAACCCCGGTCCGATCTCTCGCGCTTTAACCGCGCCAACAGAAGCTGGCATGATCTTTCCGAGGACTTCTTTGTTGTCCTCACCCGCGCCCTCGAAATCGCAAACCTTACTGGCGGCTTTTACAACCCAGCGCTCGCCGCCCGCATGGACCTCTTGGGATTCGGCCCAGCGCTTGATCATCCGTGCGGATCAGGCAGCTGGCGCGACATCGAGGTCGATGCCGCCAACCGCCGCGCCTTCCAGCCCGGCGGCGTCGCCCTCGATCTCTCCTCCATCGCCAAAGGCCACGCTGTCGATCTCTGCGCCTCCCGCCTGCGCGCCCTCGGTATTCCGAGCTTCCTGATGGAAATCGGCGGCGAGTTCGTCGGCGAGGGTGTGAAGCCTGACGGTCAACCCTGGTGGATCGAACTCGAACTTTGCGATATCGGCCAGGCCCCAGGCGAGCCTCGCCACACCGATGTTGCGCTGGTCGGCCTCGCCATCGCCACCTCCGGCGATTTCGTCCGCCGCCGCGAAGGCGTCTGCCACCTACTCGACGGCCGTACGGGTGCACCGCTTCGTGGCGAGCTCTCCGGCGTCTCGGTCATTCACCCCAGCGCCATGGAAGCCGACGGCTGGGCCACAGCCCTCTTCGCGCTTGGCGCAGACGAGGGGATGGCGATGGCCGACGCTCAGCGCCTTGCCGCCATCTTCGCCACGCGCACTTCGGAAGGCGCGCGCTCACAGCTCAGTGCGAAGGCACGGGAGATGCTGGGTTAGAGGCGCAAGCCCTACTCACCGTACCTCGACACAAACAACGGACGTCCTTCGTCGTAGGGAAGAAACGCCGTTCCGATATAGCTCCACTCTTCCCCGACCGGATGCTCATCCCTGTCGAAGTCGGTGAACGCCTTCACGACGCGATAGCGCTTGCCGGGAACCAGATGCGCATAGCCGCCCCCACGCCATGGCTCGAATACGTTCCTTTGGGCGAACCTTCACCAAGCATTGCAGCTTCCATTTTGCCGGCGCGGCTTACCGCTATGCGCCCAAGCGCGCGAACCGGAAAGCGCCCTCAATCTTCCGATAGCATCGCCATTGCGCCCTTGCGGTCGCTAGGCTTGAGCTTGAGGAACAGGGCGCGCGCCTTCTTTATGTCCGCCGGCTTGCCCGTCTCGGACGCCAGCCTCAGCGCAACAGTGGTTGGATCCTGGGGGCCTCTGATGAAGGCCAGCGCCTTGGCCATCTTGCCCATGGCGTCCCGATCAATTGAGCCTTCGTCCATAATCCTACTCCGAAAACGCCCTGACGGCGCAAAGTGCAGCATGGCATGGAAGTGCGCGCCCGGTCGTCGTCAAAGGCTGGTCAGCCTCGACTCGCATGTTATTGAGGCTGGAAGCTTTTTCGGAGCGCCGCTGCATGCAACGCCTGATCTTTATCGGCCTGATCCTCGCGATGATCTTTGGCGTCATCGCCGGTGCGATGGTCTATGGCGACCCTGGCGCGCGTGTGAGCGCCGCGGCCCAGCGCGTCGCTTCTTTCGACGTGAACGCCGATGGCCAGCTCAGCGAGCAGGAATTCAACGCCTCGCGTGCCGGTGACGACATCACGTTTGCGCAGGCCGACAAGAACAAGAACGGGCAGGCGACGCCGCTGGAAATCGAGAAAACCTCGACCAAAAGCCAGACGGACATGGCCAGCTACTTCAAGATTCTCTCTGACATTTTCCTGCGTTTGATCAAGATGATCGTCGCTCCGCTGGTTCTGACGACGCTCACTGTCGGCATCGCCCATCTCGGCGGCGGCGCGGCTGTGGGCAGGATCGGCGCGCGCACAATGGCCTGGTTTGTTACCGCGTCACTCTGCTCGCTCGGTTTAGGCCTGGTGATGGTCAACGTTCTCCAGCCGGGGGTGAATTTCCCGGTAACGCTGGATACGGCCGTGGCTGACATTTCGACGGTTTCGACGGGCACTTTCTCCCTTACCGAGTTCATCACCCACGTCTTCCCGACATCGATCGCCGACGCGATGGTGAAGAACGAAATCCTTCAGATTGTGGTGATTTCGCTGTTCTTCGGCGTCGCCCTGCAGGCGCTGGGATCCAAGGCCGGCAAGGTCACCGAGCTGATGGAGCAGGTCGCCTTCCTGATGCTGAAGGTCACAGGCTATGTCATGGCCGCAGCGCCCTTCGCCGTTTTTGGCGCGATCGCCTACACGGTTTCGCTGCAGGGACTCGGCGTCATCGTCGATTATAGCCGTCTCGTCGGAAGCTTCTTCCTGGCGCTGTTCATCCTCTGGGCCGTGCTCATTGCCGCGGGCTTTCTTGTTCTGGGGCCGCGTGTCTTCAAGCTCATCTGGGATGTTCGCGCGCCTGGCTTGATCGCCTTCGCCACCGCCAGCTCGGAAGCCGCCTATCCGCGTCTGCTGGAACAGCTCGAGCGCCACGGCGTCGCTAACCGCGTCGTCTCGTTCGTGCTGCCGCTGGGCTACTCGTTCAACCTCGACGGTTCGATGATGTACTGCACCTTCGCGGTGATGTTCATCGCGCAGGCGATGGGCATTCACCTCGACATCGGCCAGCAGATCGGCATGCTTCTCTTGCTGATGGTGACGTCAAAGGGCATTGCCGGCGTGCCGCGCGCTTCGCTCGTCGTCATCTCAGCGACGCTGCCCGCGATGGGCATGAAGCCTGAATGGATTGCGCTTGTGCTGGCCGTCGACGCCTTCATGGACATGGGCCGCACCGCGACAAATGTTATCGGCAACTCGATCGCTTCCGCCGTCATCGCAAAATGGGAAGGCTTGCTGTCGGATCCGACGAAAGACACGCCAGCGGTTGAATCTGTTCTCGGGCCTGAAGAATCGCAGCCTGCGAATCTCTGAGCTGACTCGTGATCACAGGCGTATACCCGGTAGTTTCCGCGCGCTGTGCAAGTTGCGAAGGCGCAATCAAGTTGACAGCGCGCCTTCCCACGGGGCATATGCGCGTCCACAGAGGGTCGCCGACTCCCAACGGCGCAGCGGTGAAAAGCTTAAAAGGCAGCCGCTTGAAAAACCCCGAAGCGCGGCGCCATTCCTGGGGGAATGCGACATCGCGTGCAAAGCCGTTCTGCAAAAAACACTGCTGTGAGACTGGCGCTTGCGGCAAAAGGAAGGCATAAATTTCCGGTTCCGCTACCCATAGCCTAGACGCAGGGAACGGAACATCTGGGGCGTCGAGAGCGAGAGAGACATGTACTACCAGACAAAGCGTAACAATACGCAGACGCGTCTTGTGGGCCTAGCCACGGTCGGTGCTGTGGTCGCTGGCTGCGGGATCGCTGTTCTGAACGGATTCGGCACCTTCATTTTCGTGAAGCCGCCAGAGGCCGAAGTTGTCATGATCGAAGAGCAGGAAGTCGTCGACGAAGACGAGATTCCGCCCCCGCCGATCGACGTTGAACTGCCGCCGCCGCCGCCAATGGCGGTCCTGCCTGAATTTGTGATCGCAGCCCCGCCGGCAGCGCCGGTTGCGCCTCCGCCTCCGCCGCCAGCGCCGCCGCCGGTGAAAGCTGCGCCGCCGCCACCGCCCGCGATTACGCTTACCTCGCGTCCGAAGCCGGGCCGGCGCTTTGAGAAACCCGAATATCCCGCCGCCGCTCTGCGCGCAGGGGAGCAAGGTGAAGTTGTCGTGTCGGTTTGTGTCGGCGTCGATGGTCGCATGTCTGATGTGAAGCTGGTGAAGTCCAGCGGCTCGGAGCGTCTCGACGAAGCGACCATCAAAGGTCTGCCACGGACGCGTCTTGATCCTGCTATCGGCTCGGACGGCAAGCCAATCGCGATGTGCAACCCTCCCTACCAGTTCACCTTGGTCTGGAATCTAGAGGAAGCTAAAAGGTAATTGCACGCGCTCGCGCAGTGCGGCCTGACGGCCGGTCGGGTTGGGTAAGGGGCATCGGCCAACACTTAGGAGCAGTAAGGTCAGGCAGGCGAAGGGATAGCTTCGACCCGCCGGGCTGCAGTCTCGGGGAAACCCGAATGAGGAGAAGACGGTAATGAAAACGGCGTATCTCGGGGATGGTCGCAAGCGGCAGGCCTTTCCAGTAAAAACTGTGTTGGCCGCACTTGCGATGCTGTTCATGCCTGCGGTTGCCATGGCGCAACCGCCGGCCGAGGCTCCCCCGGCCCTTCCGATGGAAGAGCCCGCAACTCCGCCTGCTGAGGCTGCTGCTCCGGCTGCCGCCGAAGCTCCCGCCGCTGGTGGAGAAGAAGGTGGCGCGGCCGGTGAATCCGTCGTCAGCGCCTTCTCGCTTACCGCTGTGTGGGAAGAGGGCGACATCGTCGCCAAGGGCACGCTGATCATCATGGTCATCATGTTCGCCGGCTCGATCTACATCGCCGCTACGAAAGCGGTCGATCAGACGATCCTCTCGAACCAGATGAAGAAAATCCCGGCCTTCTGGGACGCCAACACGCTTGATGAAGGTCTCGACCTTCTCGGCAGCAAGAACGCGTTCCGTGCGGTTGCGGAAGGCGCGATCGCGCAGGCCAACTCGGCTCAGTCGGGTCTTGGCGCGCGTATCTCCAGGTCGGATCGCATGGCGCACCAGGTCGGCATCGAGCTCGAAGGCATCAACGCCCGTCTGCAAGGCGGCATGGCCTTCCTCGCGACGGTCGGCGCCATCTGCCCGTTCGTTGGTCTGTTCGGCACGGTGTGGGGTATCGTTAACGCGCTCATTCGCATCACCGCCTCGGGCGACGCCTCGATCGAAGTCGTGGCCGGTCCGGTCGGTGAAGCTCTGATCATGACCGCCATCGGTCTCGCGGTCGCCGTCCCGGCGGTTATCTTCTACAACTTGCTCGGTCGCCGCAACAAGCTGATCTCCGACGCCGCTCGCCACTTCGCGTTCGACGTCGACAAACTCATGGCGTCGTCGGCAAAAGCTTAACCGCTGACTTGAGGAGAGCCAGCTATGTCTGACAGTGAACAAAGCAGTGTCGGCTCTTCGGCGATCCAGATGGTCGATGAGGATGAGTCTCCCATCAACTCATCGATCAACACGACGCCGCTCGTCGATATCATGCTTGTGCTGCTGATCATCTTTCTGATCACGATCCCTGTGGCCATCGGCAACATTGATGTGACACTGCCGGAAGAGCGCAACGTTGTCGTCATTCCCAAAGTGGAAAACGTCAACCTGTCGGTGTCGTCGGACGGTTCGATCTACTGGAACCTCACTCAGGTGAGTGAGGCCCAGCTGGCCAGCCGTCTCGCCGTCGAAGCCAGGGTTGTGCCGCAGCCTGAAGTCCATATCCGCGGCGACCTCATGACCGAATACTGGCATGTGGGTCGAGTCGTGGAACTTTGCCAACGGTCTGGCATCATGAAGATCGGCTTCATCACAAAAGCGCCGCCTCGTGGGCTCGTTGAGCAGTAGGAGTTAATTGCTATGGCAATGGCAGTTGGAGAAAAGTCTGAGGGCGAGCCGTACTCAGAGATCAACACGACCCCGTTGATCGACGTTATGCTCGTTCTTTTGATCTTGATGATCGTGACGCTGCCTCCGCAGCGCCACGCCGTGAAACTGGATACGCCGCTTCCACCGCAGGAGAACCAGCCGCCGCCGCCAGATGACCTTCCGGACCCCGTCCGGATCATGGTGGACTTCGACGGTTCGATCCTGTGGAACGGCACCATCGTTAGCCGCGCGGAGCTCAATCAGAATCTCATTGCGGAAGCCGCCAAGGCGAACCCGCCGGAGATTCACGTCGAACCGCACCGGCTGGCAAAATATGGTGTTGTGGCTCACGTGATGGCCGCTGCGCAGCGTAACGGTCTTGTCAAAATGGGTGTGCTGGGGGGAACTTGATCTCGCCGCATTCGTCTAAGTGACTTACAACGGCGTCCATCGTGCAAACGACGGGCGCCGTTCGTGCACAGCGCTAGCTGCAGAATCAGAGTTGAGGACGGTGTAAGGCCGTTTATATCAGAAACGACGACTACAGGTGGAGGTTATAAATATGCAGACGTTCGGCAAAGCCCTACGCAACAGCATCCCCGCGCTTGGGCTCGGTTTGGTGAGCGCATTCGCCCTGGCCGGCGTAACAGCTGTTACGGCCCCTGTGGCGATCGCCCAGGCCACGGCCAAGAAAGAATTTGTTGAGAACTTCAACGCGGCCAACGCCGCCCTTTCGGCAAAGCGCTATGCTGAAGCAGTCCAGAAGGCGGACGCCGCTGCGCCGCATGCCGAAGGCGCGCAACAGAAAGCCGCTGTCGAGCAGATCCGCGTCGCGGCCACCTGCGGCGGTACGAACGCACAGGCCTGCATCACGGCCATCGAGAAGGGCAAGGCCACGAGCGGCATCCCGGCCGCCGTTCTGCAAAACTGGGACAAGATGCTGGCTGGCAAGTACGACGCCGCGGGCCAGTCGGCCAAGGCTGCTGCCCAGACCAAGTCGAACATCGACAAATACGGCGGTTCTGCCGCCGAGCTTCAGTACATCGCGCGTAAGGAACTCGACGCAAAGAACTATGCCGAAGCTGCAAAGTTCGCGCAGAAGTCGATCGACGCGAAAGGCGGCGCAACCGCTTACAACATCCTGCTCAACGCTCTCAGCGCGCAGAACAAGATGGACGAGTACTTCAAGGTGGTTGAGCGCGTCGCGCCCGTCCTGAAACAGGACACTTATTGGCGCATGCTTATCGACCGCACCAAGAAAGAGCCGAAGTTCAAGTCGAATGAAGCCATGCTTGATGTCTATCGTGCGCTTGACTCGGCCGGTGTGAAGCTCACCGTCATCGAACAGAAAGAGATGGCTGATCTCGCGCTCAACCGCGGCAACGCGATCGAAGCCGAGAAAATCTGGGCTCCGTTGTTCAAGGCCGGTACGCTGGGCGGCGCATCCGACAAGGACGCCGACCGCAACAAGCGCCTCTATGACCGCGCTGTGGCTGACGCAAAAGCTGACAAGGCGACCGATCTCGCCAAGAGCGAGGCCGAAGCCGCATCGAAAACCACGGGCGACCAGTACGCCACCACCGCTGAAGCGCATCTCGGCGCCGGCAACTACGCCAAAGCGATCGAGCTCTACGAAAAAGCCCTTGCGAAGGGCAACATGGACCCTGGCGCGATCGACCTCGCGAAAGTCCGCCTCGGCATCGCCCAATTCAAGGGCGGCAAGAAAGCCGAAGCCAAGAAGACTTGGGAATCGGTCAAGGCCGACAACGGCGCCGCGTGGCTCGCCAAGTCCTGGCTCGCGATCGCCAAGGCCTAACGCCTAGCGACAGACCTAATCGAAAGCCCGGCTGGAAACAGCCGGGCTTTTTTTGTTTGGGCGACGTGCATGGATCGATGGCATGCGGGGAGCCGCAGCAGTCGCAATCACCCCCCGGCATCCTCCGGCTCCGTACCGGTCGCGCTGCGGGCGGAAATGGCCGGCGAGCCCGTCGCGTCGGGGACATCCTCCGCCGGACGGAATAGCCTGTCCGGCCCGATATCCACGCGCATCGGCAGAACGATCAGTGGCGCGTCATACCCGTGCAGCCTGCGCTGCAGGTTCAGCGCGGTGCCGCCGTGGAGCAGAGTGGAGGCCCAGCCGTGCGGTTTTGTCATTGGCCGCGTCGCCACGAAGATCACGTTAGGATAATCCTCGCGCGCCTTGATGCACAGCTCTTGCAGCGTCTCCACCGCGTCGGTCGAAAAGCCCGTATAGACCTTGGCGGGCATGCCATGGTCGCGGCACCAGGCGGCGATCTTGGCGCACCGCTCGCCCACTTGGCTTTTTAGCCGCTCTAGCGCCTCGTGACCGCCATAGGCCTCTGCGTCTACCTCGCCGGCGGAGATGATAAGCACGCTGTCAAACTGCCCGCGGAACAGCTTCTGCGCATGCATCAGCGCATGTAACCCGGCCGCGCCCTGCGCGCCCGTCACCACCCCTACTGGCCGTTTCATCTTCAGGGGTTTCGGGATATCGATCGCCGCGGACGCATCGCGCATCAGCAGCTCCTCGAACGTCTTGTCCATCGAGGCGTCGAATCTCCGGTAATGGTCGCGCACCCAGTAGCCGCACGCCGCAAGCAGCAACGCCACGACCACCGCCACCCATGCCCCCTGGCTGAACTTGGCGAGGAACAGTGTGACCAGAATCGCCACGGCCACGGTCAGCGCAACGCAGGAAATTACCGTCCGCGAAAACCAGACGCCGGTCTTCATCTCCTTGCGGTGGCCGAAATTGTACCGCACCAGCCCCAGCAGCGAGAGGCTGAAGGTCAGGAAGACGTTGATCGAATACAGCACCACCAGGCTGTGCACCTGGCCCCCGGTGAACAGCAGCAGCACGCCCGCCGCCAAGCCCATGGTCAGCACGCCATTTTGCGCCACCAGCTTGTTCGAGAGGTGGGCGAATGAATGCGGCGCCCACTTGTCCAGCGCCATCCAGGCCAGCACGGCCGGGCCGCCCAGGAACCCCGATGACGCCGCCACCAGCAGCAGGGCGGCTGCAAAGATCATCGCCACGCCCAGGAAGATCTGCCGCGCCAGCTCGTGGTCCGGGAACAGCTTCAGCAGCGTGGCGTCGAACACCACGGCGTTCAGCGTTCGACCCTCGACAATCGTGGGCAGCCACACCGTGTAGAGGAGCATGATCCCGCCCGCGAGCACGGCCAGCGAGACGGCGATCAGCGCCATCGCCCGCGCCCCCGTCTGCGCCCGCGGCGGCTTCAGCGTATGCGCGTTCTCCGAAAGCGCCTCGATGCCCGTATAGGTGCCGGCGCCCGCCGCATAGGCTGTCGCGATCACCGCCACCAGCGCCCACGTTCCGCCTTCGCCGGTAACCGTCGCCACATGATTCTCGGCGTTCACCACGGCCGCCACCAGCTCGTCGCTGCGCGCATAGAGGCCAAAGCCAATGAGCAGTACATGGATGATCAGGAAGCCGAAAACGATCGGCGCCAGAACCATCACCGATTCCTTGATCCCGCGCAGGTTCAAGAACAGCAGCAGGCCCAGCCCGCCCGCCACCGCAAACGGCTTGTATTGCAGCCATTCCAGTGGAACGAGGTTGAACATCGCGTCCGACGCCGCCGCCACCGAGATCGCGATGGTCAGCGAATAGTCGACAATCAGCGCCGAGCCAGACAGCAGGCCCGCATAAGGGTGCACCAGCTTGGTCGCCGCCTTGTACCCGCCGCCCCCGTTCGGGAAGAGCCGGATGATTTGCACGTAGGCCAGCGAGATCACCACCACGGTCAGGGCCGTGATAACCGCCAGCCACAACACCAGCGGCTCATGCCCCGACAGGTGCAGCGCCTTGTAAGCCTCCTCCGGGCCGTAATTGGCCGACGACAGGCTGTCCGCCCCGACCCCGGCCCAGGCTAGCACGGCAACCAGCGCCGCGTGCCGCCAGGTCTCCGAACTCATCGGATCCTTGAGCTTCTTCTTCTTGCTCTGAACCTTGTCGGAAAGCGCCATACTGTCAGCCAGCCTGGAAAAGCTTCCGGTCTCTACCCGCGGCGCGGGCAAGGGTTCCGGCATGCGTGATCGGTCCGGGGCAGTTTCCTGGGATATGCGTCGCGGTGGTCATGGTTCGAGCGATGCTGTCCGCTGCAATCCTGTCCGGGCGTTTCGGCTGCCCCTGCGACGACGCCTCTTGGCGCGGGCGGACAATCCTCCCGACCCAAGCTGGAAGCAAGCGCGGAATGCCACAAAATTCGCTGGAAATTGAAGGGCGCCTGTGCCTAGCCAGCCTTGCGACCGGAGATATTGCCGCGCGCCCCAACCCGAGTTTGACGCGGCGCAGCGAACCCGCCATACGGGCCCGCAAAACCTCCCAAAGAACCTACCCGCCACCTATGCTGCAGATCAACGACCTCACATTCCGCATCGACGGGCGGGCGCTCTTCGAGGGGGCTTCCGCCCAGATCGCGGACGGCTGGAAAGTCGGCCTCGTCGGCCGCAACGGCACAGGCAAATCCACCTTGCTGCGCATCATCCGCGAGGAGCTCAACAAGGGCGAAGCTGGCGATGGCTCGGTCCGCATCAATCGCGGCGCCAAGATGGGCTATGTGCTGCAGGAGGTCCCCGCCAACGATCTGACACTGCTCGACGTCGTGCTGGAAGCCGATGCTGAACGCGCCGGCCTCATGCGCGAAGCCGATACCTGCGAAGATCCCGACCGCATCGGCGAAATCCACGAACGCCTCGCCGATATCGACGCGTGGTCCGGCGAAGCTCGCGCAGCCGAAATCCTCGTCGGCCTCGGCTTCACGCAGAACGACCTTTCGCGCGCCTGCAAGGAATTTTCCGGCGGCTGGCGCATGCGCGCGGCCCTTGGCGGCGTCCTGTTTGCGCAACCAGACCTGCTGATGCTGGACGAACCGACCAACTATCTCGATCTCGAAGGCGCCGCCTGGCTCGAAACCTATCTGCGCAAATACCCGCACACGGTCGTCATCGTCAGCCACGATCGCGACCTGCTCAACCGCTCTGTCACCCACATCCTCGCGCTCGAGAACACCAAGCTCGTCCTGCAGGCCGGCGGCTACGACACGTATCTCCAGCGGCGCGCCGAACGCACGCAGCACCTCGCCGCGCAGAAGGAAAAGCAGGACGTCCAGCGCGCCCACATGCAGTCCTTCATCGATCGCTTCAAGGCCAAGGCTTCGAAAGCCGCCCAGGCGCAGTCACGCATGAAGATGCTGGAGAAGATGACGGTCATCACCGTGCCGCTCGCCGAGCGCACCATCCCGTTCAAGTTCTACGAGGTCGAGGAACTGGCCTCTCCAATTCTCGAACTCGACAAGGTCGACATGGGCTATGCCCCGGGAAAGCCGGTGCTCGATCGCGTCAGCTTGCGTCTCGATTTCGACGACCGCATCGCCATCGTGGGCGCCAACGGGCAGGGCAAGACCACGCTCGTAAAATCCATCGCGCAGAAACTCCCTCTCCTGCAGGGCGTCCGCCGCGCCTCGAAGAATCTGCGCATCGGCTATTTCAGCCAGGACCAGCTCGACGAGCTGCGCGCGGGCGAGAGCGTGCTCGATCACGTCAGGGATCTGATCCCGAACGCCACCCAGGCCGGCGTCCGCGCCCTCGCCGCCCAGTTCGGCTTTGGCGCCGAGAAGTGTGAGACAAAAGTCGACAAGCTGTCAGGCGGCGAGAAGGTGCGCCTGTTGATGGGCCTAACCACCTACAAGAAGCCGCACATCCTCATCCTCGACGAACCGACGTCCCACCTGGACATCGACAGCCGTGAAGCCCTGATCTATGCGCTTAACGAATTCAATGGCGCGTTGTTGATCATCACTCACGACACCTATCTCGCCGAAGCCACCGCCGACCGCCTCTGGCTGGTCAACAACGGCAAGGCCAACCCATATGAAGGCGACCTTGCCGACTACAAGGCGCTCGTCCTCGCAGCGGATCGTCCCGAAGAAAACAAGCAGCATGCCATCGCGCGCGCCGAACTCGCCGCCGCTGCCGCGAAGGAAGAAGAGCGCTCAGCGAAGGCCGAGAAACCGAAGTCTGCGCCCAAAATGTCTTTCAAGCAGAAGCATCGCATCGAGCAGGCGGAGAAGGACGTCGAGAAAGCCCGCGCCGCTCTGGAATTGCTCGACCGGGATCTGGGCGATCCCGACACTTTCACTCACAAGGCCGACGCCGAAGCCAAGCTTAAAGGCCGCGCCAAGCTGCAGGCGCAACTCGACGCGGCCGAGGCCGAATGGCTTGAAGCTCTCGAGGCGGCTGAAAGCTAGGCTGCTCCACCACCGCCGCCGCCTCCACCCCCCCCGCCGCCCCCACGGCTCTGGGTTCTGCGAAGCATCTGGTTGTGGCCGCCGCCAAAATTGCCTTTGCCGCCGCGAACCTGTTTGGGGTCGAAACCCTTCTTGCCCGGCGCGCCCGGAACTCCGCTCTTGTTCTTCGGGTCGGACGCGCCGTGCAGCTTCTGGAACAGCGCTTTGGCATGCTCGCTTTGGCTTGGATGGTCGCGGCCGGTCGCTTCGGTGTGGTCGCCGGCCTTCGCACCGGCCTTTGTCGACGGCCCCTTGGCGCCCTGTGTCAGAGCGGCGGGGCGTGTTGAGCCGGTATTGCCGGACTTGGAATTCACCGGATCCGGGTTTTCTTTCGAGCTCACAGGCGTGTCGTTGCTGGAAGTGGCGGACCCGCCGAGTTTCTTGTCGGTCTTTCCGGACTTGCCGCGGTCGCTGGCGCTGGGCATTTGACGCTCCTTTTTATCGGGGCGTGTAAACCGCCCTTTGTTTCAATGTAGGCCGCTCGATCTCCAGACGCGAGGGGGAGACGCCCTCAGCCTTCATTCTGGCTTCGATCCAGAGGAGAATGTTCTCGAAGGTAGGCTTTTCAAGCCCCGGAATGTCGTTCAGCACAGCGTGATCTAGCTGGATCAGCGTCCGCCGGAGCAGGTTTTCGAGCTCTCCGAGGTCCATCACCCAGCCGTCGTCGTCCGGGTTCTGGCTTGCCACGCTGGCGGTCACGACGAAGGAATGGCCATGCACTTTGCGATAGTGCGCGGCGCCGGCTTCGGCCTCGATATAGTGGCTCGCCTCAAAGCTCGCCGATGCGCTGATCTCGAACATAGCCCAAACTCAAACGTCCAGGTCCCACCACGGGAAGCCGGGAAGCGAGGGGCCTAACCGCGCCATGCGGCAGGCCACGCCCGCGACGTCGGGGTATACGTCGGCCTTGTCGGTCTGCACAACCGCTCCCAGCACGCCCGGCTGCCGCAGGCAAAGGTCCAGAATCTCTGCGCAAAGCGTCTCCTGCAGGTTGAAATGACGCGTGTTTACCAGCCCCAGCACGCCTTCCAGCACGAAGTCATAATCCTGCACGCCCGCAATCTGGTCGCCCAATGGCGGCGGGGGCAGCATCAGGGTGACCGACACGTACAGCTTCTGGCGCGCCGCCTGCTCGAAACCATGGATGCCGATCGACGCCGAGGTCTCGATCCGGCTGATGCGGATGAGGTAGAAGGGCGGGTAGCTCATTTGGCCTCCCGCGTGTCGAAAATCACATCGCGCGCAGATGCCTTCAGCCGCTGGCCATTATCGACATGGATCACCTGTGCGGTCAGCGAGGCATTGCCCATCAGGAATTCAACCGCCGAGACAACATCATCCAGCGCGATCGGTCGTTGCATCGGATTGCGCGAGGCGACGGTCTCGAACTCCGCCAGCGTCTGGTCATGGCTCGGCAGCAGCAGCCCCGGCGCAATCGCATTCACGCGCACCGCCGGCGCGAACGCCCGCGCCATCATGTCGGTCGCCGCCAGCAGCCCCGCCTTGCTCATCGTGTAGGAATAGAAATCCGGGTTCATGTTCCAGAGCTTCTGGTCCAGAATGTTGACGATGCAATTGTCACGCGCCGGATCAGCCTGCGCCGCAAAACGCTCCGAGAGCAGGGCAGGCGCGCGCAGGTTCACCGCAATCGCCCTGTCGAACGCCGCGATATCCATCGCCCCCGGCGTGTCATGGTCAAATACCGACGCCGAATTGACGAGACCTGACAGCGGCCCGCCCGCCAGCTGGCTCGCCTGATCGATCAGCGCACACGCGGCAGTATGATCGCTAAGATCCGCCGCGATCGCCCAGACATGCGGATTGTCGCCACGCAGCTGCGCACACAGCTGCTCCGCCTCGGCGGCATTCGCGTTCGCATGGATCACCAAACCATGTCCCGCCGCCGACAGCTGCTCGACAAGCCGCCGCCCGACGCGCTTTGCGCCGCCCGTCACCAGAATGCGTTTTAGGCCCGCGGTCATGGGCCTGTCTTGCGGCGAGGCCCGTCTCCGGGTCAAGCCTTGCCCG
>Ga0138256_10002308_pt1 | contig 20475 bp, 8 predicted proteins | sample KNB2016incub_MG_FD_105486 | JGI IMG/M metagenome (GOLD analysis project Ga0138256, IMG submission 105486) | Active sludge microbial communities from wastewater in Klosterneuburg, Austria - KNB2014incub_MG | ecosystem: Engineered > WWTP > Activated sludge > Unclassified | place: Austria... | reverse complement strand
GGTTCCTGCGACGTTCACCAGAACCAACTAGAACCACTTCTTGCTACAGGTCGTCGTCGGGATCCTGATCATTGTTCTTGTACGGCTTCGCATTCCACGGCTGATGGCGGTGTCCATTGCGATTGCGCAGATCCTGTTCCGCACTCGATTGATCGTAGGCCTGGACGAGCTTTGCCACAGCGAGAAGAGGTTTGGCACCCTTGGACTTCCACTGGCCGGACAGCAGTGAACGAAGTGCGACGGCAAAATCCGACCATTTGCCGTCCAGAATATTCAGTGCATCGTTGAGTTTGATCAGTCCGGTCAGTTCGTGGCCCAGCGTCACGTACGGAGTCGATCCGATCTCTCCGTAGCACCACAGCTTTCCGATGTCGTGCAACAGCGCGAAGACGATTCCGATATCGCGATCGGTCGAATTCAGCCCCGGTGTATCCGCCACACGCTCGGCCATCTCGATGGAATGGATCGCGAGGCCGCCGAGATATGCATGGTGATGCGATTGTGAGGCAGGGCACTTCCAGAAGTGCCGATAAACGATCCTCAACGAGAACACATCCGACAGGAAATCAAACAACGGGCTCGCTTCCACGCGACCGGCAACCTTGCGCAGCCGCTCGACAATGGTCTTGTCGGCGCCAAACACGTCGGGAATCAGTTCGAATACGATCGTGTCCTGTGCGTCGTAGATTTCGGCCGTCACCCACTGGGTATCGTCGTTGAATGCTGCGGCCAACAGAGTGACGTACGCTTTCCTGATCTGCGGGCTGTCCTCAAAGCGAGGAGGGAGCCAGGTGGCGGCTCTGCGGATTGCATCCCGCGTCAGAATATTGAGCCGGTAGGGCGCGACATCTTCATGCCAAGTCGACTCGTGGTTGTCGATGACGACACAGACGTTGCTGGTTTCCACGCTGGGATTAAGGGTGTCCATGAGCGTCATTCCTTTTGGTTCCTTCAGTTGTGAGTGCGATCTGTTTCAGAACTTTGCGCAGGGTCTTGGCGTCCATCGATTCAATGTCGGCGGAAGTCAGAGTATTTGCGGGGGCGGGGGTCGGGGATTCGTCCCGGCTGTTGATCAAGCCGGTGATGGCCAGGCCGTCCGAGCGAGTGAGGTTGGGCACGAAGCGCGAGTAGACCGTGAACAACATCTGCGTATTGACGTGGCCCATGATCCGCGCGATCCACTCCGGGTTTTCGCCTGACGCGAGCATCAGCGTGGCCGTGGTGTGCCGCGTCTGATAAGGGCGGCGCTTCTCCAGCTCCAAGTAGCGCAGCAGCGGATACCAGATCCGATTCGCAAAATTGTGCGTATCGATAGGACCACCGCTCGACCCAGTAAAGACATACGGGTTTTCCGGATCCCGGCACCGCCACTGATCCTCGATCGCCTCCCGAACAATCGGCAGCATCGGGATATCGCGGAGTGACTGCTCGTTCTTGGCGTTCTCTTCCGATTCGCCACCGACCAGCGTCTCGCGTACGAGGATGAGGCCGCGCTCACGATCGACATACTTCCACTTGAGGCCATTGATCTCGCCGGTGCGCATGCCGGTGAAGAAGCGCGTGGTGACGTAGTTGCGATAGTCCGCGCGAATCTTGGCGCGGATCAGTTCGACCTCCTCCAGCGAAAAGGGCTGCACCTCCGCACGGCGCATCTTCAGCGGTTTGATGCCACGGAAGGCCGGCGCGAACTCGAACCGCTCCGCCGCTTCGTTGAGCATCTGACGCAGCATGCACATGACCTTGTTGATGCTCGCGGCGGTCAGCGTCGAACTGCCGCGTCCCGGCAACTTGGCGAGCGCGGCGCGGAAGTTGAGCACGTCGACTTTGTTGATCTCGCCTACCGAACGGGTGCCGAATGTCGGCAACAGATGCTTGTCGAAGATGGCATCCACACTCACCCGATGGGTCCGTCGCCATTGCGGAGCCATCTCCGCACGCCAGGTCACCGAGAAATCGGCGAAGTCTGGCGTTGCAGTGGAAAGATCCGCAGACACCGAGCTCTCAGTCTCCGATTGGGTCGCCCGTGCCCCAGAGGATCGAGAGAATCGTTCTGCGCGCACACTGCTGGGGAACGTTGCGGCGTAGTCGAACGTCCCTTGTCGCATTTCCTTCTGCACACGATTCAAGAACGCCTGGACGGTCTTCCGATTCACCGCCGTATCTGGCAGGGCGGTCTGCTCTCGACAGCGCACACCCCGATAGAAGAAGTCCAGATAGAGCGTTCCGGTTTCTTGCCGGACGCAGACCTTAGCCATGTGCCAATCCCCCGTTGGCCATGGGAATGGTCGGCCCGGGTGCGCGGCGGGATGAGAACGTGCCGATATCGCGCTGGATCGTCTCCCAAATGAAAAGCAACTTGCGGCCACCGAATGGGCGGATGTAGTGCACGCCTTCCAGCAGCACTGCATCTTTCAACCGCGTGCGAATCGTGCGCGGGTCGTAGTGAATTTTGGTGGCAAGTTCGTCGGTCGTGAGGTAAGTTTGCATTTCGCGTCTCCGTTGTGGTTGCTCGACGTCTGTCGCTTGTGCTCGACAGGTGTAGTCGATAATAGGCGATATAAGTCGCTTGTCAACAACGAATGACGTTTATAGACGACGCTATTCAGGTTTCATTCATATGATCAGGTTCCGCTTGACTGAGTTGATTGCAGACAAGGCGTTCGCAGAACGCCGAGTGGTGTCCCTGTCAGAAATTGCGGAAGCGACGGGAATCCACCGGGCAACGCTCTCGAAGATCGCCAATCAACCAGGTGCGAACATCGGTACCGACATCATCGACAAGCTTTGTCGATATTTCGGAAGGCAACCTGGGGATCTTCTTACCTACGTCTCAGAAGGGGGCCTAGAGGGCGAGAACGAGTGAAGCAATGTCGTTATTGGCCAATCGTTGCTTCCCAGAGACCAACCACTGCTACGCGTAAGGGAGTGTCGATTTTCGCCGCCGTTGTTGCAGACTCTGTCAAAGGCACGGATTACCGCTGCATTTTCAGTGAATGGTGCGATAGTCGCTGAGGTTCGACGAATCCCGCTTGAATGTTGATTCGTTCGTCCAAGCGGTACGCTTTTTGCAATGCGCGTTGGACTGACCGCCACAGAAGGAGCTGAAGTGCAAGACATGGTCGCACCCGGAGCGCGGGTACTGATACGCGATGAGGAGTGGCTAATACGTCGCGTTGATCCCGCCAGCGACGGCGGCGAGCTTCTGGTGTGCGATGGCGTATCCGATCTGGTGCGCGGGCGGTCGGCGCAATTTCTGACTCGACTTGAAGATCGCGTCGACGTCCTCGATCCCGCCCAGACCCGACTGGTCGCTGACGACTCCAGTCACTTCAACGCCTCGATGCTCTACATCGAGAGTGTGTTGCGGCGGAACTTGCCCAACGACGACCGCATCCGCCTCGGCAATCGCGCGGTGATGAACCTCGTGCCGTACCAGCTCGATCCGGCGCTGCAGGCGCTGGCGCAGCCTCGGCAACGCATCCTCATCGCGGATTCCACAGGTCTGGGCAAGACCCTGGAAGCCGGCATTCTCGCCACCGAACTGATCCAGCGTGGACGCGGCAATCGCATCCTGGTTATCACGTTGAAAAGCATGCTGACCCAGTTCCAGAAGGAGTTCTGGAGCCGCTTCTCGATTCCACTGGTGCGACTGGATTCCACCGGGCTGGCGGCGGTGCGCAATCGCATCCCGGCCAACCACAATCCATTCAACCACTACGATCGCACGATCATCCCGATCGATACGCTCAAGAACAATCTGGAGTACCGCAACTACCTCGAAAACGCGTGGTGGGACATCATCATCATTGATGAATGCCACAACGTCGCCGCGCGTGCACAGGAAAGCGGTCTATCGCGGCGCGCACGTCTGGCCCGTCTGCTGTCAACGCGTTCGGATTCGCTGATCCTGCTGTCGGCCACGCCGCACGACGGTTCGGCGCGCTCGTTTGCCTCCCTGATGAGCCTGCTCGATCCCACCGCCATCAGCGATCCGGACGACTACACGCCCGAGGATTTCCGCGAGAAGGGGCTGGTCATCCGCCGCTTCAAGAAAGATATCCGCAGCCAGGTCGAGGGCGATTTCCGCGACCGCGTGACCGAGGTCTATCGCGCGCAGGCGAGCGCCGCAGAAGATGCGGCATTCAACGCGCTGCTCGATGTCCCGTTCACGCAAAACGGCAAGCGCCAGACCGGCCGACAGCACGAGTTGCAGCGCGTGGGCATGCAGAAAGGCTTGTTTTCAAGCCCCGCTGCAGCGTTGAAATCCACGCTGAACCGTATTGTCACGCTGCAAAATCGCGACGCCCGCAGCGACGACGAAGACGAGGAGATCGCCGCGTTGCAATGCTTCGCGCAAACCCTGGAACGCATCACGCCGGCCGGGTTCAGCAAGTACCAGCGTTTTGTACAGCTGCTGCGTGATGCCGACTATGCCTGGTCGCCATCGACCGCGAACGATCGTCTGGTCGTGTTCTCCGAGCGCATCGAGACCATCCACTGGCTGAGCGAGCGCCTGCAATCCGATCTCAAGCTGAAGCCCGAGCAGATTGGTGTCCTGCATGGCGGTCTTTCTGATACCGAACAACAGGCACTGGTCGAGTGCTTCGGCCGCAGTGAGGATCCGATTCGCGTGTTGTTGTGCTCGGACGTGGCGTCCGAAGGTCTCAATCTGCATTATTTCAGTCACCGTCTTGTGCACTTCGACCTGCCGTGGTCGCTGATGGTGTTCCAGCAGCGCAATGGCCGCATCGACCGCTACGGCCAGACCCAGCAGCCGCTGATCACCTACCTGCTCACCGAAACCACCGTGGAGAAGATTCGCGGTGATCTGCGCATTCTCGAAGTGCTGCAACAAAAGGACGATCGCGCCAATCGGGACTTGGGCGACCCCAGTGCATTCCTCAATCTCCACGATCCCGATCTGGAAGCAAAAAAGATCAGCGAGTTGATGGCCGATGGCGTCAGCGCAAACCAGGTCGAGAGCGACATGGAGCAGGCAGCCAAACAGGCGACCGTGGGCGAGGGCGATTGGTTGTTGCAGCTTTTCAACGGTGCCGCTGCGCAAGCCTTGGCAAAACCCGATTCGCTCAGCGCAATCGCGCAAACCTCATCGCTGTTCCCTGACGACTTCGCCTTCGCCAAGACCGCGCTGGAAGAACTGGGCCGCGCCCATCCCATCGCCCAATGGACCTCGGATGACGCCTCACGCACGCTGACCCTGACCGCGCCGCTCGATCTGCAACAACGCCTGCGCCAGATTCCGCGTGAGGCGCGCGACCCCAACGATCGCTACGTCCTCAGTGGGCAGATCCAGCGCGTGGCCGATGCGATCGAGAAAGCGCGCCAAGCCAAACGCGAGGACGAAAGCTGGCCGACCGTCCACTACCTGTGGCCGCAGCACCCGATCAGCGAATGGTTGCGCGATCGTGTATTGACCCACTTCGGCCGCCACACCGCGCCGGTGTTGCAATCGACCGCACTGGCCGAGGACGAGCGTGCCATCGTGATGATGGGTCTGGTGCCCAACCGCAAAGGCCAACCGCTGCTGGTCGATTGGAAAGTCGCTGTCGTACGCGGCAAGCAGACCGTCACGCTGGAACCCTTTGACGATTTTTGCGCACGCATCGGTTTGCGCGCCGGGCAGCTGCCCAACCCGGCCAAGCCGATCGACACCGCGCCACTACAGGTCGATCTGCGCGCCGCGGTAGCGGCCATGCAGGCCCACATGCAGCAGCGCCAGCACGCGTTCGCGCAAACCATGACCACGCGCCTTCAAGAAACGCTGGCCAACCTCAAGCACCTGCAGGGGCGCCAGATCGAGCAGCTTGAGTTACGCCTGGACCAGCAGGGCGGCCTGGAGAATCTGCGCCAGGGCAAGCGCGCGCACCGCGTTGGCCAGATCCGAAAAGTATTCGACGAGTACGAAACCTGGGTCCGCGACAGTTTGCAGACCGAGCCCCACCCGCATATCCAGGTGCTCGCGGCCGTCTGCCGCTGAGCCCGGCAGGACGCATTCACGATGGCAACAGATAACAGCGCACAGGTCTTCGTCGGCATCGCCAACGAAAACGAATTCTACGGTCACCACTATCTGTCCGAGGTCTTCAAGGGCGATATCCGTGATCGCCTGAACGCCTGGCTGGCGCGCGAAGAGGAATCCAGGCAGGCCGACGAACCCTGGCGCAGTCCGCAACGTGTACTCGCAGGAAGTGGTGGCCGCTGGTTCCGCGAGCGCGAGAAGCTGCGCCAATCGCGCGATGCCGACACCTTCGCCAAGGACTTCGCCGAGCTGCAAAAGCCGCTGCTGCAAGCCTTCGGCTACGCGCTCCAATCCAGCGTGCTGACCCTGGTCGACAACGCGCCGATTCGCATCTGGCAGCGTCTCGATCCCGCTGACCGGGCACCGCAGTTGCTGGTCATTCCGGCGGCGATGCCCGGCCATCAGGATGACGACATCCTTGACCAGCCGATCGATCTGTCCGTCTATCCGGGCGAGCCGCCCAGGCACGCACGCCACGCCACCTGGGCCGATTGGCTGTCCGAGGCCGTGTTCGGTGCCGAGCATCCACCGCGCTTTGTGTTGCTGGTGGGTCTGGATGACTGGCTGCTGGTCGATCGGTACAAATGGCCGAACAACCGCGCACTGCGCTTCAACTGGAGCGAGATCCTCGACCGTCGGGATACCCCCACGCTCGAAGCCGCCGCCGCGCTGCTGCACCGCGAAAGCCTGGCTCCCGATGACGGCACCGTACTGCTCGATGGCCTCGACGAAAACGCGCACAAGCACGCGTTCGGTGTCAGTGAGGATCTGAAATACGCCATCCGCGAAGCCATCGAGTTGATCGGCAACGAAGCCGCGCAACAACTGCGCGAGCTGGCCGAAGACCAGAAGCTTTCGGTGTTCAAGGGTCGAAAGGAACTCGATGCCGAACAGCTCAGTCTCGAATGCCTGCGCCTGATGTACCGGCTGCTGTTCGTGTTCTATATCGAGGCGCGGCCGGAACTCGGCTACGTGCCGATCCAGAAAAGTGAAACCTACCTCAAGGGCTACAGCCTCGAATCCCTGCGCGAGCTGGAGCAGGTGCCGCTCAACACCCCGCAGGCACGCGATGGCTTTTACTTCGATGCCAGCCTGAAACGCCTGTTCAGCCTGATCCACGAAGGCAGTGGCGATGCGATCAAGCAATCCCTGCGCGCCCACGCTGCCACCGTGCGCGATGCGTTTGCATTGGCCCCGCTGGATAGCCGCCTGTTCGACCCCGCCGCCACGCCGCTGCTCAATCGCCTCAAGTTTCCCAATCACATCTGGCAAACCGTCATCCGCCAGATGTCGCTCACCCGCGGCAAGGGTCGCCAGCGCCGCGGTCGTGTCAGCTACCAGTTGTTGTCGATCAACCAGCTCGGCGCGGTCTATGAGGCGCTGCTGTCCTATCGTGGCTTCTTCGCCAAGGAAGATTTGTTCGAGGTGCAACCCGCGCCGAAGAAGGCCCGCGCCAGCAGCGACGACGATGATGACGAAGAGGGCCCCGACGACGAGGCCGGCGGCGGCAGCACCGACATGATGGACAGCGCCTGGTTCGTCCCCGAGAGTCGCCTGGCCGACTACAAGGACAACGAGCGCGTCGTCGACAAGGATGAAAACGGTCACCAGAAACTGCGCCGCTATCCCAAGGGCGGCTTCATTTACCGCCTCGCCGGCCGCGACCGCCAGAAAAGCGCCAGCTACTACACCCCGCAGGTGCTCACCCAGTGCCTGGTCAAGTACGCGCTGAAAGAGCTGCTGGTCGACAAGAAGGCCGATGACATCCTCACGCTCACCGTGGTCGAGCCGGCCATGGGCAGTGCGGCGTTCCTGAACGAGGCGGTCAACCAGCTCGCCGAAAAATACCTGGAGCTGAAACAGGCCGAAACCGGCCAGCGCATCGCCCACGATGACTACCCGCGCGAGCTGCAGAAAACGCGCATGTACCTGGCCGACCGCAACGTGTTCGGCGTTGATCTCAACCCCATCGCCGTCGAGCTGGCCGAAGTCTCGCTGTGGCTCAACGCCATCTACGGCGACGACGTCGACGAGCACGGCCGCCCGCGCGCCGCGCGTGTGCCCTGGTTCGGCTACCAGTTGTTCGATGGCAACAGCCTGATCGGCGCACGCAACGAGGTCTACGACGCCAGTCGACTGACCAAAGGCGCAAAACCGCAATGGCATGCCGAAGCCCCGCGCCGCCTCGATCCGCGCGCTCTTCCCCCTCTCCCCCCGGGAGAGGGCCGGGGTGAGGGTACGCTCTCGCGCAAAGCCAGCGAGGTCTACCACTTCCTGCTGCCCGATCCCGGCATGTCCAGCTACACCGACAAGGTCGCCAAAAGCCTCTACCCCGATGACTTCGAGCGCCTGAAGCTTTGGCGCAAAACTTTCTGCAAACCGCTCGAATCCCACGAGATCGGCCGCCTGCAGCAACTCAGTACCAAAGTCGACGAGTTGTGGGCCGAACACGCGCGCATCCTCGCCCGCGATCGTGCCGCCACCGAGGACCCGCTCAGCGTGTGGCCACAAGCCGATGTCGCCACGCCCGCCACCAGCCGCGCCGACAAGGAGGCCACCCGCAGGCGCGGCCTGTTCAACGAGGACAGCGACGAAGCCACCCCGTACCGGCGCCTGAAACTGGTGATGGATTACTGGTGCGCGCTGTGGTTCTGGCCGATCCAACAAAGCGCCTCGCTGCCCGAGCGCGAACAATGGTGGATGGAAATCGGCGCCATCCTCGAAGGCAACATCGTCGATCTCGCCCCGCAGGCCGCGCTGGATCTGCACGCCACTGCAGCACCGCAATTGTTGGCACCGAAACCGCAAGGCGATCTGGTCGGTTTCGAAGCGCAACTGGAACTCACCGCGCAACCGGGCCAAGCCACCTTGCACGACCGCTTCGGCCGCCTGCGCATCACCAAGTTGCGCGAGGTGTTCCCGCGCATTGCCAAGGTCGAGGCCATCGCCAAACAGCGCCGCTTTATGCACTGGGAGCTGAGCTTTGCCGACGTGTTCCGTCAGCGCGGCGGCTTCGATCTGATCCTCGGCAACCCGCCGTGGCTGAAAGTGGAGTGGAACGAATCCGGCATCCTGGGCGAGGCGAACCCGCTGTTCGCGATCCGCAAGTTCAGCGCCAGTGATTTGACCAAGCTGCGCGCCGAGGCCTTCGAGCGCTTCCCGAATCTGCAAGCCGATTGGACGGCCGAACTGGAAGAAGCCGAAGGCACCCAGAACGTGCTCAATGCGGTGCAGAACTATCCGCTGCTGAAGGGCGTGCAGACCAATCTGTACAAGTGTTTCATGCCACTGGCGTGGCGGCTGGCGGGATCAAGTGGCGTCACCGGCCTGCTGCATCCGGAAGGGCCGTACGACGATCCAAATGCAGGCAATCTGCGCGAGGCGATGTATCCGAGGCTGCGCTCGCACTTTCAGTTTACGAACGAAGTCCTGCTGTTTGCCGAGGTAGATAATCACACGAGATACAGCATCAACGTCTATGGCTCGATCCGGGCGGTGCCGCGGTTCGATCAGATCGCCAACCTGTTTGTGCCAGCCACTGTAGATGCCTGCTTTCTGCACGATGGTAGTGACCCTGTGGGCGGCTACAAGAACGCCGAAGGCCAATGGAACACCGCCGGCCACCGCGACCGTATCGTGCACGTGGACGATGCCGCGCTGGCCATCTTCGCCCGCCTCTACGACGAACCGGGTACGCCGCCACGCCGCGCCCGTCTGCCCGCCCTGCACGCCGGTACCTTGAACAGCGTGCTGCGCAAGCTGGCCGACTACCCGCGCCGCCTCGGTGATCTGGGCGCGGACTACTACGCCACCGAGATGTGGCACGAAACCATGCAGCAGAAAGACGGCACCATCGTCCGTCGCGCACCGGGCGACAACCGCTTTCCCGCCGATCCGTCCGACTGGGTGCTGTCCGGCCCGCACTTCTTCCTCGCCAATCCCTACAACAAAACCCCGCACCGGAGTTGTGGCTCCAACAAGGCCTACGACGTGCTCGACCTGGAAACCCTGCCCGACGCCTACCTGCCGCGCAGCAACTACCACCCCATGCCCGACCGCGCCGAATACCTGCGCCGCGTCCCGCGCGTGAGCTGGACGGAGCCGGGCGAGGATGCGCCGAAGCCGGTGACGGATTACTACCGCCTTTGCTTCAGAGGAATGATTGGCCCGTCTTCGGAACGGACGCTGATTGGCGCTTTGATTCCCGCAGGGGCCGCGCACATCAACGGCGCACAAAGCTCCGCTTTCCGCGCCGTGGATGTGCTGCTCGCATCAACGTCGATCACGGCATCCTTGCTCGCAGACTTCTATATCAAAACGCTGGGTCGCGCGAACCTTCACTCCAGTTGGACGACGCTGCCGCAGCTTGATGGCGACTCGAGACTCTCGGCCCGCACACTCGCCCTCAACTGCCTCACCACCCACTACGCCGATCTCTGGCAATCCGTCTACGACCTCGCCTTCACCGACCAGCGCTGGAGCCAGCCCGACAACCCGCGCCTGCCGCAAGACTTCTTCGCCCACCTCAGCAGCGACTGGCAGCGCGACTGCGCCCTGCGCACCGACTACGCCCGCCGCATGGCCCTGGTGGAGATCGACGTGCTGGTCGCCCAGGCGCTTGGGTTGACCCTCGACGAACTGCTGCTGATCTACCGCGTGCAGTTCCCGGTGATGCAGGGCTACGAGCGCGACACCTGGTACGACATCCACGGCCGCATCGTCTTCACCAACTCCAAAGGCCTCGTCGGCGTCGGCCTCCCGCGCAAGGGCGCGCGCAAGGAACCCGCCACCGTCATCACGTATCCCGACGGCAAACAGCAACGCGGCAATCACGGCTGGGACGACATCAAGGACGCCCCCGCCAGCACCGTCATCGAACAAACCGTCACCGACGACACCCTCCCCAACGGCCCCCACGAGAAAACCCGCCGCTACGAAGCCCCCTTCACCCTCGCCAACCGCGAAGCCGACTACCGCATCGCGTGGGATTTCTTCGACGAAGGAACAGGCGCATGAGTACGTTCACGGTCGTCAACGATGCCGCACTGGTTGCAGCCATCGCCCGCTGTCGCAAGCGGTTGGCCTATATCGCGCCCGGCATCAGCGAGCCCGTGGCGGATGCGATCGGGCATCTGTTCGCGCGCGCCGATCCGCCTGCCGTCACCGTGATCATTGATGCCGACCCCGAGGTATGCCGGCTCGGTTACGGCACCGTATCCGGGCTCAAGCGGTTAAGGGAGCTCGTCGAGCGACACCAGTTCGCTATCCGCCAACAGCCCGGCCTTCGCGTCGCGGTGCTGGCGTCGGATGACGACTTGCTCGTGTATGCGCCGACGCCACAGCTGATCGAAGCCGGGTCGCAATCTGATACGAAACCGAATGCCATTGTGATCGGTGCCAATGCCCGGGCGCAGGTGCTTGAAGCCGCCGGCGCTGACGGTTTCGCGCACGCGCCATTGCCGTCCGAGTCGGAAATCGGCCAGGCGCCGGCCACGCCCGCAGCAATGGATGCCGCCCTGGCCGACCTCGCCCGGATGCCGCCGAAAGCCTTTGACGTTGCCCGCGTGGAGCGGGTTTTCAACAGCAAGCTGCAATATGTCGAACTCGAAATTACAGGTTACAAGCTGTCGGCGCGCAAGGTCAGCTTTCCAAATGATCTGCTGATCGGTGAGGACGCCGAGCTGGAAAGACGCCTGCGCAATTCCTTCCGTCTGCTTGATACGGGTGGACTGTCGGTCGACATCGAACGCATGAATCCAAAAAGTGGTGAAGCCGAACGCGATGAAAAGGGCAGCGTCCGCACGGAGCCATATTCTGAATCGCATCTGGAGGCCGAGCGCAAGAAGCTCTACGACGACTACCTGACCAGTATCGCTGGCTACGGCTGGTTAATTCGGCGCTGGGATCGACCGGCCTTCGATCAGCGTGTCGACCTGCTCAAGCGCCGCATCGATGCCTACCGCGAAGGCGTCAAATCTGCGCTGGACGGGCAAATGTCGAAGACGATCAACGAACTCGCGGGCCAGCTGCTGGCGAAGATGGAGGGAAACTTCCTGCCGCGCTTGAGCAAGAAGCTGCTGTCTGCACAGCCGGGAGAGCAGGAAAAGCAGGAGGTTCTGGTTGCGGAGTTGACCGCGGCGTTCGGTAGGACGGACCAGTTCTTCAATCCGGAAATCACGGTCCGCTACAAGGACCTGACCTACGACACCATCCAGGACAAGACATTCCCGGCGGCGCTGGCAGCCGCCTATCGGCGATCCGGACAGGCGCCGGTGTTCTCGCGACTGTTCGAGGAATACGACGCCGCGCGCGAGGTCCATTCCGTGCCGCCGGATGCCGCGTGACATGCCCGTGTCGAACGCGGGTTCAACCGGATATTTTCAACACCGCCTAGCGGGGAAACGCGGTGACGCGCAGCTTTCGGGTCACACGGCGCAGGTGGTCGTTCCACTGCGCGCTGTGGAAGCCAAGGTCAGGCAAAGCGTGTGAGCACGCTGGCCGACCAGCTGAAGGCGCTGGGGTTCAAGGCGCGCGCGACGCCTGCGACCGAACCGTCGGTCACGGTCCGCAAGGAGCGCGTGGCCGCCGCAAGGCCGCAACCATTCGATGCGCTGCTTGAGCTTCCTCACCTTGGGGAAATCGTTTCATTGAACGATGACCAGGGGTTTGGTCACCTTTCCTGCGCAGGCGACACCGAACATGTTTTTTTCCACTTCACGAATCGGGTGCCAACCGGGCGCATTGAGAAAGGCAGCCTGAGCGTCGGCGATCCGCTTGTATTCATCACCGGCACCAACCCCCGCAAACCAGACCGCACCCGCGCTGTCCGATGGGCGTGTGTGCTAGACGTGCCCAGCCTCGCCGAAGAGAGCTCTCTCGATCAAGAGCAACTCGATGAATTGCGTCGCGCGTCATTGGATCGCCAGCCACTGCAGGCGTTGTGGCATCAATTGCACGCCACCTGGTATGACCGGGATTGGGGCAAGTCAGCCCCAGCCAATCTCGTCGATCCCGTGCTCGGGGACGTCTGGCGCGGCCGTCTCTCGAGCTTGAGCGTGAATGAGCTCATTGATGATCGTGTGCGCCATCAAATCGGCAAGTGCCGTTACGGGTTCGCCGCTGCACTCGACCTCGACCATCCGGGTTGTTCGTTCGCGCAGTTGCTGGAGGTCTTTTCGCCACTGCAGTTGGCCGTGCTCGGCGCGCCGGACAGCAGCTGGATGGACGCCGCGAATACGGACTTGAAGCCGCGCCTGCTGGAATGGCACTTGGTCAGCCAATCCGTTGGACGGTCAAGAGGCAACTGGGCGAAGTGGTTGCAGGGGCGGGAAGACTTCGAACCGGCGGTTGCCGAATGGTTTGTTGAGCAGGAACTGCCGGGTTCCGAGCTCACATATTCGTGGCTCCGCCAAATGGCGCAGAACGGACACCTCGCGTCGCAATCGGTGGATCGATTCTCAGGCGACCGCACGGCTGATGCGGTCGCGTTGTTCGATCAACTTTCCGAATTGCGTCAACGCCACTGGTTCGCGTCGTGGAAGCGCAATTCTTCCGAACTCGGCGCATTGCTGCGCGACGATCCGTCGCGTGCGCCCAAATTGCTCGCGTGCGGCGCACTGGCCATCGATCTGGAAACGGACGGGGAGAAGGTGTGGGAAGTGGGGTGCGCCAGCGGTGGCAAGGCAACCTTGCTCCATGCGAAGCGCGATGGCACGGATTTGGCCACGGCGATGGCCGAGCTGAGTGAGCGCATTGCCGGTGCGCCATTGGTGATTGGTCACAACCTGATCGCCTGGGATTGGCCCATCTTGATCGGGCAATTGAATCTCGATCATCCACCGCTGATCTGGGACACGTTGCTGGTGCAGTACCTGCTGGAGCCGCAGGCGCCCTCGCACGCGCTGGGTGGTGCGCATCGTGCTGACGCGGATGCTTTGGCGACACTGACCCTGTTCTCCCAACAATTGCAGCGGCTGCCAGCCGAACTTGCAGGGCGGTTGCTGCGCGGGGAATTTCGCGATGTCCGGGAGTTGCTGGATGGCATCGTCACGTCGTTGGGCGATGGCGTGGCGCTCGCGCATTCGCTGCCCGCTGCGTGGCCGAACGCCGACGGTGAAACGGCGCCTGTCGTGCTGATGCCGGAACATCGCCTGCGTGAGCTCGACTGGGTGCCGGAGATAGTCGTCCTGCAGGCTGACCCCGCTGAACGTCTGCCGGACTCGCTGTGGCAGATCGACGGCGAGCGCCTCGAACAGGAGCTTGCGGCGTCGGGGTTCGACAGCCCAGCCGCGCAGGTGCTGCTGGCCGTGATGCGGATGGCGCAGGCGCAGGACATCGCGCTGCGCCGGAACATGATTCCATTGTGGCTGTCGGAAAGCGCTCCCGGGTTGGCGACGGCAATCGATCGCGCCGGTGGGGTGCCTGCAGCCGGAGCGGCGCTTCGTGTTTCACCGTTGCCCGCGAGCGCGGCATGGTGGGCGCAGGCGGATCCAGCCGGTTACCGGGTCGCGTGGGAGGGTGACGGCGCGCTGATTGTCGGCCGTAGTCGCATGGCGATGGCTGATGTGGTGCGGCTGGCTGGCGGGTCGCGCCCGGCTGGATTGGTGTGCGTTAAAGAGGAGATGGGCAGCCTCTGGCTGCAGGCTGACCGCGTGGCGAGCATGCTCGATCCGCGTGGCGGATGGTCGGCATTCATGGCTATACCTGTGCCAGCGGCACAGATACTCACGCTGCCACCCGGCGAGAGGCCTGCCACGCCTTTGCCGGTCCTCGCGACGCGGCGCGAGCGGGTGTTGCATCCGGGTGCCGAGGACCAGGCGACGTACTGGCAAGAGGTGCTGCGCACATTCCGCGAAGTGGGCCGCATGACGCAGGATGCGGTGCCGATCCTGCTGGTTGGAAGTTCTACCAGTCGCGAATTGGTCGACCTGCTGGCTACAGGACTCGCGGAAATCGAGGTCGCGGAATTGCGCCCCCAACACCGTAGTCGGCGCGAACATCTGCTGCGCGCGGCGCGCCTCGGGCTGACGCTGGTAGATCGGTTCGACCAGTGGCCGGCGTGGCTGGCGTTGGCCGAGTCGGTGGGCATTTCCCTGATGCCGGTGGCCGAGGCTTTGCCGCTCGAGGAGTGGTATGCCGCCGCGCATCCCGCTGGCCCGACCGCGGAAACCAAGGCCGACACCGGCACAGCGGCAGCGTCCCCGGCCGCGGGGCGGGTTTCGGTTGCGGTGTCAGGCGCCGCGCTACTGGCGGCTTTGCCGGGTCTCACGACGCGATTTCTCGGTGGCTGGCTGCATGCGTCGGGGCTGGCGGACGCGAGTCTGCCGGTCTGGATCATCGATCCACGGGCGGGCAGCGCGGCATTCGCCCTGCGCGCTTGCATGGAGCCTCGTGCGGCGGATGGTGCTGTGTGGTCGCCGTCTGAACGCTCACGGCTCGATGTCGTGCTCGCGCCACTACGGTTGGAACGCAAACCGGCTCCGGCCGATTACGCCTCGATGGAGCGCTTTCTGGTTGAGCGTTGGCAGCCGCCGGCCGGGCAGGGGCGCAGCGCGGTGAGCGGGTTCAAGGAATCGCAGAAGTCGGCGATGGAAGCGATCTGCGCGCGCGCGAGTGACGTGCTGGTTCCGCTGCCCACGGGCGAGGGAAAGTCGGTGTTGTTCCAGGTGCCGGCGCTGTGCCGTGGCTTGCGAAATCGTCGCTTGACGCTCGTGATCTCGCCGCTCAAGGCCTTGATGAAGGATCAGGTGGAGCGCCTGCGCGAGCAGGGCTTCGCCGAGTCGGCCGATTTCCTCAGCGGCGACCTGACGCCGTATGAGCTCGAGGAGGTCCTGCAAGGTGTGATGGATCACCGCATCGTGCTGCTTTACGTGGCACCCGAGCGGCTCCGTAGCCCCGCGTTCATGGATGTGCTGGGAAAGCGCATCGAGTCGGATGGCGGCCTCGAACATGTGGTGGTGGACGAGGTGCATTGCGTCAATCAATGGGGTTACGAGTTCCGGCCGGATTACTTTCATGCCATGGAACATTTGCTGCACAGGCTGCGCGACGACAACGAGGGTGAGCCCTCGCCGTTCCTGCTGCTGTCCGCCACGGTTACCGCTTCTGACCGGGCGCGTCTGATGGCACTGCTCAATGCACATCCTTCAAGGCAACTGACAAATCAGCTGCTGGTGCGGCCCGACGCATTCACGAATCCGCTCAGGGCGCATATCGAGGTGTCCCCGCAACGCGTTCACGGGCGGATCAACGACAAGAAGGGCTTTGCGCAAGCTGTCGAGGAACGCCTGCCGGTCATGGTCGACGCGATTGCCGCGGCACGCCGCAACAAGCAGGCAACGGGTCAGCGCAGTGCGGTCATCGTGTTCGTCGCCTGGCGCATGCAAGCGGAAGAACTGGCGGCGCTGCTTGCGCCACATGTCGAGGGAGGCATCGACTATTACCATGCTGGCCTCGATGGGACAACGCGCAATGAAATTTACCTGCGCTTTCGCGAAGGTGAGCTGGATGTTCTGGTGGCGACCAAGGCGTTCGGCATGGGCATGGATATTCCCGACATTCACTGGGTGGTGCATCTCGGGCCGCCGACCTATCTCGAGGACTACCTGCAGGAAGTCGGCCGAATCGGTCGCGGCGTGGCGGAACGACAGCGTGCGGGGCTGAAAAGTCTCCAAGCGTCGCTGCTGTTCTCGAACGCAGATTTCGAGAGCAATCGAGACCTACGTGCGCAGGGAGCATTGCAATTTCCGATGATCGAGCAGATTTGCCAGCAGATCGACGAACGCGCTGAAGACTTGGCAGGTGCGCGCATCGCGTTCGTGCCGCAACACGGCTACGCACCTTACAAGAGCGAAGGACAGAAACGCGCAAACGCAACGCGCTTGCGCATGTCGCTCTATTGGCTGGAGAGGGCCGGGGCTGTGGTGCTGCATGGAGTCGCGACGGACTTGTTGGCCGCTGAGCTGGTATTGCCAAGGCTCCGGCAGATCGCGGAAGAACAGTCGCCTCCGGGTGCTGTTGCACGCACGATCCTGCTGCTGGAGAGCCAGGCCGATACGACTGCTCCAGCAAGAGATTCCGGACAGGAAGTAGCGGGCGGGCGAGATGGCTGGCTCTCGCGTCTTCTCGGTAGCCTGAACGACACCCTTGGCTCCCTGTTTGATGCCCCCGCGCAGTCAGCGCCGGTCGACTCAGGCGACTCGAGCAATCGCGCCGATGATCGGTCGGGTGCCGAGCAACGCGCAGCCGTGATCAACCTCTCGCAAATTCGGGTGCGTTGCGCGATCAAGACAATGGACGAGGTGATGGCGTGCCTCGCGGATCTGGAAAAACGCGGCGCGGTGGCGATGCGCTGGACGTTGTCGTTTACGGGCAGGCCGATGGCCGCAGAATACCCAAGGCGAATCAGCGCGCTGTTCGCCTCCGTGGGTGGCTCGGTGGACAACCTCATCGACCGCCTGTCGCAGCGTGTGTGCTTGGAATTCGATCCCCACGAACTGCTCGACGAGGCGTGGAATATCAATGATGGCGACGGACTGTCTGCTGAGGAACGACAAAGACGTCGTCGTCGCTATGAGCGTGCCTGGTTGCATGGATTTCGTAGCCAGGCACGCTCATCCGGCCTGCGCCTGCGTCAGCTGGTTCGCAAGGACGAGAAACTTGTTTGGGAGGCAAAGCTCGCTCGCACGAAATGCGACGCTGCGCGCCATCGCAACGCCCACCTGCTGAAATCGGCACAGGCACTTTTCAAGCTCTTCAGGCGCAGCCTGAACGCGGGACAGGATGCCGTTTCCGTGCCGGAGTTGATTCGCGCGATGCAGGCGGAGGACGCCAAGGGGCGATTCCAAAGGAAGGATCTGAAGCCGCTGTTGAACCTGCTGGCGGCAATGGGCCTCGTAAGTGCGCGACCCGATACGCTCCCCGCGTCCTATGTGGTTGAGCTGCGTGATGTCGTGGCGCCACTGGAAAGCCAAACCACACTTCGCGACGAGTTGAAGCAGGTCAATGCTTTGGCGGAAGTGCGCGTCCAGGCCATGGAGATCTTCGCCAACCTATCCGCCGAGGCGCGCGAGCGCTTCATCGAGGGCTATTTTGCGCAGACGGATGCCGAAGGACTCAAGGCGTTCCTGGATGCGCAACTCGGCGAGATTGAAGACCTCGGCGATGAGGATCTCTCAGGCTTCATCCGGGTCAAGCGCGAGCAGCTTCGTGCCACGCGCGTGGTCGAGTTCTTCAAGTTTTACGAGGCTTCCGAGGAACCGAACCAGTGGAAGGTTATCCAGCACCCGTTCGATCGGCATCTGCTGGTCAACGCCGGTCCTGGGGCTGGTAAGACCGCGGTGCTCGTCGGACGCATCGCGCACCTGATCCGCGAGCAGCAGATCAAGCCGGCGGAGATCGTGGTACTCGCGTTCAATCGCGCCGTGGTGTTCGAGATCAGGAAGCGCGTCCGGGAGCTGTTCACGTCGCTGGGTTACGGCTCCTATGTTCGCAGTATTCGCGTATCGACGTTCCATTCCCTGGCAATGCGCAGCCTGGCGGCAGCCGGGGACGATATTGGTCGCGATCGCGCGAAGAATATTCTGGCCGACTTCGCCGGGAAGCTGTCATCCGACACCCGTTTCCGCGCGCAAGTGGCGGGCGGTTGCCGCTGCATCCTCGTCGATGAGTTCCAGGATGTCACCGAAGATGTCTACGCGATCGTGCACAACCTGTATCTGGGGAGCGGTTCGCGTGCCGGCGTGATGGTCATTGGCGATGATGACCAGGACATCCTTCGGTGGCAGAGAAAGAAGAGCGGGGCGAAGAACGAGTTCGCCGGGCACTACTTCAAGCAGTTCAGGAGTGATTTCGAGGATTCAATGTACCTCGAGTTGGGCGTCAACTTCAGGTCGGCCAAGGACATCGTCGAACGCAGCCAGAAGACAATCGTGGCGTGTCTGGAACGAAATCGGCAGTCGTCGAGATTGAAGGAAGCCGAGCTGCACTCGAAATATCAGGCTGACGCGCGCAAGGGCGTCGAACGGCTGGACTGGAGAAAGAAGTCGTGGAATGACGCACTCGATCACACCGTCGGCATATGCCGAAAGCTGCGCGAGACATCGCCGGGCTCGCTCGCGGTGCTTTGTCGATCCAACGCCGAAGTGTCCGAAGCCCACCATCGGCTTGCCCGGGAAATTCCGAATCTGGTCGTCCAGGGCGGGGCGAACTTGCGAGTTGCCGATCTGCGCCACGTTGCGCTGTGGATCGATTTTCTTGAGCAAGCCATCGCGAAACGCGACAGCGTGCTGACGAATACCTTGAAGAACGAACTCAGCCAGTCTTTCCTGAGCGAGACGGACGTACCGGAGACGCGCTCGTCGGCGACGCAGTTGGTGAAGCCGGAAGATCTGTGGGGGTTGTGCTGCGAGGAGCACCCTTTCCCGCACCTTTCGACGCTGGTGCGATTCATCCGCGGTCTACAGACCGATGAGCTTGATCGCCTGCTTGGTTCGCGTGTCGGTGAATCGCATGCGGTCGTGTCGACCATACACAAGGTCAAGGGGCTGGAGTTCGACAATGTCGTCGTGCTCCCTTCCAAGGAGCCATTCGGCACGCATGACAGCGATCCAGCGAGCGTGGAACGGGATGCAGCCGAGGAAGTGCGCCTGCTTTACGTTGCGATGACGCGGGCGAAGACACGTCTCGTCTACTTTGCAGGCGACCGCGAATACGCATGGGGCAAATCGCCTCCGGGCGCCTTTGATGGCGCGCGTGGTACTGGTCTGATACTGGGCGGCTCGATGGAAGATGTCGGCTTGGGTTGGGCGATGGAGCGGAATGGGTTCAACCGTGATCCGGAAGACACCCAGCGCTATATCGAGAAGGAAGTGCGGGTCGGTGACCCCATCGTTTTAGGGGGCAGTGGCATGGGGGCGTACAGAGTCTTGATGCATTGCAACCGTTCGGGCAGGCCGCGGCAAGTGGGTTTTCTGGCAGAGAAACGTGGTGCAGGCACGAACCAAGCGAACCTGGAAGTGAGTGCGGTTATTCGCTTTCGCACTGACATGGATCCGCTGAAAGTGCCGCCCGCCATATGCGAGCGTGGATGGGGTTATGTCGTGCTCGTCTCTGGAAGGTTGCGCTGACGGAGGGCTGCTTGCCTGCACCGCGGCACAGACTGGCTGCTTGAATCGGCGGGAATGCATGCGAGGAGCGTCGGTTTCGATCCTTAGGGAATTTACATGCAGAAGTAAAAGTATTTGCAGAAAAGGTATTGCTGTGTGACCATGTCCGCGCTGGTTGATCCGTATCCGAGGTCGCGCCATGCCTAAGCCCATCATCACGCGGGTACGCAAGCTGCGCAGCAAGCGCGACTTGCGGGCGGAGATTGTCGGCTTGGCAGCCGCCGCGCTGGAACGAAAAGCGCCCGGTGAGCTGCATGTGATCGCACCGTT
>Ga0138256_10002306_pt1 | contig 20490 bp, 18 predicted proteins | sample KNB2016incub_MG_FD_105486 | JGI IMG/M metagenome (GOLD analysis project Ga0138256, IMG submission 105486) | Active sludge microbial communities from wastewater in Klosterneuburg, Austria - KNB2014incub_MG | ecosystem: Engineered > WWTP > Activated sludge > Unclassified | place: Austria... | reverse complement strand
CTGGGTGCTCGAGCAGGATCTACTGGTCGTAAAATCCGCCATGACAGCGCGCGGGCTCGAGTATGAGTTGACCGAGCTCACCCGCAACGCCGGCCACCTGTAGAGCGGGCGCTTGTCGCCGGAACTGCAACAGCAATTGGCGTCTGCTCGCGCGCAGCTGCGAGCGGATCCGCGCGCTGCAGCGGCGCTCGATGGCGCGTCAGCCAGCGTTCAAGAATCCGTCGACCGTGTGCTGATTGGCAGCGATTTCGTTCTCAAGAGCTGTGTGCGCGATCCAGCGCTGCTCGAGTGGTTAGTGACCGGTGCAACGCTGACCGATCGGAGGACGCCAGCGGCATTGCGGCTGGAACTTGGCGCAGAACTGACGATTGACGTCGACGATCCCGCCGACGACGCGTTGCTGATGACGCTCTTGCGCGCCGTTAGACGACGCGAGATGGTACGGATTGCGTGGCGCGATCTCGCCGGTTGGGCTGATCTCGATGAGACCTTGGGTCAGCTTTCCACACTTGCCGATACGTTGATTACGACCGCCGTACAGGCGGCCCGCGCAGGCCTGCTGCCGCTCTACGGCTTGCCGCGTGATGCCGCCGGTGCCGAGCAGTCATTGATCGTCGTTGCGATGGGCAAACTGGGCGGCGGCGAACTCAATTTCTCATCCGACGTCGATTTGATTTTTCTTTTTTCCACCGCGGGTGACACGGACGGTCGGCGCAGCATTTCGAACGAGGAATATTTCACGCGGTTGGGCCGCCAGGCGATCAAACTAATGGATCAGCCGACCGCCGATGGCTTCGTGCTGCGCGTCGATATGCGGTTACGCCCATTCGGCGACAGCGGCCCGCTGGTAGTCAGTGAGACATTTCTCGAGGACTACCTCGAAACGCATGGGCGTGACTGGGAGCGCTACGCGTGGGTCAAGGCACGGGCGGTGACCGGTGCGTCGCAATACGGGTCGCTGTATGAGGCCGCCATTCGTCCGTTCGTCTATCGGCGCTATCTCGACTTCGGAGTGTTCGATGCGCTGCGGGATATGAAAGCGCTGATCGAACGCGAAGTTGCGCGGCGCGATTTGACCGAGCACGTCAAACTGGGTCCCGGCGGCATCCGTGAGATCGAGTTTATCGTACAGGCGATGCAGCTCATTCGTGGCGGACAGGATCGCAGGTTGCAGACGACCTCGTTGCGTACTGCTTTGCCAAGGCTGGTAGGTAGTCGATTACTTGATCAGGAAACTGTCGACGAACTCGATGCCGCGTATGTGTTTCTGCGGCGCCTGGAGAATGCGCTGCAGATGGCCGATGATCAGCAGACTCACACGCTGCCGACTGATGTGTTAGCGCGGGAGCGACTCGCCGTGGCGCTCGGGTTTGTCGATTGGCCAGCGGCGGACGCTGCGCTCGCAATGCATCGCGCCAATGTGGTCAGGCAATTCCAGGCGCTGCTGTTCGCGAACGGACCGGCGCGCGAAGCGGGTCACGTGGGACCGGGTTCGTTCGCAGTGCTGTGGGAACAAGCCGCGAGCGCGGCGGAGTTCGGCGCTTCGTTCGAGCGCAACGGTATCGCCGACGCGGCCGACTGCGGCCGCCAGTTTGCCCAGTTTCGCAGCTCGAATCTCGTCAAGCGGCTCGATGCGACGGGCCGCAAGCGACTCGATGTGCTGATGGCGCTGATCGCAACCGAGCTAACGACTTGTGCCGAGCCGGCGGCAATCCTGCGCCGCGTGATCAGGATTCTCGAAGCGATTGGCGCGCGGTCGACGTACTTCTCGCTCTTGAATGAGAACGAAATCGCTCGTCGGCGACTGATCGAGTTGAGCGGCTACGGCGGGTTTCTCTCCAAGCAGATCGCTGCGGCACCCATTTTGCTCGATGAGCTGATCGACGAATCGCTCTACGGTCGGCTGCCCAGGCGCGCTGAGCTCATGCGCGACGTCACCGACAAGCTGGCGAGTATCGATGCCGATGATCCGGAGCGCGAAGTCGAGGCGCTGCGCCACTTCCAGCGAGCGGCTATTTTTCGCGTAGCCGTGTCGGATTTGTCAGGCCGGTTACCCCTGATGCGGATCAGCGATTATCTGACCGAGATCGCCGAGATCATCGTCGAGCACGCGATGCGACTCGCGTGGAAGCAGATGACGACTCAGTATGGCGTGCCGTGCTGTGGCATGGGCCCGGAGCGGCGAACCGTGCGCGTCTGCGCCGTGGGTTACGGCAAGCTAGGCGGCCGCGAGTTGGGGTATGGTTCGGATCTCGATCTGGTCTTTCTGCACGATTCGGTCGGCGAGGATCAGGAGACCGATGCGCCGAAGCCGGTAGACAATCAGATGTTTTTCGTGCGTCTCGCCCAGCGCATCGTTCACATCCTGACGATGCATTCGTCCGCCGGACGCTTATACGAGGTGGACGTGCGTTTACGGCCGAGTGGCAAAGGGGGCTTGTTGATCACGCAGGTCGATGCCTTCGCTGAATACCAGCGCAATGAAGCGTGGACTTGGGAGCATCAGGCCTTGTTGCATGCACGCGCAGTGGCTGGGGATCCTGAGCTGCAGGCGAGGTTCGAACGCGTGCGCACCGACATACTGTGCGGGAGTGTCAAACATGACACGCTGCGTAAGGATGTCGGCGACATGCGTGAGCGCATGCGACGCGAACTGTCCCGCTCGCAAGCCGGGCAGTTCGATGTCAAACAGGATCGCGGCGGTGTGGCCGACATCGAGTTCCTGGCGCAGTACTGGGCGCTCGCGTTCGCACCCCGCCACGCGGCGGTCGTCATGTACTCCGATACGATCCGCCAGCTCGAAACCGTGGCATCCGGGGGCTACGTACCGCAGGCAACCGTAGATCAACTGACCGCAGCCTACCGCGCCTACCGGGCCCGGACGCATCGGTTGTCGCTAGAGGACCAGAAACCGATCGTTCCGACGACGGAATTCCAGACGGAGCGATCGAACGTCACGTCGATCTGGGAACAAACGCTCGGCGCCACCGTATAATCCGCGCATGGCCCCTGTTCAGACCAACCAGAAACTCATGCTACCGAACGCGCAGAACGAATACGTCGTCGAGCCGGGCGATCTGCCGCTCGCCTGTCCGATGCCGGAAATGGCGCTGTGGAACTCGCATCCGCGCGTCTATCTGCCAATCGAGGCTACCGGCTGGGCCAAATGTCCTTATTGCAGCGCCGAATACACGCTGCAGCGCGCTGGCTAACCAACAGTTCCGCAGCGGCGCTGCGGGCGCGTGCTCACGCTGTATACGGTTGGTAGGATTTTTCTTCGACGATCGCCGAGCCCAACTGCACATTGATGCGCCTTTTCACGGCGGCGCGCTCGTCGTTCGTCACATAGACGGCGCGCGCCAGCTCGATGAAACGCGCGTCAAATTCCTTGGCGCGTTCTTTGTCACGAATCTCGTCCTCAATGTCCCACAGCCGCGTGTTGATGCGCAGCAACGCCGCTTCGTCCGCGACGACACTCGCAGTCGCCGCGCCCGAGTTGCGCCAGGTCGACTCGAGCAAGGTGAGTTCGTGCTGCACGTTGGCAGTCTTGGCGGCGTCAGTGAAGCGCGCGACCTTGATCCGCAAGATGGTGATCTTGTCGAGCAGTTCGCCCGGTGACACTGGAACCAGAATTTCTTTCATTTCAGATCGGCCTCCGGCCACCATGCTAGCAGTTGGTCAAGCTTGGCACAGACCGCGTCGGCCGTAATCAGATCCATGACGCCCGGCAGTTCGATCTTCCGGGACCACGCGAGTTCTGCGGCAGGGCGCCGCAGGAATTGCCGGGCCGCGGCATCGTACCGGTCGACACACCACTGTCTGGAGTGATACGGCCCACTGCGCGCCGGGTTGGTCGCGGCATAGAGCCCGAGCACCGGTGTGCCGACCATGGTCGCCATGTGCGCGGGTCCGGAGTCCGGCGAGAGGAGGGCGGTCGCGCGTGCCAGCAGCGCCAGAAGTTCGGGTAGTGTATCCGCCCCGATCTGATCGATGATGGGCACACTAACGACTCGCGCGATGGCTGCGCCGGTCTCGCGTTCGAGCGTGCTCGGTCCGCCCACCAGAATCACCCGCATGCCGTGTTTGCGCACCGCGTGCTCGGCGACTGCCGCATAGCCTGCAACGGACCAGTTGCGCAGGCGATGGCTCGAGCAGGGGCTGATGACGAGCGTCGGCTGGTCGTCCGGGATCAACCGATCGGCGTAGGCGCGTGCTGCACTCGGCAGCGGCACGTTCCAATCGATCACGGTGTCACGGACGCCTACGGCTGTCGCAAAGCCCAGAAAGCTGTCGAGTACATGTTCGCGCTCACGCGGCGCGATCCGTGCGTTGGTGAAGAGCCATTGCAATTCGCGCGCGCGCGCGCGATCGAACCCGAGTTTGATTGGCGCGGGGATGCAGCTCGCTACCAGGCTCGCACGTAGTGCCAGCTGTAAGTGCAGCAGCAGATCGAAGCTTCGCCCCCGCATAGCGGCTCGCAGCTCGCGCAGCGCGCCGAGTCCGGAACGCTTGTCCACGGTGATAAACTCCACCTCCGGGATGAGGCGCATGAGTTTGGCCTCGACCTTGCCGATGACCCACGTGATGCGTGCGGCGGGCCACGCGCGTTGCACGGAGCGAAGCAGCGGCACGACGTGACAGGTGTCGCCGATCGCTGAGAGGCGCAGCAGGCACACGGTAGCTGGTGGTTTGGTCAGGGGGAACATTGGGCGTGAGAGCGAAAGAGGTTGCCTCGTGAGTGACAAATGGCCGGTCGGCGCCGAGGTGGATGAGGCCGCAATCGCGGGCGGCCGGATGCTATACGACACATCGCGGGCGAGCAATTTTGGCGCTGAATGGTTCGAACCGGCGTTCTGGGAGCGAAGATCCGCGATCGAGGGGCGGGCGCGCGGACGTGGCAACACCCTGTTCGTGCGCCAGGGCCAGTACGCCTACGCGCTGCGGCACTATCGGCGCGGCGGTCTGATAGCCAAACTTTCCGGCGATCGATACTGGTGGCGCGGCGAGGATCTCACCCGACCGTTTGCCGAATGGTTTCTCACCTATCATCTATACCGTGCCGGGCTGCCAGTCCCGGCGCCGGTCGCTGCGCGCTACGTGAAGCGTGGACGTACCTACACCGGCGATCTGATCACCGCGCGCATCGAGAATGCCGAGTCGCTCGCTGGCGTGTTGACGCGAGAGCCGCTCGGGTTTTCCGCCTGGATCGCGGTCGGTCGATGTATTCGGCAGTTTCACGAGTCTGGTATTTATCATGCCGATCTCAATGCTCACAACCTGCTGTTACTGGGGCATGACACGGTGTATATGCTTGATTTCGATCGCGGCGAGCTGCGCAAGCCAGGGTGGTGGCGCGACGCCAATCTCGTACGTCTGCGCCGTTCGCTCGAGAAAGTCACGATAGGATTGCCGCCCGAGCGCTTCACCGAAGACGACTGGCATTCGTTACTGGCTGGTTATCGTGAACCGGCACAACCGGCGGCGCTCCTGTCGGGCGCGACTGGTTAGGCCGACCATTGCGGCTCCTGTATATCGCGATCGCCTATCTGCTCGCGCCGATCGTCGCCGGTACGATGCTGATAAGGGGCGTGCGGGACCGCAGCTACTGGCGCAATTTCACCCAACGCTTCGGCTTCGGCGAGCAGCTCGAGGGCGAGCGCAGTATCTGGGTGCACGCCGTGTCAGTCGGTGAGGTGCAGGCCGCTGCGCCCCTGGTCGAGTCGTTACTGCACTCGTATTCGCGCCTGCCGCTCGTCCTGACCACCGTTACGCCGACCGGCGCGGACCGCGCTCGCGCCCTGTTCGGCGAACGGGTAACTGTGCGCTACATTCCCTACGATCTGCCAGGTTCTGTCGCCCGCTTCTTCGAGCGTATCCGGCCGCAGCTCGTGATCATTCTCGAAACGGAACTGTGGCCGAATTTATACCATGCGTGCGGTCGGCGCAGGATACCGCTCGTGTTGGCGAGCGCGCGTATTTCACCCAAGTCGGTGGGGCGCTACCGACTCTTGACGGGCCTGTTTCGCGAGACTTTGTCGCACGGCATTTCGATCGCGGCACAGAGTGAGGCGGATGCGGCACGGTTTCGCTCAATCGGCGCCAACCCGGCGCGTACGCACGTCGTCGGCAATATCAAGTTCGACTTCGCGCTGCCGGCCGACATCGCATCGACCGGCCGAGCACTGCGCGTTTTGTTAGGCGAAAGGCGGCCTGTCTGGGTCGCGGGCAGCACGCACGCCGGCGAAGAGGAACAGATATTGGCTGCGCACCGCGAGGTTCGCAGCGCGCATCCGCAGGCACTGTTGGTGCTGGTGCCGCGCCATCCGCCGCGGTTTGCCGACGTGGCGAGCCTCTTGCACCGTGAGGACGTGCCGTTCGTCAGCCGCTCGAGTGGTGCGCCAGTCACCACGGCTACGCAAGTGTTCCTGCTCGATACGCTGGGTGAGCTGTTACCCTTCTATGCGGCGTGCGACGTTGCGTTTGTGGCTGGCAGTCTGGTGCCGATCGGTGGGCACAATCTGCTCGAGCCCGCCGCACTCGGCAAAGCGATGCTTACCGGACCGTATAATTTCAACTCGGAAGATATCGCCAGGCTGTTGCTGCAACGTGGCGCCGTTCTGCAGGTGGCAGATGCCGCTTCGCTCGCCGCCAACATGGCGCGATTGCTACACGCCCCTGACGAGCGTCAGCGCATGGGCAGCATCGGACGATCGGTGGTCGATGAGAACCGCGGCGCGGTCGCGCGTCTGTTACCGCTATTAGAGCCGCTTATTGAGTAGCCGCCGGAGCGGTCAGCCAGGCGTTCACTTCCTCGATCGTGTCGCGATCCAGATTACCCGCCGCAAGCTGCAGCTGCAGGACATTCAGAATGTAGTCGTAACGACTGCGCGAGTAGTCAGTCTCCGCCTGCACGAGACGGCGGCGTGAGTCGAGTACGTCGACCGCCGTGCGCGTACCAACTTCGTAGCCCGCTTCGGTTGCTTGCAGCGCTGTCCGGGCGGATTCGAGCGCCTGCCGCAGCGCATTGACGCGCGAGATTTCGGATTGCACGCCGAGGTAGGCATCGCGAGCCAGCCGCTCGGTAGCGCGGGAGGTACGTTCGAGACGGGCGCGCGACGCCTGCCAGAGATACTCCTGCTGACGCACGCGCGACTGCGTGCCGCCGCCGGCGAACAATGGCACGGAAACTTGCAGACCGACGCTCTTGGAGTCCTGATCATTGAGCGAAGGCGCCGTTACGCCGCCAACGAAAACCTGTGTCGATTCTGAGTGATTATTGCCACGCGACGCTACCAGATCCAGCTGTGGCAAGTGACCTCCAAATGCGCTGCGAACGTTGTCGCGCGCGATATCGGCTGCCAGTCGACTCGACGTCAGTGCCAGATTCTGGGACATCGACAGGTTCACCCAGGCATCGGCATCTGCTGGATTCGGTGTTTTGAGTGGCATCGATTCAGCGGGCGCGGCGAGTGGGCCACTTGCGATGCCGACGATCTCTTGCAAGAACTGCTCGGCGGTGCTGAGCTGCCGTTTGGCCGCGATGAGGGCGGCGGCGGACGTGTCGCGTGCCGCGCGCGCTTCTTGCACGTCGGTAATGGCGATCAAACCAACCTCAAAACGCTTGTCGGCCTGGTCTAACAGCTGCGTGAAAGCTTCCAGCGCGGCCTGTTGAGCGGTCACTGAATCCTGCGCAGCGAGCACGTCGAAATACCGCGTCGCGACGCGCTGTACCAGATCCTGCTGCGCTGCCTGATAGTCGGCCTCGGCCTGCGCTACCCGCTTGTTCGCTTGCCGCAGCGCCACCCAATCGGCCCACGAGAACACGCTTTGCGTGAGATTGATACTCCATGAACGACTGTCGGGCTTCGAGCGGCTGTCGCCGCCAAAGGTGACCAATTGCCCGCCAATCAGCTGACCACTCTGATTAAACGACGCGTTGTCATTCTTGCTGATGGACGCAGAACCATTGAGTTGCGGCAGCAATGCCGCCAGCGCCTGCGGTTTCGACTCGCGGTTCGCAAGGCGATTCGCGTCGGCTTCCCGGATCTGCGGATCGTTCAGCAAGGCACGGTCAAAAACCTGGAGCAGGTCATCAGCAAACGCAACGGGCGCGAACACGAGGGCTACGGCTAGAGCCAGCAAAGGGCGCATTGAGATAATTCCTTTAGTGTTGTATATCACTATATCACGGGCTCATTCGGAGCCGCAACGGTGCCTTAGTACTGCTTCACGCTGGGATCGATCTCAGCGCTCCATGCCAGAATGCCGCCAGTCAAATTGGCAACCCGAGCAAAGCCGTGTGCTTCGAGGTACTGCCCGATCTTGAGTGACCGGCCGCCCGAGCGGCACATTACGATCGTTTCCGCCGCTGGATCCAGCTCCGACAGCCGATTCGGGACCTCACTCATGGGGATGTGTACGACACCCGACAGTGAGGCGATGTCGAGCTCCCAAGCGTCCCGCACATCCAGGAGCACTGGCGCGGTCTTGGCTTGGCGGCGTTCGCTCAATTCTTTGACCGTGACTTCGGCGACCACAGAACCCTCACTTCAAAACGTAAACGCGGGCGGATGAGGCGCATTATGCAGCTCCGGCAGCACGGTTTCGAATAACGATTCGTCGCGCCATTCGTTATCCGACACGCGGGTAATGAGCCGCGCCTGCATGATCGGCCTGATTCCGATCACCACGAATAGTCGCCCGCCTGGCTTGAGGGCTTGCTGAAAGCGCGGGTCATAGAGCGGCAGCGATCCCGTGACCGCGATGACGTCGAAGCCTTGAGCGCCGTCACGCAGGTCGTTCAGTGCGCCGTCGGCAAACGCGTCGGCGTTGATGACGTCGACGTGAGCCACCTGGCAGCGTTCGAGATTCGCGCGCGCGGCCACCGCGAGTCGCGAGTTGATCTCGAGCGTCCTGACGGAGGCGCCCAGCCCCGCGAGGCAGGCCGAGACGTAGCCGCTGCCGGTGCCGATCTCAAGCGCGCGGTCACCCGCTGCGACGGTGAGCGCCTGCAACAGTCGGCCGACAATCTGCGGGCTGAGCATCTGCTGTCCGTCGCCGAGCGGCACTTCCACATCGGCAAAGGCAAGGTCGGAGAATTCAGTCGGGACAAAGCGCTCGCGCGGAACGCGTCGCATGGTTTGCAGCACGCGTTCATCCAGCACATCCCACGCTCGCACCTGCTGGTGAATCATTTGTTCGCGTGCGAGTTCGATTTGCATGAGACTTATTGTGTGATGGGAACGGCGCCGCAAAGGTACGGATTTTCTGCGAAGCACTCAAGTGAAACTCGCGTCGATATGGTGAATACCAGTTCTGTGAGCACTATTGCGCGCTATGCTTGGGTCGCTGAAGGTGGATACTCAGCAATATAAATACATTAATGAGGCCACGCTAGGGAATGTCGATTCTGGGGCTCGTTTGCCTGCTGCTCGCGATTGTCGCGGCTTTGATGCTCGTTTTGTTTCTGCTGCAGCGTGCGGAGCTGCGAGCGCTGAGCTCGGTCGCATTACAGACGCAACGCATTGCCACGTCGCGCAAGCTCGAAGGCAAGGTCGAAGTGACTACCGACCTACCAAGCGTGCAGTCGCTCGCGAGTTCCATCAACCATCTGGTCGCCCGCGCTGTATCGGGTCGCGAGAAGTCGCGGCGCGCGCCCGCGTTGTTCGCGGATCTCGGTGATCGCGTCCACGAGGCGGTATTGATCTATACCGAAGGAATCATCTACAGCAACCGGCAGTTCGCGAGCTTTGTGGGTGTCGATCGGGTCGATCTGGTCGGCCGTCGACTCGAGGATCTCGTGGCGCCCGAATACTCGCAACTCGTGGCTGATGTACTCCGCAAGCGCATGAACGACGAAGTTGCACCCGAGCGCTTCGAAGTCGAGATCGTCGGGATGCAAGGGCAGGTGAGCGTGCTGGAACTCACTTCGGCCACCGTCGAGTACGAGGATATTCGGGCGCTGCTCATTACGGGCGTCGAGGTGGTGCAAACGCAGCAGTTGCGCGCACTGACGTCGAGCGACGCCGCGCTCGTCAAGGGCGAGCAAGGTAAAGGCGAGCCGCTGCTCGCGTTGCCCGCGGCAACGAGCACGTCACCTGCTCACTACTTTGCGCTGCAGTCGTTAGTCGAGGCCGTTCTGACGACCAATCTCAGCGGCCACATCGATTACATGAATCCTGCCGCCGAAGCACTGCTCGGCGTTTCACTGACTCAGGCGCAAGGGCGGTTGATCGAAGAAGTCACGATGCTGGTCGATATTAACGACCGACGCCTCTTGGCAGAGCCAGTGCGGCAAGCGGCATCGGGTGGTAGCCCGGTATCGCTCGGACGCCGCGCTTTGCTGTTGCAGCGTCCCGCGGGCGGCGAGCGTTCGATCGAACTCGCGGCGTCGCCGCTGCGCAATGACGCCGCTGAGATCGTCGGCGCCGCAGTCGTACTGCACGATGTTACGGAACAGCGCGGCATGCAGCGGCAGATGTCCTACCAGGCAACGCACGATGCCCTGACCGGGCTCGTCAATCGCCGCGAATTCCAGCGTCGCCTGGAGGAGGCGATCGACTCCGCGCAACGCGGCGATAGCACCCATGTGCTGTGCTACGTGGATCTCGATCGGTTCAAGCACGTCAACGACACCAGCGGCCATCTCGCCGGCGACAGCCTGCTGCGCGAGGTCGCGCGGTTGTTTCGTGATGCCGTCCGCGATTCGGATACCGTCGCGCGGCTGGGTGGTGACGAGTTCGGCATGCTGCTGATCGGCTGTCCGCTCGACAAGGCGCGGCAGATTGCCGATGACGTCTGTCGGGCGATCGCCGATTACCGCTTCATCTGGAAGGACCGTGTGTTCGAGGTCGGTGCCTCGGTCGGCATTCTGGAACTCGGCCGCGAAACAGGCACCGCCGAACAGGCGCTCGCTGCGGCCGATTCGGCCTGTTACGTCGCCAAGAAAGAAGGCAGCGGGCGCGTTTCGGTCTATTCAGCACGCGACGAGGCCCTGGCGCGGCAGACCGGCGAGATCCAGTGGTTGCAGCGACTGCAGGCGGCGCTCAAAGACAACCACTTTCGGCTGTACACGCAGCCGATCGTCTCGGCCTATGGGGGCAGCACCACCGGGCCGGCGATGGAAATCCTCGTGCGGATGAGTGACGAGCCTCGCCCCGATATTCTGGCGGGCGACTTCCTGCAGGCGGCCGAGCGCTATCGCATGACCTCGCTGCTCGATCGTTGGGTCGTACAGGCCACGTTCAAGAGTCTCGCGGACGGTTCGATCGAATTGGCGGACGATCGCAGCGTGGCGATCAATATCTGTGGCCAGACGCTCGGTGACTCGCAGTTCCTCGAATTCGTCGTCGAGTGCTTTGACCGCACCGGCGTGCTGCCCGCGCAGATCTGCTTCGAGATAACCGAAAACGCGGTGATCAGCAATCTCCAACATGCCCGGCGATTCGTCGGCGTGTTGCACGGCATGGGCTGCAAATTTGCGATCGACGATTTCGGGTCGGGTGTGGGTTCGTTCTCGAACCTCAAGAATCTGCCGCTCGATTACCTCAAGATCGACGGCTCGTTCATGCGCAATCTCGCGCGCGATTCGGTCAATCAGGCGATGGTGGCAGCGATGATCAAGCTGGCACGAACGCTCGACTTCAAGATCATCGCCGAACAGGTGGAAGACGAGGCTGCACTGGACGCGGCGCGGCGCATGGGCGTCGACTACGTGCAAGGATATGCCATCGCAAGGCCAGCCCTACTCAAGCTCGCGGCCTGACTGTCGCGCGATCCCTATGCCGAAGCTGCCGTGCAGATTTCGCTACGATCATCCGACCGGCATGGCTGCGGCGTCGCGGCGTGCGCTGCCGAGCACCTGGTCGAACACGAGCAGCGGCGATACGCCCTGTTCGGCGGTTGTGCGCGCGGCGCGCGCCAGCGCCAAACCTCGCGCCTTGTACGCAGCTGCTTTCCTGCGATCGAGGTCGCTCCAGCAGGAGTAGCGCCGCGTCGGTGTTTCGCGTCAGTACGCGCTCATGTCGTACAATGGCACAATCAGCCCGAGTCAACGCGGTCCGGGTGCCAGGCAATATCCGCCGCGCATCCCGGGTCTCGTTCTCGTACTCAGAACAAACGGAGTGATAGCGGGATGAATACCAAAACTGCAATATTGGCTGCTGCGGTCGGCAGCTTGTTCGCGATCGGGGCTACACAGGGAGCGTCGGCTGCCGACACCGAGAAGTGCTTTGGCGTCGCCAAGGCGGGCATGAACGACTGTGGCACCTCCAAGCACGGCTGCGGCGGCAAGGCTGCAGTGGACGGCGATAAGGCCGAGTGGATCAAGGTGCCCAAGGGCACTTGCGAGAAGATCGTGGGCGGTTCGCTCGAGTCATCCGAGAAGATGGCGGCGACCGACAAGAAAGAAAAGATGTGAGGCATCGCCCGGGCGATGCCAGCGCGTGACCGACAGCGTGCCGCCTGACTCGCCCGGGTATCCATTGTCTGGGTTACTGCCGCCGCTCGCTGGCATCGGTTTGCGGGCGCAGCATCACGCTGCCGTCATAGAACAGCGGCCCGCTGTCGCCTGGCTCGAGGCCCACAGCGAAAACTATTTTGGCGCCGGTTCGCAGTCGCTGCAATGGCTGCTGCGCGCGCGCGAACACTATCCTGTCAGTTTGCATGGGGTGGGCCTGTCGTTAGGTTCCACCGACCCGCTTGACCTCGCGCATATCGACGAATGGCGTCGGCTGATCGCCCGCGTTGAGCCGGCGGCAGTCTCCGAACACCTATGCTGGAGTTCGGTCGACGGTCGCCACAGCAACGATTTACTGCCGCTGCCGTATACGCGCGAAGCGCTGCGCCACGTGACGGCCCGCGTTATCCAGATCCAGGAGCTGTTCGGGCGACAGATGCTGATCGAGAACCTCTCGAGTTACCTGCAGTTCGAGCACCAGGAGATGCCCGAGTGGGTGTTTCTGGCCGAACTCGCGCGCGCCAGCGGCTGCGGCATCCTGCTCGATGTGAATAACATCTATGTCAACGCCATGAACCAGGGTTTCGATCCTTTGGAATACCTGCATGCGATCCCGCGCGACCCGGTTGGCGAGATCCATCTCGCCGGCCACAGCACTCGGGCAATCGGCGACGATACGATGTTGATTGATACGCACAGTGCCCCGGTTTGCGATGCGGTCTGGGACTTGTATGCAGCGGCGATCAAGCGCTTTGGCGCCCAGCCCACGCTGATCGAATGGGATGCGGATATTCCGGCACTCGAAGTGTTAGTCAGCGAGGCCAAGCGTGCCGAGCGCGTGGCGGGAGAGGCACTTGCCATCGCTGCTTGATGTACAGCGGCAGTTCGCGGCTGGCTTGTTCGGCGAACAGCGTCTCCCCGAGCAGGGGTTACTGCAGGCGGCAGGCATTGCGCCTGCGCTGCGGCTCGGCATCTACACTAACAATCATCGTCAGGGTGTGCGTGGTGCACTGGCGCTGATGTACCCGGTGATCGAGCGCTTGGTCGGCAGCGAATATTTCCGGGACCTCGCTGACGAGTATCGGCCGCAGCACCCGTCGACGCGTGGCGATCTGCATCATCTCGGTTTCGCGTTCCCGACTTTTCTGGGCGAGAGATTCGGAGGCGGCGAGTACGCGTACCTTGCCGATGTCGCAGCGCTCGAGTGGGCCATCGAGGATGCGCGTCGCGCTGCTCTGGTCGAGGCGCTGACGCCGGACGCATTGCGTGACGTGCCGGCCGAGCAATACGACGCATTGCATTTCAACTTTCATCCGGGCGCACGGCTCATCCGCTCGCGGTTTCCGATTCGGCGCATCTGGCTGGCCAACCAGGCGGGCGTCGAGTCGGTAGACACTGTGCGACTGGATGAAGGTGACGACTGGCTGCTGGTGCGCGCGCTACCCGATGAGATCGCTTTGGCATCGCTCGATGAGGCGGGCTACTTGTTTGCTCGGGAACTAGAGCAGGGTGTCTCGCTGGGGGAGGCGGCCGAGCGCGCCCTCGCCCTCGATGCGGTGTTCGATCTGGGGGCAGCACTGCGGCGGTTGTTTGCACTCGCAGCTTTCCGCATCTAAAAAGGGCCGTGCCGAGAGAGTCTGTGCTAACCATCCTGTAGGTATCCGCCGACAGGCTACGCAGCTATTAGTTAGTTTGGTCCCCGTCTGTACAGCTGCGAATTGAATCATCTCATAGAACCGTCTCGGTAAGTCCGTATGGCGGAGCCGGTACGTGGAGCGTAGTCGTATGTCTTGACAGGTCCGCTTGCTTTGCTTGCGTGGTTCAGGGCTCGCCGCGAACAAGGGAGGCGAGAATGCGAGAATTCGTCGTCATGACTTTCGCCACGGTCGGCTTGTTCGCCGCCGCGGCTTGGTACGCGCCGGTGGACGCGCAGCAAGGTGACGCCAAGCCCAATCCGCACAATCTTCCGGCCACCAGTCTCGGCGACCGTCTCGACGACCGTCTCGACGACCGTCTCGACGACGATACACTCGGTAGCCGCGGACGCACAGGGCATCCGAGCATTGCCGCATCGCCCGGCTTCGCACACGCGAGCGTCGCCAACAATCCCGCGGTGCGAGATGCCAAGCCGGTCGGACAAGCCGTTTGTATGGCCTGCCACACGCTGGAATCCAAGTCGTTCGCGCACACGACGCATGCTCTCGGCATGAACGTGGCATTGGCGGCCAGCCCCACGACGCCGACCTGCGAGGCTTGCCACGGGCCGGGCGCAGCGCACGCAAAGAATCCGACTGCACGCGGCCTGATCATTGCCTTTACTCACGACGGTGGCACGCCCGTCGAGACGCAAACGGCGAGCTGCCTGGCTTGCCACGCGGGCGGCGCGCGGGATCAGTGGCTCGGTTCCGTGCATCGGCGCAACCAATTGTCGTGCAGCGACTGCCATAACCCGATGGCGCAATCGTCTGCCGAGGGCTTGCAGGCCAAACGGTCGATCAACGAAACCTGCGCGACCTGCCACCAGGACATCCGCCAGCAATTCAATCGACGTTCACACATGCCGCTGCCAGAGGGTCAGATGGCATGCGTCGATTGCCACAACCCGCACGGCAGCATCAACGCGGTGCTACTGAAAACGGATACGGTCAACGAGACTTGTTATCAATGTCATGCTGAAAAGCGCGGGCCGTTTCTGTTCGAGCATGCGCCGGTACGCGAATCCTGCCTGAGCTGCCACACGCCCCATGGCTCAAACCAGCACGCGTTGCTGGTCGCGCCGATTCCGATGCTGTGTCAGCAATGTCATTCGCACGTGCGCCATCCGAACGACATGCCCAACGAGCAGCAGCTGGCGAGCGGTCTGGCGCCTGATGAGCGTGTGATGGGCCGAGGTTGTCTCACCTGCCATGCCCAGATCCATGGCTCGAACCATCCGGCTGGTCCGCGGCTACACAAATAGCGGGAGCAAGACCGTGCGCATGCTGCAAAGATCACAAGCCTCACGACTCACGCTGTGCATGGTGCTGTTACTGATCGCGCCCTTCGCCCGGGCGCAAGACAGCGGTCTCGGCATCGATTTGCAGTTTGGCAATGCTCTCGATCCCAGCGGCCTCGAGCCGAGCAGCGGCATAGGCACGCTGGGCTGCGATCCCGATGGCGCCAGTTGGTTGACGAGCGTTCGCAAGCGGACGCCCACGGGCTTCCTGTATGCCTGTCCGCCCGATCATCCGGAGTTTCTGCTGGGCGGCGAATGGCAGTACCGCGGCGCGTTTTCGGTCGGTTATCTGGGGCTCTCGGGCGACCAGGACAACATGCTGTTCAGCCGCTACTCGAATTGGGATGACGGTCTGTATCTGGGTGGCAGTTTCCGCTACGAGAAGCCGAGCGACGGCAGTTATTTCGATGTGCGCGCCAGTCGCATCAACGACGACGATCAATACCTGCGTGCGTTGTACGGACGTGCCGGCAAGTATCGCATCCAGGCATTCGTGCGCAGCCAATCCAATGTGACGAGCAGCAATGCCCGTTCGATCTGGGAGGGCATTGGTAGCAATAATCTCACGCTGAACGGCGCCCTGACGCCAGCCAGCAGCACCTCTGCGCAAGTTGCAGCGGTGTCGGCCAGCCAGCCGGAGCAGAGCCTGGTGGTGGTGCGTGACAAGCAGGGCCTCGGCATCAACTATTTCATCAGTCCGCGCTGGGTAGCATTCGGAAATATCAGCCATGAGTCGCGCGCGGGCGCGCGCCCGTTCGGCGGTCCGTTCTTTTTCAATTATCCGTTTGCCGACAACGGCGGCGCGTACGAGATTCCGCGGCCAATCGATGACAGTACTGTCAATCTCAACGGCGGCGCACGCTGGACGGGCAGCGCCTGGCGCATGGAGTTTGCGTATTCGGGCTCGTTCTTCCGCCATGCCAATGGCACGTTCGACTACCAGGTGCCCTTCGCGGTCCGGCCGGTTGTGCCTGGCCTGGTGTCGCCGCTGCTAACCAGCGGCCAGTTCGCCTACGAACCGGAGAACGACTATCACCATCTGCGGGTCAATCTGACTCGCAAGATCGCCCTGAACGGTGAGTTCTCGTTGGCCGCATCGGGTGGTGAATTGAGCCAGAACGACCAGTTGGCACCACCGATGACCTGCACTGGCCAGTTCGGTATCCCGGTCATTCCCGGCAACCTGTACGACTGTGCAAACTGGAACACGAGCGCTGCCTTGTCGCGCGCGCGCGCCGATCTCGCGATCAAGACCTCGATGCTCGATGCGCGAGTCGTGCTGCAGCCGGGGCGTGACGTCACCTGGCGGGCAAGCGCGAAATACGATCGGCAGGATTATCAAGGCGACTACGACGCCTTCAACCCGCTCACCGGTCAGTGGGGTTACCCGGCGGAAAACGGCGCGCAGGGTAGCGTGGTGCCATTCGAATCCGGCATTTGGGATCCGGGCCCAGGCGCCAGCAACATTACGCGCATTCGCAACCTGCCGCTCGATCGTGAACTATTACAGTTCACGCTGAGTGCGGATGTGCGTCTGAATACCAGCAACTCACTCGGCACCACATACAGTTTCGATCGCACCAAACGCGGCAATCGCGAGGTTGCCACGACCAACGATCATTCGCTCAAGCTTACCTGGCACAATCGCACGTTCGACTGGCTCACCTTTCGCGCTAACTACACCTACCTGCGCCGTACCGGCAGCGAATACGAGTTCAATCCGTACGAGTACACGTTCTCGACCTCGCTCCCGGGCTTCGTCATTCCGCCGAATGGCGTACCCGCGCACACGGTTTCGGCCATGCGCAAGTACGACGTCGGCGGCCGCACGCAGCACAAAGCCGATTTGATGGCGACCTTTGTCCTACCGAGTGACATGACGTTCTATGCGTCAGTCCGTGGCGACTGGAACGACTACAGTGCGGTGATCGGCCGACGAGGTTACGATGCGCTGGGCGGCAGTCTGCAATGGGAATGGCAGCCCACAACTGCCACGGTGGCGAGCGTCTGGTACGGCTTCGACCGCTCGAGCCTGGATCTGGCCAATGTCAATGATGCCGCCTTGACACCGGACCCGGTCCTGGGCGGCGCTACCTATCCAGAGGCCAATCGCTGGTGGTCGCGCGATCGGCAACGTAATCACTACGCCGGTCTGACGCTCAATCAGACGGTCGGACGGATCAAGCTGGATGCTAACTGGAACTGGAGCTCATCGCGCGGCCGCACGTCCTACAGCTTCAATTCACCCGGCGCGCTCACCACACCTGCGTTGGCGGCCCTGCTGACTGGGCAGTTTCCAGACATGCTCTATCGTGCCCACGCGGTCTCGCTCGGCGTGGCGATTCCGGTGAATCGCTCGTTCAGCGTGCGTGTGTTCGATCGTTATGAACGAGGTCGCGTGTCCGACTGGCATTACCTGGGTTTTGAGAATGGCCAGGTCCTCGATCATCGCGTCTACACGGACGGTGGGCCGACTGACTACAGCGCCAATCTGATCGGCCTGGCGTTCGAGGTAAAGCTGTGAGCCCGCTGATGCGCAGCGTCGCCTGCGCCGCGCTCTGCCTGGCTGCCGGGCACGCTGGCGCCCAGTCTGCGGGACAAACGTCGGCATTGGACGAGTCATCAGCTGGCACTAACACCCAGGTGGCAGCGGCATTGCTGCACGCGCCGTACAGTGACCTTCGGGCGATTCGACCGATCGCTGGCGATGCGGAGGCTGGGCGCCGCAAGTCCGAATCCTGCGCGGGCTGTCACGGTGAACACGGCATTGCTATCGTCCAGGAGTTTCCGAGCTTGGCGGGGCAACACGCCGATTTCACGTACTGGCAATTGGTGGAGTACAAACGCGACGCCATGCCTGGCGGCCAGATGACGCCGCCAATGACGCCGCTCGCGGCCGATCTCAGCGACGCCGACATGCGCGATCTGGCGGTTTACTACGCCGGCCTGGACCCGGCTGCCGCGCCCGCCACGGAAGCCGCGGCGCGTCCGGCAACGGCAGAGCAGCTGCAACGCGGTGAGTTGTTATACCTGTCGGGCGATCCGGGGCGTGGCATCCCGCCGTGTCAGGGCTGTCACGGATCGGATGCGCGCGGTCATCGCGACGCGTTGCGACGCGACCGCAACGGCCGCACGCCCTACGCTGCTTATCCAGCGTTGCGCGGCCAACAAGCTGCCTACCTGCGCCTAAAACTGGCCGAATACCGTGACGGAAAACAGCAGGACTCGACCACGGACTTCGTCATGAGTGGCGTTGCCGTCGCGCTCGATGACGCGAGTATTCAGGATTTGTCGGCGTGGTTAGCCTCGTTGAGCTGGGCTGCGAACTGAGGTATCCGCGACTGAGCCTCGTCGCGGATCACTCTGCCGCTGGCTCGAAGCGCAGCGACACGCCATTCATGCAGTAACGTTCACCCGTGGGGGCGGGTCCATCGTTGAACACATGTCCCAAGTGCCCGCCGCATCGCGAGCAGTGCACTTCCGTGCGCTTCATGAACAGACTACCTTCGGTCCTTGTCTCCACAGCATCGGGCAAGGGCCTGAAGAAGCTCGGCCAGCCGGTGCCGCTCTCGAACTTGGTAGCGGATTCGAATAGTGGTTGATCACAGCCGGCACAGTGAAATTTCCCGGAGCGCTTCTCATAGTTGAGAGGGCTCGAGCCGGCGCGCTCCGTACCGTGCTCACGCAAGACGCGAAACGTATCGGCAGGCAGCTCCGTACGCCATTCGGCCTCGGATTTGTGAACCGCAAATTGCTTGTCGCTACTCATTTCGTCAGGTTGAACCGCGCGCTTCCCAGAGCCGCGGTTGATGATCGGTGGTGATGACGCTGATCTCGCGGCGTCGGTAGTCGATCGTAAACGACTCCAGCACGCCGATCACGTCCATGCCCAGGATCAAGGCCGGCGTGTGCTGGAGTTCCCAGACGTCGAAAACGTGAAAATTGCCGAACGTTACGTCGACGTCGCCAATAATCAGGTCATCCAGTTTGATGGCCGGTGCGCGCCATCGCTCGCCTGCGGCGATCTGTTCCGTGGCGCCCGTGACTTCCGTCGCCTCTGCATCATCTCGGTTGCGATGGCCTATCAAGGCATCGCGCAAGGCGCCGTTGCCGAGCGTCCGTTCAGAGCCGGTGTCGATGATGATGGCGGTCTTGTAACGTCCGACGCGACCTTGCACCCGCAATACACCACCCTTGAGACGCTCCGCACGGATCTTGAATGCCCCCCCGGTCCGGGCACCGCCGCGACTGCGCCGGATCTCGATCCTGTTGCGGCCGAAGTCGACGTCGATACGCTGCTCGGTGAGCCCGGCGACACCGAGGATGCCGTCGGCATTCGCCATGATCGACGACCAGATGATCGGCATACGCTGATCCTCGAGGAGCAGTGCGCCGGCCTCGAGGCTGTCGATGTGCACGACCGGTACCTGGGCCGCGCCCGTGACCCCGTTCAGCGTCACGATATCGCCGTTGTTCGGCACCACTTGAAGCTTCGTGGCCAGCGCGGGTGATAGCGTGGAATGGCTGGCGCCGGTATCGATCACAAAAAGATACGGGCCCTGGCCATTGACCATGACGGGCGCCATGATCCGGCCGATTCGATCCAAGGTCGTTCGCGTCGCGTACTGCAGCTCTTCCGGCGGGTCTTCGTCCGTGCCGGTGATACGCCTGTAGGGTCGGGCCGGGGTATTCGCCCAAACGGGGCCCACGGTGGCCACGAACGCGGCACCAGCCAGACTGCTCATGAGCGCACGGCGGTCCATGGCCACTATCCTACGCCGATCGACGCGTTTGACCTAGATCAATGACGCGCCGGGCGGAGCGGTGGACAGTTCAAAGTTGACGTCCAGCTGGCGGGATCGCACCGCGGGATACCATGCCGACCAACTCCACGGGACCAATCGCCTGCCGCTACTGCGACCTGGTCGAGGTTTGCCGTCAGTGCGGAATCATCGCCCAGCGTGAGAGTGGCGAATTGCAGCGCGCTGGCAGTGCCCCGCGTACCTTGCCGATAGGCGCCCGACTGTTTCGTGCGGGT
>Ga0138256_10002305_pt1 | contig 20493 bp, 32 predicted proteins | sample KNB2016incub_MG_FD_105486 | JGI IMG/M metagenome (GOLD analysis project Ga0138256, IMG submission 105486) | Active sludge microbial communities from wastewater in Klosterneuburg, Austria - KNB2014incub_MG | ecosystem: Engineered > WWTP > Activated sludge > Unclassified | place: Austria... | reverse complement strand
TCCGTGTCTTCGAGTGAATGAATGTTCTGGGTGCGGATACGATTACATTCCAGTAAATGAACTTACAAGAGAGCAGAAAATTATTTATGAAATAGCATTAAGAACCCACTAACATGACCCACCAACCCCAAGAAGTCCTCATCAAAGTAATTTAATATTATATTACCATGCTCGAATTTAATAAAAAACTACAAGAAAAGTTTACTCAAATGTCTCAGACAGGTAAACTATTCAGATCAGAATTAGCTGGTCAACAAGTTTGGGACTTGTATATCGGATCTTTCACAAAAGAAACTAATCCTATATTCAGAGATCCACTTAGTACATCGAAAAATTGTAATCATTGTAAGAATTTTATTCGTAGATATGGTAATATTGTATCTATTGATGAAAATTATAACATTACAACAATATTTGATGTACAACCCGATGAAGAATTTGAAAACACAGTAAAAGTACTCACAAAAGCTATTAAAAAAGCTAAAGTTGGTGAAGTTTTCTTTGAAACATTCAATGAGTTAAATGACTTACCTTATGAATCTTGCACTAAATCTTCTAAAGTATTTCAATTAGGTGTTAAAAGTAATCCTAAAAGATATACTAAAGAAGAAGCCGAGAAATACGGTGTAGTTAAAGCTAATGAAGTACGTACTTTTCATCACATGCATCTCATGCTTGACAAAGCTTTCGTAGATACCTCTAATAAGTCTGTAGAGGCTATTATGGGCCTTTACAGAGATGCTAAGAATGTATTTCAAAGAGCTATGGAGACTATCTCTTTAGACACTTTAAAGCTTGTTAAAGACCTAATTAATCAGAGTTCTTTACTCGATGGTCAAACTCATCTTTATAAGATTGAGCAAATGATTCCATTAAAGGAGGAATATGATTCATTAGCAGCTAATCAAAGAGATAATTGGTGCTGGGTAAAGTCTTATAACTTCCCACTAGCTAAATTTCGTAATGAGCTGATTGGTGTATTATGTTCAGAACTTTCTGAAGGTGAAGAACTTAATAAAGCTTGTCAATCTTGGAATAAAAGAGTTGATCCTGTTCATTATATGAAAGCTTCAGCTCCAATTACTAAGAAGCAAATTGAAGATGCTAAGAAGTTTGTTGAAGAAAATGAATATACTGAGAGTTTTAACAGGAGATTTGCTAGTATTGATGATATAAAAGTATCAGAAATATTACATTCTAATGTTGGAAACGGTAAAATCAAGGCTGTTTCTATTTTTGATGGTGTAAAATCAACAAGTACACGTCATAAAAGAAGCGAATTTGATGGTATTGAAGAAGTCTCTATTGATAGATTCATGAAAGATATTCTTCCTACATGCTCTTCAGTTGAAGTATTCTTAACAAATGCTCAGGAAGGTAATTTAGTTTCTTTAACAACAGCTAATATACCAGATTCTAAACCCATCTTTAAATGGAGTAATAACTACTCATGGACATTTAATGGTAATTTAGCTGGTAAATCTCAATTAACTGAGATGGTTGAAGCTAAAGGAGGAAGAACTGATGGAGTATTTAGATTTTCCCACTCTTGGAATGAGATAGAACCTAATCAATCTCTAATGGATCTTCACGTATTTATGCCGGGTTGTAAAATTCCTACTTCAGGTGGTGGCCCACATGTTATGGGAAGGAGAGTGGGTTGGAATAGTAGAGCTGATACATTATCTGGAGGTAACCAAGATGTAGATCATACTAATCCTGCACCTACTGGTTATGTTCCAGTTGAGAATATTACATTTCCTACTTTAAGTAAAATGCCAGAGGGTACATATGTTTGTAAAGTACATAACTGGCAATTTAGACAAACTGGAGGAAGAGGTAAAGCTGAGATTGCATTTGAAGGTAATGTTTATCAATATGTATATCCTAGTACTAAAAATCATGAGTGGATCACTGTTGCAGAAATCACACTTAAAGATGGTAAATTTAGTATTGAGCATAAACTTCCTATAGCTAGTGAGCAAACTAAAGAGCTTTATAGTCTTGAAACTAATCAATTCCATAAAGTAAATTTAGTATGTCTTTCACCCAATCATTGGGGAGATAATAATGTAGGAAATAAACACTATTTCTTTATGTTAGAAGGTTGTAAATCTCCAGTAAGTATTCGTAGTTTTCATATTGAGAACTTATTGCCTGAACTTGCAGCTCATAGAAAAGTTCTTGAAGTACTTGGTAATACAAGTATGATTGAGCCTAGTGATAAACAACTCTCAGGATTAGGTTTTAACTCTACTGTAAAAGACGAAGTAATCTTAAGATTACAAGGTACTCACAAAAGAGTTATTAAAGTTAATTTTAGCGGGATGTCAACAACATTTGTTAAAATAAGTAAAAAAGCAGTTTTAAACCAACATTAATATGTATAAAGAAGCAGTAAGACAACAATTAAGATTTTCTACACCAAAAGGAAATCTATCATTAGAACAATTGTGGAGTTTGACTCCAAATGAATTGGATACATTAGCAGTATCATTAGATACTGAATATAATGAATCAGGTAAAAAGTCTTTCTTAGTTAAAAGGTCTGTAAAGGACAAAACAGCTAAGTTGAAACTTGATATTGTATTAGACGTACTCAATACAATAAGTGAGGAGATTGAAGTTGCTAGAACTAAAGCAGAAGACAAAGCTCACAATAAGAAGATTCTTGAACTTATCTCTGAAAAGCAAGATGAGACTCTCAAGGGTAAAAGCATTAAACAGCTTGAAGCTTTGTTGAAGTAATTTAAGATTTGACCTATGGTGTAACTGGCAACACGTCTGATTTTGGTTCAGAAGAGTCTAGGTTCGAGCCCTAGTAGGTCAACTTATTTAACTTAAAAATTCAAGTATATGTATGACTATTTATTCCATTACAACCCATTTCAAGAAATGTGGTATGCTTTTAGAAGAGAGGACAAAGAAAATTACTTTAATGGTAAATTAACTAGTCCTCCCCATTCTAAAGATATTAAAGTATTAATAACAGAAGTACAAAAACTAACAAAATGAAATTATCAAGAAGAGAAATTGAAGCACTAGCTAAAGAATTTAAGACGCAATTAGAAACTCGTAATCAAACTGTTGCATTTCCTAAGTGGAGATCTAGTTTAGAAGGACAAAAAATTCAAAAAGCTCTTAAAGCGATACAAGAAAAGCAAGCTGAAATTAATAAAATCTCTGATCAAATTAATGTTATTAAAAGTCAGATTAGGAAGGATATTAAAACAGATAAATACTTTTTTGTTCCAAGTACAATAGAAGAGATTTACAAGATTAAAAATCAGTTTGCTTATGCTAGTTTACGAAATATTGAAGATGCTTTAATAGTCGCTTGTATTGATTCTAAATCAGTAGATGAATTAATGAAAAAGTTAGAAGCTAAATTTAAAACAAAATGAGAAAAATTAAAAAACCAGTAAGAGCTGTTAAAGCTAAGGCAGAAGTTGTAAAAAGTGCAAAAAAATTTGATCCTAAGAAAGCTATTTCTGCGGTTATAGAAGTAATTGAATATGATTGGAATAAAATTCCAGCTGGAACATGGTTTACTGCTTTTATTGAGAAGAGTAAGGTAGTTGGTAGAATTCAAAAAGAGTCTGGTAGTATATATTTATGTAATTCTGGTAGATCTGGTAGTGAGCCATCAACTCATAAATTTGGATTTAAATATTCTTGGAGTATAGGCTCTGGTAAATTTGTAGATTTAAAAAATAATAGTATTACTGATTTGGTATTACTAGCGGAAAAACCAAAAGGATTTGAAGTGCCGCCTATTCCAATAAGAATTGCTGGATATGATACAACTTTCAGTAAAGGTCATATTAATGTAGGTTGTAAAGTAGTTACAAATAAAGAAGTTCGTGAAATAGTTAAACGTCTAATTGATTAAAAAATAACTATGAGCAATACTGATACAGTAATTTTAAATAGATCTTTTTATGATCAAATGCGGAATAATTTAGATGCATTTGATAAAGTAAAAAAAGGATGGTTTCTAAAATGGATACAAGATAGATATTCTTATTCTCAATGGGCATCACTTACCCCAGATGAATTTAAATCTGAGTTATCTTTGACTAATGAAAAGTTAAAAGCAGATGATATTAATCTTCGTAAGAATCTTCAGGAAACAGAAAAAAAATTGCAAGACTGTAAAGATCTTTCTGTAAAGTTAGATTTAGAAATTAAAGATTTGAAAAGATATAGAGATTGGTATTATGAAAACTCAACGCGCAAGTGGTATCAATTTATTAAATTAAGTAATTAATGATTCATTTTGTTGGAAACTCAATGATAGTAGAGGGTGATTTAGTTCATCCTTCTACTATTGCTGAGTGTGTGGAGTACTTTAAGTATCATACACATATAGCTGTAGATACTGAAACTCAAGGAAGAGATCCTCACTCTAAAAAGATATTATCTTTACAGATTGGTGATGATAGAAATCAATGGGTTATTGATTGCCGAACTATTAACATATTAAGATTTAAAGAGTTACTTGAATCTAAAATATGTATTTTTCATAATGCAAAGTTTGATTATAAATTTTTAAAGCATGCTGGCATACTTGTAGAAAATATCTATGATACAATGCTGGCAGAATGTGTTATTTACTGTGGATATGAGAAGTTTGGATATAGTTTAAAAGATGTTACTCTCAGGTACTTAAATATTGATTTAGATAAGAGTACAAGAGGAGAATTTTATAAGCTAGAAAGTGAGCCTTTTACAGATGGACAAATAGAATATGCAGCATTAGATGTAACTTATTTACATCAAATAATGGCTCTGCAACAAGAAAAAATTACACAGTACAATTTACAATATTGTGTTAATCTGGAAAATGAGGTAGTAAAAGCATTAGCTGATATTGAATACAATGGTTTTATTTTAAATAAAGAAAAGTGGTTACAAAACGCAATAAGTTATGAAGATAAACTTAAACAAATGGAAAATACTTTGGACAATATTGTTCTTAGTGATTCTAAGTTGTGTGATGTTTACAAACCCAAATATATCCAAGCTGATCTCTTCGGTTATACTAGTAGGGATTTGGATATTAATTATGCCTCTCCTACGCAAATAAAAGGTATTTGTGATACACTTGGATTTCAAGTTGATAGTACTAATGATCGTGAATTAACTAAATTAGCTAAACTTCATCCTTTTTTCAAAGAGTTACAAAATTATAGAGAACTAGCTAAAGTAGTAAGTACTTATGGAAAATCATTTTTAAATTATATTAATCATAGTACTGGTAAAGTACATACAGACTTTTGGCAAGTGCTAAAATTATTTGGCTGATTTACAAGTAATTGTAAATTTTAATGGGATAAATTGCTGGAATATCTATAAAAAATTTGGAAAATACAAATATTGTTTGTATATTTGCCAAATGAAACAAAAAATAGACAATCAGCAGCCAATCTTGGGAATTCCACAAAGTACCAAGCAGGTTCAACGACTAACTAGTGAGCAGGAAAGCAATAAACTAGACACGAACATCCCACATCCTTCAAGATTAAAATGTTCTGAATGTAAAGAAGTTAAAGATTCGCATGAATTTTATATATCTACAAAATATTCCAAAAGAGGATATGATTATAGATGTAAAAAATGTTGTAAATCTAGAAGTGTAGCACAGCATTTTGAAAATAGAGATGCTATTTTACTTAAATGGAAAAATACACGAGATTCTTTAACAACAGAGCAAAAGAAAGATATTGCAATAAAAAGTAAAGAGTGGTATAGAAATAGTATAAAAAAGAGATTACTAGCGAGAGCTAAAGATAGATCTAAAAGATTAGGCATGTATTGTAATATTGATATTAGTGATATTATAATTACTGAGAAATGCCCACTCTTAGAGATTCCATTTGAATATGGTAGTACTCATAATAAGTGGTTAACATATTCCATAGATCGTATAGATAATACTAAAGGATATGTTAAAGGTAATATACAAATTATTACTTATTTAGCTAATACTATGAAATCTAAAGCTACTATACCGCAATTGAGAACATTTGCAAAGAATATTCTTTTACAATTTAAGGATGATGATATAGTCTGAACTATATGGTGACATATAGATATATAGGATAAAGAGCCTATATGATAACATAATTGAAATACGGGAAGAGTCTCAAGTGGCTCTAAGAGTATGAATGCTTGTAATGTACAAAATATACCGGGAGATAATAAATTTCGTAATTGTTTTGAAGCTAGAGAAGGATTCTTGTGGGTAAGTATTGATTACAATGGTCAAGAGCTTCGCCTAATGGCTGATGGAAGCAAAGAGAAGGGTTTTATTGATGTTTTAAATAGAGGTGAGGATTTACATTGCTACGCAGGTAGTATGATGTTTAAACGCACTATAACTAAGTCTGATAAAGAACTTAGAAATAAGGCTAAGACTATCAATTTTGGGAAACCTTATGGAATGGGGCCACCAAAGCTTGCAGATACTTTAAACATAACTGTTGATGAGGCTAATGAACTTTTTGATTTATATGCTAAATCTTTTCCCAGATTAAATGCTTGGTTAGCACGACAAGGTAAGTTTGCTAAAGAGAATTGGTATAGTACAACCTTTGCACCTTGTTATAGAAAAAGATGGTATCCTGATATGAAGATTGCAGCAGAGCTGCGTAAGACTGTACAAAAGGGAGATAAAGAGACTTGGAAAAGAATCTTAACAATAGAAGGACAAACTGAGAGAAATGGTGGAAATCAACCTATTCAGGGTAGTGGAGCTGATATTACAAAAGAAGCTTTAGTAGAGGTGAGAAGACTAATTCAACAATATAATATTCGATATAATTCTGAAGTAGCTTTTCTAATATGCACCGTTCATGATGCAATTGATTGTGAAGTTAGAGAAGATTTAGCAGAAAGATTCTCTAAAGATATGGAAAGAGTGATGATTGAATGTGGTAACAAGTATGTTACTGATGTAAAAATGGAAGCTGATATAACTATAACTAAATACTGGACAAAATAATGAAAACTCAAGAGCTTGTACAAAAATACAAAAGTAATAGTGATGGAATTACTGTAGAAGAACAATTGTTGTGTATTGAAGAGTACATTAAAGATAAGAAAATAGTGGATGTTAAGATAAATCCAGATAAGATTCGTACACCTCATGATGTATTATTACTTCATGTAGCTTTTTGTAAAGCTTTTGACTATTTAACTCTCAAATATGAAGAAGACTCCGTTAGAAGTTAGATTGTATTGTCATCATACTTCCACTCTATTACAAAATAAAGGCATTAGAGCAGCTGAAAAGTACTTATATAACTTACCACAGGGTATCTATGATAAGATTGTTGACATGAGTATAGACCATACTGATGTAGATAAAGTCTTTAAAGATTTAGAAAAACACCGTAATTATGTCTCAAAGTACTTTAGAGTTAAAGAAGAGAGAAGTTTACAGGGAATTAGAGGTGTACATTGACTTGGTTGAAGAAAAATACAAAAAAGTATTTACTGATTACCAAGAACTTGCAGATAAAATAAATCTTAATTTTGGCACGACTTTTGATAAAGAAGATGTAGAACATTATTATGATAAATATTACTTACAAGAAACTGAAGATATGAAATTACAAGTTAAAAATCTAGGACTAATTTATTAAATCATGAGTGAAATATTGAATACTCATATGGAAGAGTGTCCCAATTGTTTGGGAGCTAAAAGTGTCTGGAATGGTGAAGATTTTGTTATCTGTACTATATGTCATGGTGCGGGTGAAGTAAAGGCAGTTAATACTGATGAAGAGGATGATGCAGGGCCAGAGTTTGTTGATTTTGACGAATTAGAAATTGACCCTGATGAGTTTTACGATGAGGAATCATATCCATGATAATAAAAATTGATACAGATTTACTAGAAGCTGAGGCTTTAGAACCACAGCAATATGTATTTTTGTTTCTACAATATTTAGGCAACGCTAGTGAGGCTTGGAAAGTATCTCCATGTAATGAAGATTATCTACATTACTTGGAGGTACAAGGCTTTATTAAAGTTACAGGAGAAGGTGATGAGCCTATTGTAATTTTAAGACAGCGTACATTGGATTTATTTGAAACTGATGCTCCTCAGAAGAAATTTGAAGAGCTCTGGACAATTTATCCAATGAAGGTTCCTAATGGAAAAGGTGGAACTCGTCCTTTAAGGGCAAGTACGCTGGATTCTAAAGATGCTGAAACTTGTGGAACAAAGTACAAGAAAATAATTCGTAATTCACCGGGACTGCATGAGAATATTATAAAAGCTTTAAATCAAGAACTTGAAGAAAGAGCTAGAAGTAATGCAATGCAGTACATGCATCTGTTAGAAGTATGGCTTAATAAAAGAGCTTGGGAGAGATATGTAGGGGAGGAAATACAAACAGATGGAGGAAGGGATATTTGATCATGTATTAGCCAAAGTTAAGGCTAATAAAGAAGCTAAAGATCAGGGAAAGATAACGAGTATCTTTCCTGAAACTTTAGAAAGGTTAAGTGAATTTTTTCCGGGTTGGGAACGTGGTACTTATAATATAATATCGGCATCCAGCGGAGTTGGAAAAACGAAGCTTACTAAATTTTTGATTGTAACAAGCATTTATCAATTTATTAAGAAGTATCCAATTAGGACTAAAATTTTCTATTTTGCTTTAGAGGAATCTAAAGATGAATTCTGGTTAAGTGTTGTTAGTACCTTACTATACGAGAAGTATGGTATAAGCATGCATAACTCAGAATTAAAGTCATTAGGAAAATTCCATCTATCAGAAGATGTTCTGCAAAAGATCGAGTCTTGTAGAGCTGATATTGAAGATATGGAGAATTATATAGATGTCATAGATCACGTAAGTAATCCATTTGGTATTTATAAGCATGTCAGGGAGTTCTTCATGCAACCTGAAATAGGTCATAATATAACTGAAATTAGAAATGGTGAAACTCATATTATTGGGTATCATCATAATGATCCTGATTTTTATCCATTTGTTGTAACAGATCATGTTAGTTTATTATTACCAGAAAAAGGAAGTACTTTACATGAAGCAATGAGTTTATTTTCTAAAGAATATTGTTTAAAACAATTCTGTAAGAGATTTAAATGTGTTGTAATTAATGTTCAACAGCAAGCAGCTGAAACTGAAAGGCAGGAATTTCATAACGGAGAAACTATTGAACAGAAATTAGAACCTAGTTTAAATGGATTAGCAGATAATAAAACAACTCAAAGAGAAGCTGATTTAGTACTTGGTTTATTTGCTCCAGCTCGTTACAATTTGAAAAAATATCGGGGGTATGATATTACAAAGCTTGGAGATAAAGTTAGATTTTTAAAGTTTTTAAAAGATCGCAATTATGGTTTGGCTAATGCTTATGTTCCACTATATTTTAATGGTGCTGCAAATGTATTTAAAGAGCTTCCAAAGCCAGATGTGATCAATTATGAGGATTATGCCTAAAACAATTAAACACGATGAAGGAAAAGCTCAATATAGTGATTTACCTGTTCTTACTTTAAGATCAGTTACAAAAGCTTTTAATTATGGGCAGAAGAAGTATGGGAAGTTTAATTATACAAATGGGCTTGAGTGGCTAAGATATTATGATGCTTGCCAAAGACATCTTGCAGATTGGTTAATAAGTAAGGATATAGATGATGAGTCAGGAAATCACCATATAGATCATGCTATTGCCAGTTTAATGATGTTAAGAGAAAATATACATCTTGGTAAAGGTGTAGATGACAGGAATAAACATTACAAAATATTAAAAAAGAAAAAATGATTATTAAAGATTCAGTTTTAGGAAGATGGTATGTTGAAGTGGCTTTTAAGTCATACAATGTATATGAAGATGGGAAACCTACAAAGATTGTACACAGAGCTCCTAATTTACAAGAAGCTGTGGGACATATCTTTGAATTGAGGGTTGCAGAATTAACTGGAGAGGGTACATTAAAAGAGTTTAATCAAACTATTTTTGATATGAATGAAGCTTTTCAAAACGCTTTTAAAATTAATGAAGTACAGCCTGTAGCTAAGTATCAGGAAATGATTCCTAAAGTACAAGCTGAATCAACAGGAGTTTAAACAAATAAAATAATGATAGTATTACCCGAAGAAAAAATAAAAGCTACAGCTGTGTCAGCTTCTACTATATTAATGTATTCAAAGCCTAAACAAGGTAAAACTACTGCTCTAAGTCTATTAGAAGATTCTATTATTATAGATACAGAGAAGGGAAGTGGCTTTGTAGAGGCTAGAAAGATTCAAATAGATACTACTAAACCAGAACATGAACAGTATAAAGAGTTCATGGATATTTGCAGAGCTATTTATATGAAGGGATATAATACTGAAACTAAAGTTTATACACCTTTCTATAAATACCTAATTGTAGATACTCTGAGTAGAGTAGATGAGTGGTCTGAAGTTCAAGGTACTCTGGAATATATGGACAAAGCTCAAGGTAAAAAGATGAACAGAAATGCTAAAGGAGAAGTAATTTCTCCTACATCTAAAGACTTTGAAACGGTACATGATATGCCCAATGGCTATGGATATAAGCATAGTAGAGCTACTATGTTAGAACTGTATGATAGAGTTTGTACACTGGCTCCAAGAGTTATCTTTGTATGTCATACAAAAGATAAAATTGTAGCTACTAATCTTACTGAATCTGTAATGACTAAAGAAATTAGTCTTACAGGTAAATTGAAAGATATTATTGCATCTAAAGTAGATACAATTATGTACTGTTATAGAGATGGTAATAAATTAATGGCTAGTTTTAGTGGAGAAGATGGAACAAGATGTTCATATCTAAGTGGAAAAACTATTGTATTAACCGAATCAGATGATAAAGGTAAAATAGTAGTTAATAATTGGAATCAAATATTTATAGATTAAATATGAAAGTAGATTTAAACAAAGCAGAGTTTCTTGCGATTTATAACGACAAGAAGCTAAAGCAAGCAGACAAGCTTGAAGCATTAGGATTGACTTTATCAGAGTATAAAGCAGCCTGTAAGATTCTGAATTTAGCTCCACTAAGAGTTAAACCAAGAACAATTAATTTTGTTGAAGACCAAGCAGTATCAGAAGTTACTGATAATGTTGCAGCTGTACCAGCAGCTTAATCTTCAAAACTTAACGAGAAACAATTAAATTTTATATTATGAGTGGAACAAGAGGAGTTGTCGCTACAGATAACAGAAAAATGAGTCCTTACATTCAGTTTGGAATTCAAAATCTGCGAATTAATGCAGTAGAAATTCGTACTGCAAAAACTGGATCTAAACAGTGTGTGTTTAGTATGGAAACACGTCCAGTTACAGTACCTGATTTTGAAGGTATTGATGGTGCTCAAGGACAAGTTGGAAAAGTTTATTTTCCTCGTACATGGCTAAAGACTGAAGATCCTAAAGCAATGGAATCTTTCTTTAAGCAAATCGCAATTATGGGTGATAAATTAGGTGTTCGTGCTCAAATTGATGCAGTTGATTATTCTGATTTTGATTCTTACATGAGTACTATTGGTAATATTATCAAGAATAAGTACGCATGGTGGAAACTTGTCGTTGAAGAATATGAACGTCCTGATAAAGCACCGGGTAAGAAGCTTTATATTCCAAAGTTTGGATTTATTGCTAATGAAATGGAAGGAGAATCACATTTGAAGTTTGACAAAACTAATAATTATGATTACTCCGCAGTAGGTACTACTGTACAAACTGCTGATGCTACACCAGTTGATGTAGCTAAGGATGATTTACCCTTTTAATTAAAAATAGTAGGTGCAGGCCGCATTAGGTTAACTAATGTATTCATAGAGACTTGCTAAGTGTGAGATTGTCAAGCCTACAATTTTTAATTTAAACTAATTTATGCGAGGAACGAAAGGAATTAAAACAGAAAAATTAACCTTAGAGACTTTATTTACTTTAGTTTCTGAGTATAATTTATGGTGTTACTATACAGGATTACATATAAAATTTCAAAAAAAGATTAATTCTCCTTTACGTAAAGATGACAATCCAAGCTCAGGATTCTTTGTATCCAGAACGAATAGTATATTATTAAAAGATTTTGGTACTGGAAAAGCATATTCTTTATTTACTTTCCTGCGCATTAGATATGGTTGGACTTTTTATGAAGCTTTACAGCATATCAATTCTGATTTTAACCTTGGATACAACTACCCATCACTTGCTTTAACTAATAACAAACCAGTATTACATAAGAATGTAGATTTATCTGAGGGTAAATCTGTAAAAATCAAAGTTAAGCGTGGGCCTTGGAATAAAGAAGAATTACAATATTGGGCTGATTATCATATTACAAAAAGAGCATTAGATAAATTTAATGTCCGTCCTTTACAATGTTACTGGATTGTTAAAGGTTTTAATTTGTATCAATTTTGTAGAAGTCCAAAAGAGTTATTATTTGTCTTTTCATTTGGTAATGCCATTTATAAAATTTATCGTCCTTTTGGATCTAAGAAATTAGACAAGTGGTTTAGTAACAGTCCTATAGATATTTTAATGGGTTATGATGAGCTTTCTTGGGTAGGTGATACTTTAATCATCACAAAAGGAATGAAAGAATTGTGTATTTTAGATGAATTGGGATACCCAACTGTAGCTTTACAAGGAGAAGGATGTTATCCACCTGAGTCATTAATGAAGGTACTTTCTAGGCGTTTTAGAGACGTATACATTTTACTGGACAATGACAAAGCTGGGCATATAGGAATGGCTTATATGAGAGATTTATATGGTTTAAAGCCTATTTACTTACCAGATGAGTATCTGCCTAATGGTAAGGATTTAGCTGAAATTAGCAAAATGACTGATTTACAAACAATTAAGGGAATTATTGATGGAAGTCTTAAAACGGAGTGATATAAAGAAGTTTAAAGAGCATTTTGGAGGAAATGATCCCGTCTTAGGAAAGTACTCAAAGAATTGGGTACTAGATCATGATCATGATACAGGTATGTGTAGAGGTGTTATAGACAGAGATATTAATCAATTTATTGGTAAAATAGAGAGTGCCTATAAGAGATTTGTAAGACATAAAATACCGCAAACATCTTTAGGAGAGATATTAGTTGATGTGGCTTTTTATTTAAAAAATGATGCTATCTATAGAAATGTGCTTCATCCAGAAGGAGTTCTAAAATTATGTCGTCAATTTAGCTATAAAAATGCTTCAGAGCAGTCTAAGATTTTAAAGACGATGTATAAATATACTATCAAAGAATTGAATAACATGTCAAAAGCTGAACGCTTGAAATTATATAAAGCTTATTTTACAGATGAAAGAAGAATTTTTAAAATTTAATAATGAATTATGGAATTTACACCAGAATTTAAACTAAAAGTTTATGAGTGCCTAAAAAATCACGTAAGTATAACTGATATTATGAAGTCTTTAGAAGAGAATGATGATCTCAACTTTAGATTTCAAATTGAAATTGTACTTGATTCTTTAGATAGAATCCTAAGACCACGTATCATAATGGATATGGGTGATATGGAGTTGTGGAATGGGCAAGTTAGATACTGGCTAGAGATGAATTCTATCTATGCTGATTTTATGGAAATGGTAACAGAGGAATTAGATAGAGATCTAGGCATATTAAAATCAAAAGATGATGAAGATTTCCATCATTGATGCAGACAGTATTATTTATAAGATATGCTGGAAGTATGATGGACAAGATTTAAACTCTTTAAAGAAGTACATAGATACTTATATTAGTGGTATTAACAAGATGGTTGATGCTACTCATTTTTGTCTATGTTTAACTGTAGGTAAAAACTTTAGGTACAATGTTGCAGTTACTCGTCCTTATAAAGGAAATAGAACAGCACTTGAAAAACCTAAGTTTTTTGATGATATAAAAGAGTATTTAGTTACACACTATAAAGCTTCATATACTGCCAATTTGTATGAAGCTGATGATCTTATATTTATTCATGGTACTAATTTAAAGATTAAGTACCCAGAATGTGTAGTTATTTACTGTACTAATGACAAAGATTGTTTACAAATACCGGGAGATTTTTATGACTATCATAAAGATGCATCATTTAGAGTAGATGAGTATTCTGCGAGTTATAATCTATGTACTCAAATGATTAAAGGAGACTCAACAGATAATATTGTGGGGATAGAGGGGCTGGGAGCTGTTGCAGCAAAGAAAATACTTCAGGAAAATGTACCTGAAGAAACTAATATGAATTTAGTTTTTTCAGAATATTTAAAGAAGTACGGATCAAATGATGGTATATTAAGATTTTGCGAGACTTATAAGCTTGTAAAATTAGTACATACTGATTTAGAAATACCTCTTCCTTCTTTAAATGAAGTGAAGAATGAATTTAACGGAGTATCAGAAGGAAGCGAAAAGAACTTGTCCTGATTTAGGAGACAATGAGATTGATGATGTACATATGCTACTTGGTATGAGTACAGAGGTTGGAGAGTTACATGATATTTATAAAAAGGCTATTGCCTATAAAAAACCTTTGGACAAAGCTCATATTAAAGAAGAGCTTGGTGACTTGATGTGGTATATCATCAATTTTTGTGATATTAATAATTTTGATCTGGAAGCTATTTTAGACACTAATATCAGTAAGTTAAAAACAAGGTATCCAAGTAAATTTACTACTGAGGCTGCTTTAAACAGAGATCTTGATAAAGAGAATAAAGTATTAGGAAAAGAGTAATTTTATTGGGTGGATATGGGAGTGAGGATGATGAAAGATTCAAAAGTAGTTATTAATCTAACTTATACTTATCTTTTACCAATGTTGGGGTTGTCTTGTAATATAGGAAGAGATTCCTTTATTAATTTTCGTGGTATATTTTTAAGGAATGATGATTATCCAGAAATACAAGATCGCTTATTTCTTTGGTTAAGAGCAAGTGCAGATAGAAACTATCTGGCTTTTGAGCAACAATTAAGAAGACTTGCTGATTATGACTCGTGCTATGAGCCAGATAAATATCATACTATTTTTTTGTTTAAGATTCCTGCTGAATACAAAAGAGAGTATGATAAATTTATTGAGAGTAGATACTCTGAATTTAGTGAGAACTTTAAACAAGCTCTGATTAAATATCATGGGTATAGTAAAACTAATGCTGGAGCTGATATTATTAAAGTTTTGTACAAAGATCCAGAATTATATGAAGCAAAAGAGAAGGAAATAAACAAAGGACTTGATTATAAGGAATGGACTCGAATTCCACGTACTCAGGAAATTGGTGTATTACTTTCTGAAAGGATTGAACATGAGACATTTAGTGATGACCTGAAAGTTCAGGAATCTATGTCTCCAAATAACAAATTAACAATTTAAAAATTTAGAAAATGAGAAGTATTGAAGTTTATAGTTCGCAAAATAATGAAACAACAACAGTTCGTTTTGAAGGTACAACCTTTGGAGAATTGCTTGATGAGATGGGATTTGAAGCTGGTCAATTCACTGGTGCAGGTGGAACAACTAAGAGTACGTATGTTGCAGAAGATGCTATCATCTCAGAAGATGATGATTTTATTGCAATCTATCCTACCAAAATGAAAGCTGGTAGTGATAATGGTACTAGATACTCTGATGCAGCTGTAAGAGAGATGCATACCAAAATTACAAATTTGGTGGCTGATATTTTAGGAGAAGATGCAGAAGATCTCGCTGAATTGCCTAAGAGTGGTAAACCTTCCAAGAATGCTATGAATGCTGCGAAAGCTAAAGCTTTAGCTAAAGGAATGGGCTTGAGTTAATTTTAATTGATTTTTTAATGGGGAGAGTGTAAAAGCTCTCCCCTTTATTTTATATTTATGGCAGACACATTAGACCTTAAAGAGGTTATTAAAAAAGGAACAAAAGGAGCTACTAAAAAGACTGTTGAAGTAATAGTTGAACCAGTACCTGTTCCAGTTGTTGTGGAAGTGCCTAAAAAAACACCACAAGAACAAACATTTGCTGATATTATAGAAATCACTAAGGATGTATTCCCAGAAGAAAATATTGAGGTTACTCAAACTAATAATTTACTCTCTTTAGTTATATATGTTCCAGAGATTATCATAGTAAATGGACAACACAAAAAGCACACAATTACAGATCTTTATACTAAACTAGTTTTTGCGGTTGAAACATCTGGTACTGCAAGAATTACAGATTTAGCACTTCGTAGAGGTTCTATAACTCATGGAGAATATTGTTATGGTTATGTACACTCTCATGTTTCACAAAGTTCAAGTGGAACATTACAATCTTATAGTAATTCTGTTTGTTTAGGAAGCACGCCAATTGCAACTTTAAGAACATTACTTCAAGCAAAATACAGTAATAAGGATTATAGAAATTTCTTACACATGTATAAGAATTGGCTATCTTGGGAATCTATTGAAGGAGCTCCTTATAGATACATGGATAAAATTATTTCCAGTGTTTCAGCTAATATTGATTATACTATAGAAAGAGTACGAAGTTTTGAAAAGATGTGTACAGTTCTACATAAATATTTAGATGTACTTGAAGTAGATATTTCAGATGTTGATCCTAAAATTACTGCTTTTAAACCAGCTTTTATGATAGTAAGACAAAATAAAGCTTTTGACGATTTAGTGAGGGAATCTTGTACTATATTAGGAGTTATAAGAGGTTTTACCTTTGAAGTACAACCACAAAAGGTTACAGCTGATACTATTACAAGTCTAAATAAAATTGCAACTAAATTTGTATTTAAAGGTAAGATTATTACTCCTTATATCAAAATGCCAGAAACAAAGGAAGTTAAAGAGGATCTTAGTAAATTAATACCAGCACCAAGAATAGTAGAGTATCTTAAGAGTGAATTAGAAAAGTTATTAACTAAAACTTATAATGAGCAAATTTAAAAATAAGAATAAACACAAAGCTGGGAATACTAGTTATTTAGGAACAACTGCTGGATTTAAACCAGAGAAAACATACGCAGAGGTAGAATTTAGTAATACTCCCACTTTGATTATATCAAAAGAATTACAATCTCAGATTACTACTGCTCACTCAAAAGTAGGTAATGTAGAATGGTCTGGATTTGTGTTCTTTAAAGAAGTACAAGGTACTATTAAAGATCTTGAGAACTTCACAATGAAAGCTATGTATGTTCATATCTTAGATGTAGGTACATCAGGTTATACTGAATTTACTATTAATGGAAGAATTGTAGAGGCTTTTCAAGAGTTTCCAGATGCAAAGAATTGCAAAACTGGCATGATTCATTAAAAGTGTAGTGAATCTAAAATTGGGAGAATTGCTGGAAAACCCTGAAATATGGACAATCAGCAGCCTAGCTTAGAGATTAAAATCTCTTTGAAGGTTCAACGACTAGATATTGAAACTAGATATTAAGTATTTAGAATATAATATATCCACGAGCACCCAACAACTTGATTATTAAGTTGATGATATAGTCTGAACTTACTATAAGTAATCTTAGAAAGATTATGAAATTTAAGAAGTGGAAATTAAAAAAACCACGATAACAACATTGACACATCATGATATGAAAGCATTCTTTAGTGGTACTGATACAAGAGAATTGCATGATAATGCAGGATTTTATCCTTACTATTTGTCACTAATTGTAAACCATGTAGGACAATACTGTGCTAAGATTGCTATTGTAGCAAATGAAAACTCTAGTCCAAGAGATATTATTGCAAATAAGAGCTTAAAAGGACTTAAATGGACATTAGGATCTAAAGAATCTAAAGAGGTTCTTGTAACAATGAATTGTAAGATTGTTATGGAGCAAGATGAGCACTTTTTAAAGCGTTTAGATACCTTAATTGATGCTCGTAAGACTTATACATACAAGACTCCAGCTAAATATGATTATCAAGTAAAAGATACTCGTAGTGCTCCAGATTGGGATAAAGATTGGGATAAGCAATCTTCTCAACTTCCAAGATCTAGTCAGCCTAGTTTGTTTGACCAGACTTTTAAAAGACCATCAATTACAAGTATTGATTTAACTCGTGGTACTATAACATCATTTATTGCTAAGGTATTAAATGGTTGTGATATGGAGTATTCTTCAACTAGCTTGTTGTATACTCTAAAGCAGTTTGATGCAAAATACCCTAGTGATAGAAAAGAATTTGAGCGTGCTTTTATCTTTGATCAAATTGAAGAGCAATTAAGAAACTTTGCAGTTAAATTCTATAACAAGGAAATAAATGATGAAGAATATGCTGTTCTTATGTCTAAATGCTTTGAAGTCTTAGAATTGACTGAGTATAGATCAATTGATGCATCAGCTGATTTAGGTGATATATTTTGCCTGTACAGTTGGGAAAATAATAAGGAGGAGGTTGAATGAGGAAATTAGAACCAAGTCCTACTGTGATAACTTCACAACCTGAAGTAGCTGAGGTAGTTGAAAAGAATCCAAGAACTGTTAGATTTTCTGAAGCAATTTGGTTTGAACCGGGAATTGAAGTAGTTATTGGAGGAGTAGGAAGTATAGGATCTCATTTAGCATATTTTCTTTCAAGACAAGTTTGTAATCTTCATTTATTTGATATGGATGTAGTTGATGCTACTAATTTAGGAGGCCAATTATATCCTGAGAGTACTGAAGGTATGCAGAAGACTACAGCTTTGGATAACTTCTTAGGTAATTATGGACAAAGTAAAGAAATTAGTACTTATGATAAATATCAAGAAGATAGTATCTACTCTAAGTATATGTTCTCTTGCTTTGATAATATGGAGGCTAGGAGGATAATGTTTGAGAATTGGAAGAAAAATACTAATCCAAACAAAATCTTTATAGATGGAAGAATGAGTGCTGAAATGGGGCAAGCTTATTTTGTTACAGCTGATAAAACAGAAGAGTATGAAAAGACTCTCTTTGTAGATGCTGCTGTACCAGATGCTCCCTGTACTTATAAAAGCACTACTCATTGTGGAGCTTTATTAGCTGCTTATATGGTTTCAGGATTTAATAATCATATAGGTAATTCTAAGCTAAAAGTTCCTTATAGAGAAGTTCCATTTAAAGCTGAATTTAATTTACAACTGTTTAAATTTGATAAGGAGTAATATTATGATTCCAGAAAATGGATTTAGTTTTGGGAATCTTGTTTCAAGCAATGATGTATATACAAAAATCCCTAAATTTCTAGAGTACGTACCAGTTTTTTCTTTTTCATTTTTAGCCCTGAAAAATGGAGAAACTTCATATTCTAATACTAAAAAAAGGCTAAAAGGCTTAGAACCATCGCAGCTTAAAAGTTATGGAAAAGAATATCTAATAAATTATGGAGTAGGTAATGTATTCTCAAGAGACAATGGTTTATTTTATACTCCTTGGAGTTCCTTGTATAGAACTTCAATAGGAAGTAATTCATTATGTAGAAACATATTCCATATAAGTACTTTTTTAGAGTACTATGCAAGAACTGGACTCATACAAGGATCTGGATTTTTAGCTACTACAGAACCGGGACAAAGCCGTTATTATTTAAATAATATTATCCCTAAAGATTTCTTGTACATGTTTGTAATAAAGTCAGAATATGCTGTTGAAGCTTGTTATAGAGCTGAAGGAGAATTGACTTTTGATAGTAATATGTTTGAATTTTGGGTTCATCCAAATTTCTTAGATAGTAAGTATGCAAGACTTCGTACTAAGATGCAACCAAATTTTGAAAAATTAGCTGAGTATGGTATTAATATTGTATTTACAACTGATTTCCTTAGAGCTTTTGCTTCTAAAAGAGATGTTCCAAAAGATCTTGATGAGTTAAAAGAGTATAAAAAAGCTATTGTTAAACCAATACTTGCTAAAGTAATTGAAGAATATGGAACACATGGAAGAGAAGGAACTATTAGAAACCCTACAACAGTCACAGTCACTAGTACAAGTGGAGTCTACGAGCCACCACAAGAGTCAAGTGCATTACCTTGGTAATCTAATTTTTTATGCTGGAATATTCTTAAAGAGGATTGAAGATAAAGAAGATGCTGTACAAAATGCACATCTTCTTTATCTTATTTACAAGGATAGTTTTAAAACTGGAACACAAGAGCAGATTTTAAAATGGCTAGTAAAACAAGAATGCTTTAAGATTTTAAAGTATAAAAAGCAATGGAGAAACAAGATTAATTACATTGAAGATTTACCTACTAGGTATTCAGAGGAACATAGTTCTATAAATATTGAAGAAAATATGCATGAGTATACTTCAAAATGTAATTATAATGAGGCTCCACAAGAATTAGATAGAGAGTATCTACAAAAGCAGTATGATTTGTACTTATCTTATCCTCATAAGGATTCTTACAGAGATGGAATTAGTATAAATCAAATTAAGAAAGACTACATAAACGATAAAGAATTTGTAGAGATAAAAGTATTTAGTTCTCATTTAATAAGCCCAAATGATCCAAAAAGACGCCAT
>Ga0138256_10002304_pt1 | contig 20496 bp, 21 predicted proteins | sample KNB2016incub_MG_FD_105486 | JGI IMG/M metagenome (GOLD analysis project Ga0138256, IMG submission 105486) | Active sludge microbial communities from wastewater in Klosterneuburg, Austria - KNB2014incub_MG | ecosystem: Engineered > WWTP > Activated sludge > Unclassified | place: Austria... | reverse complement strand
TCACCACACAATCAGGCGTGCTACGCTTTAGCTGGACGGATCCAGATACCGGAGCGGCTGTTGAAATGCGTTTCGCAGAGGTGCCCAGCTGGACTAAACCGGGCCTGTTTTATGATGTGGCTCTTAGCCTTGAGATACTTCCATGATTTTGGCGTGTGCTGCTCCGTCGCATATGTCGCTGATCAAAGCAATGTCGCCAAATTCATTTAGTTCTATGGTGTCTTCGCTGTATTCAACTTCGTCTATTATCACGTCTAGGCCAAGTTCTTCAGCTGCGCGGATTCTGTGGCAGCCTTCCAACGCGGCGAATAAGTCCAAGTGCTCGAGCCACACTGCTTTGATTGTTGGTGCTCCCAATACTGACATTTCTGATTTTACTGATTCGAGTTTTTCTTCGTCGAAGTATTTGTGTAAGAGTGCGATTTTCATTTTAGGCTCCTTGTTGTTTGATTGATGAGTCCATTGTATACATATTATTAACTGCTGTCAACATTTATTTGCAAGTATTTGACACATGACGATCATATCGCTAAACTTCCGGCAGGCCGCGTACGCGTCCGAAACCGGGCGCGTGCCAATAGCGCTGCTTACCATCACGCATCCTGACATGGCCGAGACGCTGTATATATCAGCCGATCCCACCATGCGTATAACTGCCTCGTCTGTGGGAGTTATTTACGGTACGGTTTCCAGGGGCAATAATTACGTGTTTTTGCCAATGACGCTCAAGCTGCCAGATGATGATGATGCAGGAGGAGGGCAGATGACACTAGAGCTTGATAATATTGGTCGGGAGATGACGCAGGCAATCCGCGCGGTGGCAACCCCGGCTAAGGTTAAAATAGAGTTTGTCATGGACAACGCACTCGACACGGTAGACGTACTTTTCCCGGAGTATATGATCAGCACTATCAGCTACAATGCGGCCACCATATCAATGGCACTGGTGGTTGATGATCTCACCAGGGAGCCATTCCCGGGATTAATGGCAACTCCTGGGACAACCCCGGGGATTTTTGCATGACGGCGTGGACTGACAAGTATATAGGGGTCCCATTTTTGGCGGACGGGAGAGGCATGGATGGACTGGACTGTTGGGGTTTGGTATGTCAGATATACCAGCAAGAGCTAGGCATTGCCATTCCGAGCTATGACGGGGTTTTTAATGATCGCACGCCGGTAAAATACATAGAGATAGCCAGCCTGATGACTGCGCAGCGCAATATATGGCGCAAGGTAGACGGACGACTAAATGAGTTTGACATGGTGTCACTGCGCACTGGCAGGCATGCGTTTCATGTCGGCATAATGATTGACTCTTCGAGATTTATCCATTGTGATAACCCTTGCGGGGTAACGATCGAGACCATTGCATCCCCATTATGGAGGGAGCGGGTTAACGAGGTCGTGCGGCATCCATCAATGGAGATATATGCAACAGCTACCAGTTAAGATCGCGCCAGCGCCTTTTGCCAAGCCAGTAGAGCTTGGAGTTCCAGCTGGCAGTACGATCAATGACATAGTACGTCTGGCAAATGATGACGCAGGGATACCGCAGATACTGCGGACTGGCAACTACGACGTGATGGTAGATGGCGAGTACTTGCCGCGCGGATCGTGGGAGTATATGCCGAGAGTCGGGCAATCTGTCGAGGTATATATGCCGGTTCGAGGCGGCGGAAAATCACCGCTGCGCATATTGCTAACTATGGCCTTGGTGTTCGCTACTCCTTTTATCCCGGAAATTACTATACCTTTACTGTCGGTGGAAATCTCTGCCGGGATCGCTGCAGCAGTAGTTGGTTTTGTAGGTATGATGCTGATCAATGCAATTGCTCCAATACGCCCACCAAAAGCGCAAAAACAGGACTCGCCAACATACCAGATAACCGGGGCACGCAACCAACTTGCGCCATACTCGCCAGTAATGGTGGTGCTAGGCAAGCACAGGGTTTTCCCATCGCTGGGTGCAAAATATTACACTGAGATAGTCGACGACGACGAGTACATGCGCGTCCTGTTGTATATGGCTGGGCCGGTAAAGATTGACGACATACGGATAGGCGACACTCCCATTGCGTCCTACCCAGGATTTGACGACGGCACGTCATCGGTAGAGGTGCGCGAGGGATGGGAGCATGACGCTCCAATTACGATCGTTCCGAATGTTGTCCACCAAGACAGGTTCGACGCGCTGCTGGAAAACTCTGCCGGGTACGTAGACCGCACGTTAGCGGCTGGCTATGATGAGGTTGCTGTTGATATCGCATTCCCGCAGGGGCTTGTGCATTACAACAAAAAAGGCAAAAAGACAAGCGTAACGATAGATATAAAGGTCAGGTGGCGCGAGCATGGATCTGGACCGTGGAATGACTTTGATACTATCAGGACGTACTCTGGGATAAGCAAGGCTAAGTCGGAGCTGTATACTGGAGGATGGGCAGTCGTGTTGCCAGGCATGGGTGGAGCTGTTGAAATCCATCCAGGCAGTGCTGGCGGAAGTATGCCAGGATTCACCACGCTAGGAGGTTTTACATTAGGCCCTACCGGAACAGTTAGCGGGATAGTGCACAACCCACTGCCGAGCAAGTCCAAACTGATTATATCTTCCACCGGAACGCACATAAATGTTTCTAAAGGATCGTTTGATCCCCCGTCTGCATTTACTGTTACCGGTAAAACAACATCTATGGTTCGCCGGACGCTTACATCAAAAATTGACAGGACTAAAAGCTATGACATCGGCCTGTTCCGCGCAACCGTAGACGACCCTTCTGAAAAAACAGCGGATAAGGTTTACTGGTCGGCTATGCGAGGCATACGCAATGACCCTCCATTAAATTACCCGGTTAAGATGGCACAGATTGCCATGCGCATCAAGGCGTCAGAGGGGGCGCAAAATCAGATTGATATAATTAATTGTATGGTGGAGTCGTATGCATGCAAGCATTTGGGCGGAGGGGCTTGGGAGTCAGTCCCGACTGGTACATCTAGCAACCCGGCAGCGCTGTTCCGCGCAGCGCTAACCCATAAAGCGATCGTGCGCGGTGCTGATGTGTCTGCGCTTGATGATGTGCTGTTAGGTGAGTGGTATGATTTTTGCGAGACGCAAGGATACAAGTACAACCGGGTACATGATGAGATACAAAGCGTATGGGATACGATCAGCGATATAGCTTTCGCCGGTCGTGCTGCTCCCTATAAGAGATTCGGGCATATGTGGTCCGTTACAGTTGATGGAATGGCTCGCAGTATCGACGGTCATATAACCCCACGCAATAGCTGGGGGTTTAGTTCGTCCAAGTCTTTAATAGATATGCCCCACGGCTTTAAAATTGGATTTAACAACCAGGACCAGGACTATCTGGCGGATGAGGTTATCGCATACGACGACGGGTATAACTCTGGCAACGCAACCGTGATCGAGGCGCTGCAGTTTAGAGGCATAACCGATAGCGATTTAGCCTGGAAGTTTGGCAGATTCCATATTGCCCAAGCACGGCTGCGGCCCGAAATGTATAGCGTGTATATGGACTTTGAGCATCTGACATTTGCACGCAATAGTCTGGTTAAAGTGCTGCACGATATACCGAGATGGGGTGATCATTGGGGCCGGGTTAAATCTGTTATCACGTCTGGGCCTAATGCTACAGGCGTAATTTTGGACGAGACCGTATCCATGGAGTCTGGCAAGATATATGCGTGCAGATTTCGGATGCTATCCGGTGCATCTTTGGTGCTAACGATCAATACCGTTGACGGGGACACCAATACTCTGATGTTTGCATCCCCGCTGCCTATAGCGAGCGCGCCTGTAGCTGATGACTTGGCAATGTTTAATGTGGCCGATAGCACTGGCGTTGACTTGATTGTGCACAGCATCCGTAGGCAGTCTGATCTTGTAGCGCAAATCTTTTTGGTGGATTACGCGCCAGCAATCTATACCGCAGATACCGGACCAATCCCGCCATTTAACACACAGATAACCGGCAAGCTAGTGCCCGTACAACTGGATGCGCCTATTATAGATCATGCTTATGCCGAGCTGTACCAAGGAGATATAGCAAGCGGAGAGTTTAAGCGACGCATCTTTGTGTCCGGGTCTGTCAGCGATGTGGACGTACGTACGCCACTGGCAAACCGCAGGTTTTTTGTGAGATACCGGGACGCAACAGCAGGGGATCCGTGGCAGGTTATATCCGTGGATACCGGGACACTCTATATAGAGGTAGAGAGCGAGGGCACGTATGAGCTGCAGGCCAAGCAGACCGGGCAGGTACAAGGGCTGCATGGATTTTTTAGCAACGCAGAATCACCTTGGTCTAAACCGCTCACGGTCGTAAATGTACAGACAGAATTTGAGCTTGGCTTGCCAGCGCCTACAAATGTGCGGGCATTTTATACGCTTGAGTCGGACGGATATGTGTCAAGGGTTAAGCTTAGGGCTAATGTCGAGTTAACCACAGGTGCTACACCGTCGGCTGTTGCTCTGATGTTCAGTGTGCAATCCGAGCCAAGAGAAGTGACAGTTACTGACTTTGGATCGTATCTGCTGGTCAATAGTGTTGAGGTACTCAATACCGGGACGTTCCAGATCTTAGCGGGATCCACCAAGGACGATATTGTTATAGCGCCAGCATCTGACCCACTCCCAGATATCAATCTGTCTGGATTTTTCTGGGCATCTCTGGATGGCATCGAATATAGAAAGGCAACATCTAATGATGTAAACTCAGTGCAGTTTGCCCAGCCATTTACTGCGGCTCCCACCATAGGTGCAAATGTCACCTGGGCGGAGCTTGCCTTTGCTGACGAGCGCGACGAGGAATTCCGCTTGCTCAATCTTGTGGCCGCGAACGGCAGCACTGAGGTAGCCAAGTGGGGAGAGATCACATTTATTGGTGGGCAGTACAGGATCAGCACGCCAGCGAGAGCGCAAGAGGGCACGACCCAGGTTACAGCGATCAAGGCGCAGTATTACCCGGCACCAGGAGCTGGTACTGACATAATCTATATCCCGGCCGCCAACTTTGTTGAGCTGGATGACGGGAGCTTCGAGGCATCCACCGATGTACACGTAACCATACCGCCGGGAGCGTGGGGGGCGGCCACCATGGCAACATACAGATTAAGCGGGATGAGAGTAGTTAGATCGCCTATAATACCAATTACAGATTGGAGGCCGGAATAATGTCATTGTATTTTCAGCCGTCGCCTGATGGCGGAGGAACAGAGTCGGATAATACGGCAGCAGTTGTAACCGCCCCAGAAACCGGGCTGGATATTGCGGCGCTTATCGACAGGCTTGCGGCAAGAGTTAATAATGCTGAGCGCAAGCTTGAGCACGCTGTATCGGCTGATGCTCTTGCAAGGATTATCCTTACAGACCGCGACATTGTGCTTATGGCGGATCAGGTAAGCATACTTGGCCAGCTGAACATTGCCGACTGGATACGAGATATAAGCGGCAACCCGACTGGCGGCATAGATAAGTCCAGTATGACCAGGATCACCGGGGGGAAGATCCAGACAGGGATTATAGAATCTACCAACTGGACAACCACAACCGGGTCGCAGTTTAACCTTGATAACGGATCGCTCACAACAGGCGGCAGCATCGCGCCGAAGTTTTCCGTTGACTCGCTGGGCAACCTAACCGCCCAAAGCGCGACAATTAAGGGCCAGTTAATAGTTGGTAGCGTGATAACCAATACCGTTACTGTCAGCGGTAGCGGTATGAGCATGCAGGATATCATCGATGCATCTGGCGGCACTTTTGATCTGCAGGGAGCGCTTGACGCTGGAGTGGCCGACATCTTGGCAGGGGTTGGCAGCAATTACAGGTTAGACGTTGATACCGCTAACGCATTTGTGGCCTTTAGGCACAAGGATGCTGTTTACCAAGGGACAGCGTCGCCCGGGTCAAATAAGCCCGCTCTAGGTATTTCGGCGGCAGGGATAGCAATGGGTTACAATCGGTCGTCAGACGGAGCATGGGTTAACTCTGTTGCGATATCTGCGGCTGGCAACGCTACATTCCTCGGCACGGTATCAGCCAATAGCGTGATAGCTAATACCGTTACAATCAGCGGCGGCAGCACTACCATGCAGGATCTTATTGATGCGTCTGGCAGCACGTTTGATTTGCAAGGCGCGCTGAATGCTGGCGTCACAAACGTGCTTGCAGGCATAGGCAGCAATTACAGGCTTAATGTTGATGCGGCTAACGCGCTGGTTACTTTCCAGCACAAGGACGCAGTATATAAGGGATCTGCAGCGCCAGGGTCGGTAAAACCCGCTCTTGGGATATCGTCGGCCGGGATAGCAATGGGTTACAATCGGTCGTCAGACGGGGCATGGGTTGATAGCGTGAGTATCGATGCGTCAGGTAATCCAGTATTTGCCGGGACAATCGCCGCCAATAGTATTATTGTTAATAGCGCGACTGTTGACGGCGTAACCTTTGGCGCCATCAAAAGCAACGCGGCTAATGGTGATACTGCATACACCGGCACGACAGATTTTCGCGCACCCGGAGCGCCGTCAAATCAGCCTATCATTGGGGCAGTTACAACCACGTCCAGCAGTATCGGTACGGTTGATATCAAGCTCACATGGTCATACACGCAGGGCGCGCGCAAGGCTGAATTTTTCTACCTATATGTGCTGGAAGGTACGACAAACCCTACCACTGCATCACCCATACTGGCTACAGTAGATGGGTCCGCAACCGATCTCACTATTAGCGGCGTGCCAATGGATAAGAGCTATCGAGTTGGGATTGTCGCAGCTAGAAAATCAAGTCTAGGGATCGAGAAGGGAGCGATCGTTAACTCATGGGCGCGTACTGGAGTAACCGGCAATATCACGGCAAACATTGACGGCACTTCGCCTAGCGGGGTTAAAAATTCCGGAATCACTTTGTCGTCAAATGGCACATTACTTGGCGCTGGTGGAGGGGCGATTACTGCTTTGGATTACGGCAATGTATCAGGCACTAAGCCGCCACCAGGCGCGACAGAAAATTTATTTACTCAGTCATCGTCTGATCCTTCCGGTGGGGTTGATGGCAATGCGCACTGGAATACCGCGACTCAAGTCATGTGGTTTCGCACGTCCGGGACATGGAAGGCGGGAGGTACGGTTAACGCGTCGTCTATCACAACAGGCACGCTGGCGGCTGCGAGGATAGCGTCCAACAGCATAACGTCGGATAAGATTAATGTTACCACGCTATCGGCAATTGCCGCCAACCTTGGCAGTGTTAATGCTGGGAACATTACTGGTAGCGCGAACATTGATATTGCGGGTACGGCCAGGTTTAATGGTCTTACAAGCTCTGGGGGCAGTAGCTGGGGTGCTGTCATTAATGATTCAGGTCTATCTGGGCGCGGCGGGGTGCTCGCCGTATCATCAGTGGCATCTTTCGAGGCAGTTCGCGGCTTTCACAGCAGCACTGGTGCTGGGGTGTCTGGGCAAGGAGGGGTTGGGGTTATAGGCAACGGCATAACAGTTGGCGGGATAGGTGTCAGAGCGGCCTCCTCATCTGGCCCTGCCCTGCAGGTACAGGGAACCATGACCACAACGTCATCCGCCACTGTCGCCAACTTGAGGTCAGCAACGTCGGTGTCGTCCGATACAGCAACAAATTCAAATTCGCTTGGCGGATTTTTGGCTGGAAACTGGGCAAGAATTTTTGCCACACCCGGCGGGACGGCCAATGCAGCTGGGGCTGGGATTCAGTTCGCGTCCAGCGTGCCAGGTGTTAGTTGGTCGGGATCCGGCAACACAGTTACCGCAATATCAACTTCTGACAGGCGGCTGAAAGATAATATAATGGACGAGACAGACGGGCTTGCTTTTGTCATGCGTATGCGTCCGCGCACCTATGAAATGCGTGATCAGCCTGGGAAAAGATATCATGGGTTTATCGCTCAGGAGATTAAGGGTATCATTACTGATGTAACCGACTGCACGGTTATTGAGAATGATAACGGCATGCTTGGGGTGGACTACAATGGCTTGGAATCAATCATTGTGAAAGCGATACAACAACTTAACGATAAGATAGAGGAGATGAATGCGAGAATTAACGCAGCCAGCGGTAACGTCTGAAGATATAATCAGTTACGAGCACATAGAATCTGCGCAGATGGCCCGGTGCTTAGTAGGAGTTGGCAATGTAATTGATGGAACTTTTACCCCACACCATCCGCAGACCTTTATAATGTACGAGTTCACCGGGGATCTATACGCGCAGCTAGTTGCCGAGGATACAGAGACCGGCAAGCCAGCAGGCGTATTCCGCAGGGAGGATCTTTGGCACTTAATAGATATACTCAGGAGCGCCGAATGAAACCACAGGAAAGACAAGATATTGTATCCATGATAGCAAATAACGTTGGTAGTAAAATCACGCTTGAGCTGTTACAGGGCTTTGCAGTGACTATGAGCAGGATGGTTGCTGCGGATGAGGACGGGACGTCAGATTTCTCAGAGATAGACGATCCTTGCACCCCACCAAAACAACAATCAATCTAGCCAAATGTCAACAATCCCACAACAGATCCAGGCTCTAAGACAGCAGGTACAGGCTCTGAGGGCCGTTATATCCGGGTCAATCGATGGCGCACCAGGATATGTGCGTGACGGCGACTACGTGGAGTATGGGTTTAAGGTTACGCAAGGTGTATCATCAGCAGATATGTATCTGGCTTTGGATGGAGCCGCCGACCATGTAAACCCTGACGTACAAGCAACACCGATACGCCCAGAGCAATACCCTAATCTTGCATTTGTTTATGGCCGCCTAGTCTATGCTCTCAATATCAATAAGTCGGCAAGTACAGACACCAGCCTATTGTTAACAGGGGCACCAGCAACAGCAGGATTCGGTAGGTACGATATTGTATACATAGCAGCGACAGCGGACGGATCGAGCGTTGGCATTACTACCGGAGTAGCATCCGCAGCAGCTAAAACAAACTTTGGCGGGGGTGGGCTTACTGCATCTTTCCCGGGTGCCTACGACCCAGCTATGCTATTTGGGATGATGCCATTAGCGCGGGTATACGTGGATACTAATGTTACAGGAATCGCAGACGCGCGCATATATAGCTTGCGCAACTTTACAAAACGCACGTAAATACAAAGGTTTATTATTATGGCCGTAGATCTAGGCATCACGAATACTAGCAGGTATTATACAACCCCTGATGACGCCAGTTTTACACTTCCCGATAGTGATTGGGCTATTATATCTATAGCCAGGTGCGACGTCGGCGACTCCGCTGCACAGTACCTTTGGAGCACAGGCAGCGCTCCACCGCTGGCCAATACCGCGCATGTGCTTCAGTCCGGTGTCAATTTGCAGATGCTCACGGCATATAACACACTTGCTAGCCAGGAGGTCAGCGGGGCTATTCCCATCGGGGACTGGCATATGTATGTCGCCACGCGCATTTCGGGGATGCTTTACAGCAAGATATGTTACCTCAACCCTGACAATCGCTCTTCCGTGTCTTCAACTTCCGGGGTCAGCGTGTCGGGATCGACATCTAACGGTGGCATCTTGATACATGGTGGGCGAGGCGATCTCTCGCCGAATCGCATGCTGCGAGGCGCGCTATCATGGGATGCGCTGTTGATCGGCAAGGGCCTATCCGATTCCGAAATTCTCGACCTGCAAGATGGTACCACTGTATTATTAGATGCTCCATATGCAGCCAGCGTGCAAAACGTGTGGCACTTTGACAGCGCGGCAAGCTCGACTATCGTTGATATTGTCAATGGCAAAGTGGCTACCAGGGTTGGCACAGGCTATGGCGCAGACGTCGCAGATCCAATCTTGCCGTTTACGACAGCTACAGGGAAAGGTATAAATCTTGTCCTGAGCGACAGAGCGTCGGGAGCCCCTCGTGCGTCAGTAACCGGAATAGTATACAGGTGGTACGATTCAACTACAGCAGCAGGAGCGCCAGTGGTTTTTGGCACAGCTGGCACCACAGACGCAAGCGGCGTATTTAACCTTGATCTTGCTGCGTCGTCATTGGATGCTGGGCAGGTTGGGTACTTGGTGATTTTTAAGCAAAATGGATCGGCAGCGCTTGACTGGCATTTCTCGGGGCGCGTCACGGTAGCGGCAATCTAAGGGCGCGCAATGGCTAATGTCTTTGATACCAGTAACACTGGCGGAGTAAATTACTTTGACACGTGGGATGCCACCGACGACGCAACGCTGAATGCTGTACCAGGCGCAGTATCAATAACCGGGGTAAGCACAGAATTACAGGCAAGCGAGATAACGGTAATAACTGCCATCGACAATTGCAATATTGAGCCTTCAACCATTGCAATAGTTAACCCTTCCGGGGCTAGCCCGCAGATCACAGTAACACCAAGACCGGCGCTAAATAATATAACACCAGGATACAGGCATTTCTACTTTGCGGTAGATGACGCCGGAGGCAAGACACCGGAATTTAGAGTTCCATGGACTGGCAAAGTTGATGGTGGCGCTAAGACCGGAGCATGGCGACCTGTATACACACAAGATCATGTTACATGGGTGCAGGCTAGTTCGGTTACGCTTACTGGTGGCGATCAGGTATTTTCGTTTCCAGCCCCACTCCCAGTCGGCGTAATATATATATCCAGTAACTTTACTGGCAGACAAGCGGATGCTGACAGCCTTGCAGTAGATCTAATCACAAACCACGCATCCATAGCGTCGCCCTTGCCGTCTGCTAATGCTAGCGGGGTTTTTGCTGTTTCGCCAGCGGGAAATGATGATCTTGGGCGACCTATTGGTGGCAATAACATGTACGCCATCAAGCTTGCGTGGGGCGGATCCACCAGTGACGGCAGGCGCAAACGCAAAATGATCTTTAGCGCAGGCTTGCACGCAGCAGGAGAGCAGCAGCAGTGGGCTACTTTTGTGGCGGCCATTGATTGGCTGATCAATAATGCTACCGCCAACGGAATACGGATGCGCCAGAATTTTGACATGTACCTGTATTTCAATATAAACCCAAACGGCCTTCGACAAGGAAACTCACGCGGCAAGATTGGCACAAGTCTCGACCTGAACAGAGATTTCGCGGGAGGCACCTCGCCTGAGATAGCCGCATTAAAAACTGCGGTGCTTACGGATACTGCTGGCGTTTGCGATGTATACCTTGAGTATCATGGCGACGTATACCATACGCCAATATTTAACAGCGCCTTTACCAACATAGACGCAGACCCTGCCACAAGATCGGCCGCGTCGGCTGCAATGCTAGCAAACGCGATAGCAGAGTTTGGGATGGCGCCTGTCTACGTCGAACAGACGCCGAATGTAACAGGACTTTGGTTTCATCGATATTTGGTTAATGCAGAAATATCGATGTCCGTTGAAAACCCGGCTTTCGGAACAACCACTCAAGCCAACTACGATGATGTGGCCGAGAAGTGGATGAAATCAGTGGCTATCACTGACGCTCAAGGGCATCTGGCGATCACTCGGCCAGTGCAACAGACAGTAATCAATATGGGTGCTGTAAATTCTACGCGCTTGTATAGCATACCGACACCTAGCAATTACTGGATACCGGCATCTACAGATTTTTGTATTGTGGCGAGGGTCTATAAAGCTCCAGGCGCGCAAAAAGATATAGCATCGTACATAATGGCTGGCGGGGCATTATTAACAGCAAACAGCATGGGGCTGACCGCCGCGGGAGGATCGGGCAATGTGTCGTTCTATTTTGGCTCTAGCACGTTTTTAGATTCCGGATCAGAGCTGCCGGAAGGCGTATGGACCACGGTATGCGTATCTAGAGTCGCTGGATCGATAACTATCCGGAGGATTGCCGATGGTAGCGGATCAATATCTTTGTCTGGATCTATATCAAATAACGGCTCCTGCAATTTTTCGTCGTTACGGGTAGCAGGCGGCATTGATCGATACTGGAGAGGTGCGATCGATGGCGTGTCTATATTGCTCAACGATAATCTGTCAGATGAAGATCTGATTGCGCATGCGTCTGGAGGGCCGAGAGTGCCAGCAGGTAAGGCTGGCAATCTGTTATTGGATATAGATGGCACTCGTGAGATAGATGGATCGATTGCCGAGAACATACAGGCTATATCAGTGCCACTGTCAGGCACTGGCTGGCCGCTTGAGGATGCGCCTTTGCCGCTCAGTATCGAGCCGCTTGACGCAACCAGTGGCAGTGTAACAGTAACTGGTAACGCTGCAGACCTATTGACTGGCGAGCTATACGATACTGCAACCAGTGGCGGGGTAACAGTAACTGGTAACACTGCCCTATATCCCGCCAGTACGCTTGACGCTGTCTCTGGATCAGTAACAATAACTGGGACACAGGCCGCACTGGTGGAGCAGCTTGCTTTGTTTGCAACGCCTGGAGTTGTTACGCTTACTGGCTCTGACGCCTTTATGCCGGATGGCACAGGAGAGGTGTTTAACGCAACAGCAGCGCAAATTACAATCACTGGCGAAACCGCGGAAGCAATCGCAGTTATGATGCAGGCATTGCCAGATAATGTTATTATACGAGGCAATAATGCAGAGTTTGTGCAGTACGCTATACTCGATGCTATATCTGGGTCGGTTGTAATTAATGGCATGAGCGCATTTGCGCTGTCAAACATAATCAACGCAACAGGCGGAAGTGTTACAATATCAGGCAGTCAAGCATGGGCAACGGATCCGCCATTTATTGAGCAAAGATTTTATGCGGTACAGGAACAACGAGACCAAAACATGCTAAGGATAATACACAAACGTGGCGATACTTTCCGCCGATCATTTATAGCTCAAGACTCTGACGGCCTGCCGGTTGACATCACTAATTGCACCATAGAGTCACAGGTCCGCAATAAGAGCGGGACGCTCCTGTCAACGCTAGCCGTCGCCAAGACCGACCCAGTAAATGGAGAGTTTGATCTCACGGAAGAGGATACGTCTGGATGGCCTATTTACAGACCTGGGTCACCAACGCACTCGCTCTATATGGACATACAATATACCTACCCGTCTGGCACTATTGAGAGCACTGATACACTAATGATCAGCGTTAAGGAGGACGTTACCTTATGACTATAGCACTTACTATGGGCGGCATTAAAGGCCCGCGAGGGGCTGATGGACCGCAAGGGCCGGCTGGAGCGACGGGGCAGCAAGGGCCTGCCGGATCTGACGGAGCGCCGGGCCCCGATGGGGTGGGTGTTCCAGCAGGGGGATCTACAGGGCAGGTTTTATCAAAAATTGATGCTACAGATTATAATACAGCTTGGGTTAATCAGCCAGGTGGCGGCGGAAGCTCCCTGGATGGGTACCACAATATACTAGATTACGGCGCTACTGGTGGCGCTGATGACACAGCTGCCTTTGTTGCTGCTTCAGCTGCAGCGTCTGTGGATGGTGGGATCGTATATGTTCCGCCTGGACTATGGAGAGCGCAAAACGTACCTGTGATTTCAAATGTAAATTTCAGGGGTGCAGGGTGGAGTGCTACCACGATCAAGCTTATAGATGGAGCAACAAATCCATTGTTCAGGTATGGCACGGCTGATGATTGTCAGCAGGCGGGATGGTCTGACATGTCGCTTGAGGGTTTGGGGACTTCGGGTCCGGACGGCATAGATATGTCCACTGCGCTGTCATGGCAGTTCTCAGAAAATCACGGCCTTAGAATCTGGAAATTCAGGCGCGGAGTGACAGGCAGCCAGAATGATCGCAGGCCATACTTTGCATTTTGTCAGTTTTGGCAGAACGATGTCGGATATTACGTGCTGAACAATCACCCTCAAATATCAGGCTGCGACATCAGAGATAATAACTACGGCGTTAGCGGCATGACTCTCTATGACATGCAGATGACCAACACAATACTGATACGAAATAATTACGGTATAGCGCCAGACGTTGGCGGGTCTCTCTCACAATGCCTGTTTACGAACTGCTCCATTTTTGGCAATTATTTTATAGGTGCTAAAGTTGGGTACGGTGTAGAGTTCAGCGGATGTTTTCTTGTAGCTGGTGCTGGGATGGACTCAAGCAGCGTGGGGGTATGGTTTGATCAGCAGGATTCCGCATGGAAGGGTGGGGCTGTGAGGATGGAGTCCGTTGATGGATGGGGCGACGCAGCTTTTGTTATTCGCGGGAAGCAGGACATCACCATCGAAGGAGTGACCATTGAGGCGACAACCAATTTCATACGAACAGATCCAGCCGTCACTGTATACCGTAGACTTAAAGTTTTGAATTGCACCGGATCAATACGCGGAAGATTCGCGCACTTTGATACCGTTGGAAGTAACGGGTTCCAAGGGTGTGATATTAGCGGAAACTCAATAGAAGTTCCTGCAACCGGGGGGGTGCTAACTGCCGGGCAGGGAGTAATCGAGGTAGTTAAAGCGCTATCTACGATTGGCAACCACATAAAAGATAATACGATCCATTGCTTAGATGCATCGTATGCGGCTTATGGCATCAGGGTGGATGCATCGGCATCAGTTATTACCGGAAACATCTTGCGCAATACCCAGGGGATAAATGCACTAGCTTCGAATGCTCTTACTATATACACGGGTAATATAGTTCCATCTGGCGCGCAAGGGGCCATCCTATACGGATCGGCAACACCTGGCGCCATATCACTCGCTGATGGCGAGCGAACTAGTTTTGATGTTACGGTAACCGGGGCAGCTATAGGAAATTTCTGCATGTTCTCATTCGCTTCATTTGCGGGGCTTTTTGGGGCGACAACATGGGCGGTTGTTAGTGGAGCAAATAAGGTTACTGTGTACGTTCACAACCAGACTGGCGGCGCTATCAGCATAACAGCCAACACTTGGCGTGTAGCCGTACACGGAAACCCATAATTAACATCTTGGAGGTTGTAAAATGGCAACAGTAAACGTTTCGGTTTTTAACCAGTTCCGGGCCGATCTTGGCAACAAGATACACGACCTGGACTCAGATGTAATAAAGTTCGCCCTGGTTACGTCTGCAGTTGTTCCGTCAGTTGGAGCGGCGTTGCCGCATTTTGGTGGCACAGGGACAGTCAACTACGCAACCAATGAGTGCACGCCGGGCGGCAACTATACAGCTGGCGGCGTTACATTGGGATCCGTTGATTTTGTTATGTCTGGAGCAACTGTCCCTTGGCGTGCTGCTAAGGTGCTTATAGCCGTAAATGCATCAAATCCAACTGATGCTCGCTATGCGATCATCTATAACTCAACGGCAGCCACCAAGAGATGCATTGCCTTTATCGACCTTTTGGCTCCGCGCAATCTGGCAGTGGATCCGCTGGAAATCAGATTTGACTCTGTTGATGGAGTCGGGGCAATTATAGATATAGCGTGATAATGGATAGTAGGAGAGCGATCATTGAGAGGCGATCTTACGATAGAGATGATGAGCCTTGCTCCCTTACGCGCAATGAGTCGATCGAGATCATGGTTAAGTTGCATGATATGTGCGGTAGATTATCTGATCTTGAGCGGCTCAACCGCGAAGTGAGAGACGAAATCATTAGACGGCAAACGGTATTTGAGCGCATGGAGAAGATGGAAAATAAAATCGATCTGATCCACGAGGGACTATATAAAGGCAAAGGTATCTGGATAGCAACTACTGCTATCACAGGAATTGCTATCGGGATAATATCTTATGTCACCGGGATGTTTGATGATAGTAACAAAAATTAAGGATGCGTATGAGCATTAGTGTGGATTGGAACCCTGAAAGATCCTGCATACTGCGCGGGCATCCCCCAGGCGGGAAATATGGGGATCCGTTCAAATGGACAATGACAGCGCGATTCTTAGACGATGGCGTGATATTTTTGACTGGGTTGTGTGTAACGGCAGACCATAAATTTACACTGTCAGACTGCGCAGAGCTGGAAAGAATGATAAAAGATGAGTTTAAAATGAAGCGCTGCAAATTTGATCGAGACATAAATGGCAGGCTAATTCGGAGGGAATATGAATAATCTATTTTTTATTTTTATGGGGTCGCTTACTATGTTGGCGGCTGGCCTATTGTTTGTGGTGTCGCTGTCCGGCCATATAACGAACAAGATTTGCAGGGCATATGCAGAGAATCTTTCTTTCGCAGGCTTGATCTTGATGTTGGGTGGAGCTGTTCTAGTTTCGTTTTTGCCAGGTTGTGCGGCAATTGAAAAGTATGGGAACGCAGTTACTAACGCAGGGATAGCGCACGAAGCAATATCATCCGGCGAGGTGGAGGCATCCATCAAATCCATAGCTCTAACGGCGGATGAGGAAAACAAAGTCAATGCCGCCAAAAAAAGATATGAGGATTTTATCGCTAAGTGGAGCGAGTCAATCGGGGACTTCGACGGGCTGGCAGGGCGCATGCAATCCTTTGACGCAGACTATAGACTGTTGCAGGCTGAGTACGATACTTTGTCAGGGATAATCTCAGCTAATTGGTGGAGGTATTCCCCGGAGCAAAAAGCCAATCTAAACGACTACAAATTGCGAGCGGAAAAACTTGACGCGTCGGTACAGGCTTTCATATCCGCCAAAAAAGGGCATCAAGCATTAATGGACGCGCTTACTTTTAGCGCGATGATACTCAAGGTGGTTTTGTGATCGATGCAATCAATGCGATATACCTGTCGCCACTGCAAAAGGGTTTGATTTTCTTTCTAACGGCTTTCGGCGTCATGATTTACTACTCGCTCGAAAATTACGTCAAGCAGGATCGCGTACAATCGATTAATTATTGGTTGCTGAAGTCCAACCCCCAGAAAACATATAAATGCGTTAAACGGCTTCTTGGGGTCACTGTGGGGGCATCGGCATTTTCGGTGCTCGATCAGTCATCAAATGTCGAGGTTTTGAGCTTTGCGGCAGCAATCGGCTGGACCGCGTACAGTGGGGAGGATAAATAGATGGGATATTTTGTAACCACCTTGGACGCCAGGATGCTAAGAGGGTCTGACGATGGCGAGGGCGTAAAATGGATCTTGCAATCGCCGCTTGTCTACCAGTCTGACACACTGGGAACGGTTATTGTGCCAGTTGGTTTTGTAACAAATTTCGTCAGTATGCGCAGGATCCCTTTAATGTATTCTCTGTTTGCGAACTTGGCTCAGGAGCCTGCAACTTTGCATGACTACCTGTATTCGCCACAAGGTATGCTGCCCAATGGAAAACAATACACCAGGGCAGACGCTGACGAGTCTTTCCGTGGAGCGGCTTATCAGGATATGGCTGGCACGTTTGATGATCAATCATCTTTCTTGGCGGTCATGGCAATGTTTAAGGCGTTGCTTAAATCTTGGGCTATGTGGGCAGCTCTGCGCATATTTGGCGGATCCCACTGGGAGCGGAATTGATGAAATTATTACTTACCACAGGTGATGATGCGCTACCGGGCCGGGGCGATATAAACCGGCTCAAACACCAAATCGAGGAAATGACAATGAATATTAATGATATTGCCGTAACACTAAATGCACTGACCGCAACAGTTAATAAAATTTTTGCCGAGGTCAGCGCGTTGAAACAAAATGCTAATGACGCACAAGTGGTCCCGGTCGAAGTCGAAAACGCTTTGAATGCTCTGCAGACCGCAATCGCAGACGTTGACGCCATCAACGCGGACACCACACAAGCCTAGTCATAAAATGACTGGCCGTTGATATACGGCAGGTCTTGCTTACGATCTATTGCAAGGTCTGCCGCGTCATCACTATAACCTGTGGCTGCGGCCATTTCCTGCCTTTCTGCTTCAATGTCTCTATGTTCTGCTCTTTCTGCGGTAAACTTGTCCGGGTATCTCTTGCGCAGTTTTGAGATATTAATACGCTGTGCATCTTCAAAACTTGCTCCAAGCGCTCCAAGTATCAGGGCATCATACCAGAGGCCATCCCCAACTTCTTCAATGGTGTTGCTTTCATCAAGTGGTTCGCCTTCTATGGTGCACTTATAGAGAGCTTCCAGCAATTCACCCGCTTCCGTAGCTTTGCCGATTATTCCGTGCATTATGTCGATAGCTCGTTCGTCGCTATCAGCAACCCATGCAGGCAACAGCGAGCAATCGCCATTTATCCTGTCATGCTCTATTTTTTTCCCGTAGAACAAGGCTTTTTTAATTTGATCAAGTTCTCGCAGGGATTTTATGGCTGATGTCAAACAGTCGCGGAAATCATGAAAAGATACGCTTCCCCCGTGATAGTCGTCGGATCTGGTTCTTCTTGCTTCTTTAATATAGTCCATTTTTTTTACTCCAATCTAAAAATTCATTGTATGCCGCTTCATGTCCAAGGCATACGCTAACTCGTGCGCCAAGATTTTGGCACGAATATAAAAAGTCAAGCTGCCCATCACCATACTTGCTCTTGGTATGGTCTTTTCTTTTTAACTCTATTACCAAGGTGGGACTGCCAATACCTATAATATCTGCAGCGCCAGTGATCAGCCCTTCAGACTTCTCCTTGCTTATCTGGTAAGCAGTCCTGATGCCCTCGTTTCTGATATGCAGTACCGGCGCCCTTGGATGGCTCTTACGTACCATCGCAAAGAAAGTGACTTGCTCAGCCGTTTCCTTGGGGCACAGTCCACGAAAGGATCTGTCTCCATGAACAGTTAACCAATCAGGGAAAATCATCTATTTGCCTCCTTATTCTGGTAAATCGATATTATACTCATTGTTGACTGTCGCCAAACTGACAACTGTTACCATACTGCTTGCTGCTGCCGTACTGTTGGCTGTTACCATACTGTTGGCTGTTGTCAAACTGTCGGCTGTTACCAAACTGGCGACTGTCAGCAAACTGTTGACTGTTTCCATACTGTTCGCTGTTACCAAACTGGCGACTGTCGCCATACTGTTGGCTGTTACCAAACTGGCGACTCCAGCCAAACTGGCGGCTACGATTGTAACCAACAGCGTTACCAGTTCGTTTAGAGTTTTGATAACCTGTTGCATCGTCGAAAAGCCAGCAGCCACCGTCATGGGATAAGTTATCTTCTGACTGTACCCAGCCGCCCAGGTCGCCAGCTTTTACTGGCTTATAAGTTGTATCAAAATCACGCAAAGCTTTTATTCGATACACAGTTTCTCCTGTCGGCATGACTTTTGTTTCGTTCGTTAATTCGTATTTCTTTTCGGTGTTAGTGTTCATTTTTATTACTCCTTAGTTGTATTTAACCACTTCGTGAAATCCTGTTTCCCAATTCTTGACATAAGTAATTTCTTTTGGCGGGGATTCTAAATTGTTGGTTGCGACCATTAATTCCTGTACGGCCTTACGTGCTTGAGGGTGACTTGATTCTACATACCAGATCGTCACGCTTGTTCCTGTGCTCAGTATATATGTGATCTTTTTGAATTTATTTCCTTTTTTGCTTACTCCGTCATCGATTACCCAATCGACAACAGGTATACTTTTAATATTTTCGTGGACTAACTTATCGTTTGGATTCACCAGCTCGTGCTTGCATTTTTCGCAAAAGCGCGCTGCTATGTCGTTTGTATGGAGGCATTTGTCACAGTCTTTGCCTATCCATCGATGGCCGCATTGCTTGCCCTTGTCCCATGACTGGCAGCGCCTGCCATAGTGAGATGGTATTAGCAGCTTGTTGCCGTTCAGGTCGGCAAAGTATCCGGTTTCGTGCAGTCCGTATCCTGCTTCATTAGGCCTGGCCAGAAAAGTATTGGTTGATCCACACGTGCCGCATGTGCAAGATATCATGTCGTTTTCTCTGTTGCGTTTGTATCCTGATATATTAGGGTTAAAGACGTCACCATCGGGGCAATGGCGAGCAATATTTTCCGCGTAGTCGAGTACCAGGCAATGGTCTTTATCTGGGTGCAGTCGCAGCCCACGACCTATCATCTGTTGCAGCAAGGACGGCGATTCGGTCGCCCGCAACAAGGCCACCAGGTCAACGTGTGGCGCGTCAAAGCCTGTCGTTAAAACGTCACGATTTACCAAGTATTTTATTTTTTTGTCCTTGAACATTTGCAGGATCCTGGTGCGCTCTTTCTTGGGCGTCGTGCCATCCACCATACAAGAGATGTGCTCAGGCAAAGACTCCATGCACTCCTTTGCATGCGCTATGCTGGCGGCAAAGATCATAACCCCATGCCTGTTTTGCGCCTGCTCTACTATGTCGTCGATGATATAAGCGGTTTTGCGTCCTTTCCCGAGGTACGCTCTATCCATGTCATCCCTGTCAAAAGATCCGAGCCTGTTTAGCTGCATACCTATCGTGTCGTAGTGCTCTCTGGTAAATCCTATAATAGGCTTTGTGATATACCCTGCTTCAATTAGTTCGTGTGGGGATATCCTATAGACAAGCCTGTGGAAATACGCAGCAGAAGTATCATCGCTTGATGGGTTGCCGTCGATATCCATCTTGTATATGTACCCTTCTAGCCTCCTGTATGGCGTCGCAGTTAGGCCGATAACGCGCAGGTTACTGTTACGCGCTTGCAGGCTT
>Ga0138256_10002303_pt1 | contig 20496 bp, 16 predicted proteins | sample KNB2016incub_MG_FD_105486 | JGI IMG/M metagenome (GOLD analysis project Ga0138256, IMG submission 105486) | Active sludge microbial communities from wastewater in Klosterneuburg, Austria - KNB2014incub_MG | ecosystem: Engineered > WWTP > Activated sludge > Unclassified | place: Austria... | reverse complement strand
CAATTATTCTATTGATTGCTTATCAAGTTCGAAATACATGGCTACCTATCATGACCAAGACTGGAAGGGATATGGATAGGCAACATAGTATTTTTTCATTAAAAAAATGGGTTCGTATCGAATTTATTTTTGCCTTGCTTCTGGTATTAATTGCCACCAACTTAGCGAACACCCTTCCCGCAAAGCATAGCATGGTGCAAAACTGGCCCTATCCATTCCGGTTTTCATTTAATGCGACAGACGACCCTATAGCGCAGGAAATTATTCGGCTCAGTATGGCATTGTTTCTGGTCGCATTGGGTGCAATCTGGTTGGGTATCAGAAGCCATTGGAGCAAGTTGAAGCTCGTCGTAATTCCTGGCGTACTTGTTCTCAGCGCCTCAGCAATTGCACTGCCTCTCATGACACTTAAGTCTTATCCAGAAACCTATCTAAAACCTTCAGTACCGTTTGATGCTGTTTCGATATCGAATGGTATGAAGTTGTTCGCAGAAAATTGTGTAAATTGTCACGGCTATCAAGGCAAAGGCACCGGCAATATTATCGACCCGAAAGTTAAAGATCCTACAGATTTACTAACCGAACCACATACTGCAAGTTATACCGTTGGCAATACATATCACTATTTAACGCATGGCATTTCCGGAACGGCAATGCCCGGCTTTGCTGAAACCTTATCAGAAGAAGATCGATGGGATTTGATCAATTTCCTTCATGCCCTGTCACGAGGCTTCGATGCGCGATTGTTGGGCAGCATGATTGTTCCGGAAATGCCAACCATTGGATCGCCGATATTTAATTACGCAGTCAGCAATGGTTCTGACGGTAATTTAAAAGATTTTCGGTTACAAAAAAACGTCTTGCTCGTATTGTTTTCCTGGCCACAATCGAAGCAACGCATGTACCAGCTTGCTACGGTTTACGATGAAATACGCAACCTCGACACTGAGATTCTGGCTGTTCCCAATCGCGCATTATCTGAAGAAGAATTACAACAAATTCTAGCCATCGCACCTTTTCCAGTAGTGACGGAAGGCTGGTCTGAAATCAAGGATAGCTATTGGTTATACCGCCGCGTCAGGACTGTACCCGATTTATCCGGAAAAGGTATGTTTCCGGGGCATATAGAGTTTATGACGGATCGTTTTGGCTACCTGCGCGCACGTTGGGTTGCTCAGTTTGAAGGCTTTGGTTGGCAGAGCATCGATGCATTGACATTACAGCTCACTCAGCTCAATCGGGAAGGGGAAATCATGCCACCGCCGGGTGAGCATGCGCATTGATGTCTTAAATAATTACAAACTCACTTCATTCCAGCAAAATATATCTTAGAACAGGACCTTGACCCACCTACCGGTGGATCAAGTCTCCTTATTTTAGTGTAGGGCAATCAAAATAGTCAGGATGTGAAGTAATAATAGTTGCTATTCGATTTTCCTGATTTGCCGTGTTATCGGCACCTGTAACCTCACCAATTGCTTTAATCATTAACTGATTTGGTCTCGCGCCATTTGCAATCAAGCGTTTTATGACCGCATCAGCTCTTCTTTCGGATAAGTTTTGATTGTAAGCTGGATTACCTACAGTATCTGTCGATGCAGTTACTGTTGCAGTTGCATCAGGATGTGTTTGTAGCCATCGCCCTACTCTGAGAATAGACTCATCTTTGGCTTCAAAAGGAATAGCACTGCCCGTTTTGAAGAATACTGCGGTATTATGCATTGCTTCCTTTTTGTGGTGATTTTGGCTATGAACCGATGTTAGCCAACGGCACATCTCTTTCTCAGATTCCAAACGATGTTGCGCAGCTGACTTAGCGGCATCTAACGCTATTTGTTTTTCATCAATGTTCCAATAATAGCCTTTTTCAAGGTGAGAAAGAATCCTATTGGCGGTTCCCAAATCTTTCTCAGACAGTTCTTGATGCAACATAGCCTGACCATAGTGGCCCGATCTAGCTGCATCGATCCCAGTTTTTAAATCTTCCGTATTTATTTTAGGCGTAGTACAAGCTATCAGAAAAAATGTTATCACTACAAGCAGAAAAATATTTTGTTTTCTCATGATGTTTCCTAATGGTTGGAGTTAGTTACAGTTGGTTTACTTACCGTCATCCAATGGACCATAAACCGTCCAATAAGCTGGATAATGTAACCCAAAATAGCGACTATCCTCGCTAAAGCGCTCCCATACATAAGCAGGCGCAGCAAACTCACTCGTTGGAATGGGCGAAGTCAACAATTGAATACTGCCAACCGCCACCCGACTCACACTATGCACAATGCCACGAATGGTACCAACAGTAACACCCACAAAGATATTTTGATGATTCGTAATATTAATGACATTCTTCGGAATCTCGATAATGCCAAAAACAATATTAGCTAAACCTTGATTTAGCTTATTAGGGAAATCTGACTGATTACTATTTGCTTGGACTACTGACGCCATCATCAGTGTGCAAACTAGCGCACAGGTGATTAGAATTTTATTTCTATCCATGAAAACTCCTTGTTTATGAAAAGATATTACGAATTCTACACATACAGAGTAGATAGATGTGTAGCTTCGCTTCAATTTTTAATGGATACTAAAAGAAGTAGTACTTCAAATTATATGCTGAAATCAACACAGTTATAACAATGCACTGCAGAAGTATATATGTCAATTCATGATAAGTTTTGTTATCGCCGCTTCAATTCGAATACATTTGGAGACCTTTAGTCGGCAAAGGTCTCTTCATATGCTTCCGCCACATAAGCTGTATCTTTACCCTAAATACTCTAATCGATCGATACTATTTTTTACAATCAGAAGAAACCGGTTACATAGGAGTAGGAAGCTTAACACTGTACTGCGGGAATATTGTTGTTCTCGTGATAAGCCTATAATCTACACTGCAAAATTACAGTGTAGATTATAGGCTTATGGGTAATGCGGAAAAGAATTACTTTACTTAATAATCGCGTTCAACTCACCTTTGGCATAACGGTTAGCCATGCTTTCTAGTGAAATGGGTTTGATTTTTCCTGCTTGACCGGCACATCCAAATGCTTCAAAACGCGCTTTACAAATATCCTTAGCTGCTGCTGTTGCTTCTTTCAGAAATTTACGCGGATCGAAATTGCTTTTATCTTTTTCTAAACTGCGACGAATCGAACCTGTCATGGCCAAACGAATATCGGTATCGATATTGACTTTACGCACGCCATGTTTAATGCCTTCCTGAATTTCTTCGACTGGCACGCCATAGGTTTCTTTCATGTCTCCGCCAAATTGTCGAATAATTTCCAACCATTCTTGCGGTACCGAGCTAGAACCATGCATAACCAGATGTGTGTTAGGAATACGTTGATGAATTTCTTTAATACGTTTGATAGCCAGTATATCTCCCGTGGGTTTACGGGTAAATTTATAAGCACCATGCGAGGTACCAATTGCAATTGCCAGAGCATCAACGCCTGTTTTTCTAACAAAATCAGCAGCTTCCTCAGGATCAGTCAACAATTGATCGTGTGATAATACGCCTTCTGCACCATGTCCGTCTTCAGCTTCACCCATACCGGATTCCAATGAACCTAAACAGCCCAGCTCTCCCTCCACGGAAACACCCACCGAATGCGCGATATTGACCACATCAGCAGTTACTTTAACGTTGTAATCGTAGCTTGAAGGGGTTTTGGCATCTTCTTTCAATGAACCGTCCATCATCACGCTGGAAAATCCGCTGCGAATCGCATTGACACATACTGAAGGAGAAGCACCGTGATCTTGATGCATTACAATCGGAATATGTGGATAAGCTTCAACAGCAGCTGCGATCAAATGACGCAAAAATGCTTCACCCGCGTATTTTCTAGCTCCTGCAGAGCCTTGCATAATCACAGGACTATTACATTCATCTGCTGCTTGCATAATTGCTAGAATTTGCTCTAAATTATTTACATTAAAAGCAGGCAAACCATAGTTATTTTCCGCCGCATGATCCAGTAACTGTCTTAATGATACGAGTGCCATTTAAATCTCCTTGAAAAAGTTATTACAAAAATAGTTCAATAAAATTATATTCACTATCGGCAATCATTATTGCCTAATAAAATTAAATACTTGTTATTTAAAACTCACCAGCAATGATATTTATCACGCCCCGTAGAAAGATTCTTCATCGTGTTTTTGCACTTAATGTATTCGTAAATCGAACACCCACTTCCAATAGACTATTGAGAAAAGATTGGTGTCGTCGCTGCGATGTAGAAAGCAGGTTCAAATACTCACCTAATAAGCACTTGATCGCCTCGAATACATTTTTCAACAGCCTATTAAATATCGGTCATTAATCCAAGTCTTTTCTTATATTCACCGACTTTAATGATTTTCATGGTATTTGTACCTCCTGCTTTTCCTACCGGCTCGCCAATTGTCATTACCATAATATCACCATTCCGTACCACGCCTCGACTGAGCAATTCTTCTTCGGCAAGATTCAAAATAATTTCCGGATCTTGTAAGCCTGCTCCAAATTCCACGGGATAAACCCCTCGAAATAATGTCACTCTTTGACGCGTTTCTTCATTTGGACTCAATGCAAAAATAGGCACTTTCGAGCTCCTACGCGACATCAACAAAGCCGTCACTCCACTTTGCGTTAATGCTGCAATGGCACGAATTTGCAATCCACTGGCCGTAAACATCGTGGCGCGGGCAATAGCTTCTTCAATAGTCGCACGATTAGCGTCCATTACATTCATGCGGCGATCATTTGCCACCAAATATTCTTTTTCAGCTTCGAGACAGACTCTTGCCATTGCTTCAACAGTCTCGACAGGATATTCACCCGCAGCAGATTCTGCTGAAAGCATCACGGCGTCAGTTCCATCCAATACTGCATTGGCGACATCTGAGACTTCCGCTCGAGTTGGAATAGGATTAGAAATCATCGATTCCATCATTTGAGTTGCTGTAACAACGATTTTGTTATTGGTACGAGCGGAACGAATCATTCTTTTTTGCAATGCAGGAACAGCCGCATCGCCTACCTCTACCGCCAAATCTCCACGTGCAACCATGATGGCATCTGAAGCCTCCAGAATATCATCCAAAGCCAGAATGGCCTCTGAGCGCTCAATTTTCGCCATAATTAAGCTTCGCCCACCTGCTTCCACCATCAGCTCACGAGCTTTACGCACGTCCTCTCCTGAGCGGACAAATGAAACGGCCAAATAGTCAGCACCAAATTCTGCTGCTGTTTTAATATCCTCCAAATCTTTATTAGTCAGCGCCGGAGCACCTAATCCGCCGCCCTTGCGATTGATTCCTTTATTATTCGAAAGGACTCCTCCTTGCTCGACGTTACAAAAAACCTCATGATCTTTAACCGATGTCACGCTCAAAACGATGCGTCCATCATCGAGCATGAGAATTGCGCCGGCTTCCAAATCATTTGGAAGCTCTTTGTAATCCAATCCTACCCTTTCTTGATTACCTAATTGGCACTGTGCATCAAGAATAAAGGAATCACCTACTTCGAGCCGGATTTTGCCGTTTTCAAATCTCCCAATGCGAATTTTCGGTCCTTGTAAATCAGCCAAGACACCGACAGTACAACCCGCTGCACGTGCCAAAGTACGGGTTAATTTAACCAGTTCCATGTGTTGCTCACGTGTACCATGCGAAAAATTGATTCGAACAACATCAACACCCGCTCGGATCATGCGTTCCAATATTTTCGGATTACTGGATGCGGGACCCAGTGTTGCCACAATTTTTGTTCGACGAATCATTATGTTTATTGACTAGCGCGTAGCTCCAAAATTTCCACTGCTGGTAGTTTCTTACCTTCCAAGAATTCCAAGAACGCACCACCTGCGGTCGAAATATACGATACTTTGTCGTAGATATCATATTTCTGTATAGCAGCAATCGTGTCACCACCACCCGCAAGTGTAAATGCACTCGTTTGTGCAATGGCTCGGGCAATTTTTTCCGTTCCAGCGCCAAATTGATCAAACTCGAATACACCTACTGGGCCATTCCAAACCACGGTTCCTGCACGCATAATAATATCAACCAATTCTTGCGCACTTTTGGGTCCAATATCAAAAATCATATCGTCATCAGCCACATCACCTGCATTTTTCAATACAGCAGGCTCATTAGCATCAAATTTCTTCCCTACTACAACATCAACCGCAATAGGAATCGATGCGTTACGCTTTGCCATCTTATCCATCAGAACCTTAGCTGTTGAGACCAGATCATCCTCGCACAATGATTTTCCTACATTCTTTCCGGTGGCTTTCAAAAAAGTATTGGCAATACCGCCCCCCACCACAAGTTGATCGACTTTCTCTGAAAGAGACTCAAGTACTGTAAGCTTAGTAGAAACTTTAGAACCGCCTACTATTGCAACCATTGGACGAGCAGGGCTCAACAGTGCTTTTGTCAAAGCCTCCAATTCTTCCGTCAGTAAAATTCCGGCACAAGCAATGGGTGCATATTTGGCAATTCCATGCGTAGAAGCTTCAGCGCGATGCGCTGTTCCAAATGCATCCATAACAAATACATCACACAATTTTGCGTATTTTTGAGCCGTTTCGTCTACATTTTTCTTTTCACCTTTATTGATGCGACAGTTTTCTAAAACCACGAGTTCACCATCGGCCACTTCAAATCCACCTTCCACCCAATCACGTATTAAACGCACTGGTTTATTTAGTCGCTGGGAAATATTATCCGCCACAGGCTTGAGTGAATTTTCTGCACTCCATTGTCCTTCTTCAGGACGCCCTAGATGCGAAGTTACCATCACTTTAGCCCCCTGTTTAAGGCAATGATTAATTGTTGCCATGGATGCAGTAATACGCGCATCCGATGTTACTTTTCCATCTTTGACAGGTACATTCAGATCAGCGCGAATAAATACTCGTTTACTTTTAAGATCAAGATCAATCAATTTAATAACAGACACGGTAAGCTCCTAAATTGTCTTTAACAAAGTAAAAGGATAGCAAACGCTACCCTTTATGTCTTAACGAATTAAGTTAGATTAGCGTAATCGTTGCAGCTTGATTACGCTCCCCTTATTGACAGATATTATTACTTGGCAACAGTGCGAACCATTTCCAGAACCTTGGTTGAATATCCCCATTCATTATCGTACCAGGCAACTACCTTAACGAAACTTTTATCGAGTGCCATTCCTGCTTCCGCGTCAAATATAGAAGTGCAGCTGTCACCACGAAAGTCGGTTGATACTACTTTCTGATCGGTATATCCCAACACGCCTTTCATTTTGCCTTCTGAAGCTGCTTTCATTTCTTTGCAAATCTCTTCATAAGAAGCATCTTTTTCCAACTCAACCGTCAAATCTACTACAGACACATCTGATGTTGGGACACGAAAAGCCATACCTGTCAATTTCTTGTTCAGTTCAGGGATGACAACACCGACAGCTTTTGCCGCACCAGTTGAAGATGGAATAATATTTTCCAGAATACCTCGACCACCTCGCCAGTCTTTATTGGACGGGCCATCAACCGTTTTTTGCGTTGCTGTAGCAGCATGAACGGTAGTCATAAGCCCTCTTTTAATACCCCATTTGTCGTTTAATACTTTAGCCACGGGAGCCAAACAATTGGTTGTACAAGATGCATTAGAAATAATCGTTTCGCCTTTGTACGATTTATCGTTAACGCCATAAACAAACATCGGCGTATCGTCTTTTGAAGGTGCCGACATAATGACTTTTTTAGCACCTGCTGCCAAATGCTTTTCACAAGTTTCCTTGGTCAAGAATAATCCGGTCGATTCCACCACAACTTCGGCACCAACATCATTCCATTTCAACTCTGCAGGATCTTTGATGGCCGTCAGTCTAATTTTTTTACCATTCACTACTAATGTATTGCCATCAGTAGAAACATCCCCTTGGAAACGGCCGTGCACTGAATCGTGCTTTAACATATAAGCCAAATAGTCTGGCTCGAGCAAATCATTAATCGCAACGATCTCAATGTCTGGAAAATTTTGTATCGCAGAACGAAAAACCATACGCCCAATTCGTCCAAATCCATTGATACCAACCTTAATTGCCATAAAAAACTCCTTAAATAAGAAACCTACTGTAGCTGTAGGACATAAGCCAGCAACCACTCAATTGTTAATTAAATTAGTTCAAATCAGAGTATGCTTTTTACCGTTTTTAGCATATTCTCAACCGTAAAACCAAAATGTTTAAAAAGCACATCCGCAGGTGCAGATTCGCCAAAAGTATCAATGCCTACCACCGCACCGTCTAAACCGACATATTTACGCCAGAAATCGGTCACGCCTGCTTCCACGGCAACACGCTTAACACCATTCGGCAGAACATTTTCCTTGTAAGACAGCTCCTGACGATCAAATACATTGGTGCAAGGCATCGACACAACACGTGCATAAATACCTTCCTCACCGAGTGATTTTTGTGCATTCATTGCCAAACCAACCTCTGATCCCGTTGCAATGAGTATTACCTGTGGCTTACCATTTGCCGCTTCTGACAGTATGTATCCACCCTTATTGATCAGCTTAATCGTGTTTGCATCGCGTTTCTGAAAGGGCAAATTCTGACGACTAAATATAAGTGTCGAAGGACCATCTTTACGTTCAATCGCATGCGCCCAAGCAACGGTCGATTCCACTGTATCGCAAGGTCGCCACACGTCCATATTTGGGATGTAGCGCAAGGTTGCAGTTTGCTCTACCGGTTGATGAGTCGGCCCATCTTCACCCAAACCAATGGAGTCATGTGTAAATACAAACAAGTTGCGAATTTTCATTAACGCAGCCATCCGCAATGCATTACGCGCATACTCAGAAAACATCAGGAAAGTCGCCCCATAAGGAATCAAACCTCCATGCAGTGACAATCCGTTCATGATAGCGCTCATACCAAACTCTCGCACACCATAATAGACATAATTTCCACCGGCTTTACCACTCACTCCTTTAGAACCTGACCACAAAGTCAAGTTGGAACCAGCCAAATCTGCAGAACCTCCGATCAATTCCGGCAATACTGGCGCCAACCCCTCAATAGCGTTTTGTGAAGCTTTGCGGCTTGCAATCGTTTCCGCCTTGCCATTAATTTGATTAACGAAATCATCGACATGCTTCCGCCAATTAGCAGGCAGCTCTCCAGACATGCGGCGATTAAATTCAGCAGCTTCGGCTGAATATCTTTCCGCATATTCAGCAAATTTCAAATTCCATTCGGTTTCAAGCTTCTGACCTTTTGCTCTGCCATCCCACGCACTATAAACTTCCTGTGGAATTTCAAAAGGAGCGTGATGCCAACCAATATGCGGACGCGTAGCAGCAATTTCGGCATCACCTAATGCTGCACCATGTACTGAATGGGTATTAGCCATATTGGGCGACCCCAATCCGATCACTGTCTTGCAGCATATCATCGAAGGCTTGTCATTTACTTTCTTGGCTGCTTCAATCGCCGCTTCAATTGCCACTGGATCATGACCATTCACATTGGGGACAACATGCCAACCATACGATTCAAATCGCTTCGGTGTGTCATCGGTAAACCAACCTTCCACATGACCATCGATCGAAATACCGTTATCATCGTAAAAACAAATAAGCTTCCCAAGCCCCAGCGTACCTGCCAATGAACAAGCTTCATGGGATATGCCTTCCATCAAGCACCCATCACCGAGAAAAACATAGGTGTTATGGTTAACGATATCAAAACCGGGACGGTTAAATTCAGCCGCCAATACCTTTTCTGCCAATGCCATTCCTACAGCGTTGGTAATACCCTGACCTAACGGACCAGTGGTGGTTTCCACGCCAGGTGTATAACCATACTCAGGATGACCTGGGGTTTTAGAATGAAATTGTCTAAATTTCTTAATCTCATCCATGGGTAAATCATAACCGGTCAAATGCAGCAGGGCATAAATCAACATAGATCCATGTCCATTCGAAAGCACAAACCGATCACGATCAACCCACTCTGGATTGCTAGGATTATGACGCAGATGGTGCATCCACAGCACTTCAGCAATTTCAGCCATCCCCATTGGCATGCCAGGATGCCCAGAATTGGCTTTTTGCACTGCATCCATTGCCAATGCACGAATCGCACTGGTCAAATCCCTAAACACCGGTGCGTCAAAATCCTTAAATGTACCCATTGATGCTAACTCCTATATATTTTATTTATTCTCAGTAAACAGAAATGACGGTTTTTGCAAAAAGCTCTCTGCGCAAAAATATGACAAAGCTGCTATTATCCCTTATTTTCCAAATAAAACCAATCCGGTAGCATGAAAATTCTATCGAGCTCCAGCGATTAATTTCCGCGCAATTTAATTCCCAGCATTTTGATTTTGCGATAAAGATGAGTACGCTCCAAACCAGCACGATCAGCAACCCGCGTCATGTTGCCATTTTCCTGGCCGATTAATCTTTCAAAGTAACTTTTCTCAAATAAATCACGCGCCTCCCGCAACGAAAGATCAAGAGGGATTTCAGGTAACACAGAAACCGAAGAAGATTCTGGAAAAACCATTGCTTGCTGCACTGCATCCGCGGCAATCTCGTCACTCGTGCATGTTAATGCCAATGAATGCACAACACCGGTTAATTGCGTAAGATTCCCTGGCCAATCATAATTACGCAAACAATTTAAAGCCGCTGTGCTGAATTGAAGTGCCGAAGAAACTTCCCCAGACTCTACAAAGCGCAGTAAGATTTGATTGGCGAGATCAGGAATATCTTCTCGATGCCCTCTTAAAGCAGGAACTGTAATAGTCAAATTACTTAAAATTTCAAACAATTTTGGATGATAGGTTCCTTGCGCTGTCAATTCCGCCAATGATTGAGAAGTAGCACAAATCAATCGGACATTATATTTTTCTAACTTACTGAGTAGTAATAACAAGCCTTTTTGTGCGAGTTTATTAAGCTCCCCTATCTCTTTAAGAAATAAAATACCGTCACGAGCGGGTTCCAGCAAATCTAACGGGGAGTCAGCCAATGAAGTAAGGGTCTCCGGTTCTATCCAGGGCGTGTTAGGGCGATGCATAAAACGCGCACATATTTCCACTCCGACCCCTGGTTCCCCCATTAATAACAACGGAGCTTTTAAACTGACAACTTGTTCCATTCTTTTTCTAAGATCGGCAATTAATGGGCCTTTTCCCAAACTTGCCAAAGAAAATACTGCATGAGGTTTATTTTGCCCCCCTCGTAGTGCCTTACTGACCGTATTCAAAAGCTTTTGTAAGGGAATCGGCTTTTCCAAATAACCAAATGCTCCAATGCGGGTTGCCTCAACCGCCGTATCAATGGTACCGTGCCCTGACATCATAATGACCGGCATCGTCAACATGCCATTACTCGCCCAGTCTTTGAGCAATGTAATCCCATCGGTATCAGGCATCCAGATATCCAATAGCACCAAATCGGGACGTGTTTTATTACGCCAAACCCTAGCTTGCTCGGCATTTTCTGCTAACGCAACACGGTAACCTTCATCGCGCAAAATTTCCGACAATAATTCACGAATTCCAATTTCATCATCAACTACCAGTATTGTATTGTTTGTTATCATTTAGAATCATCCAAAAACCGTATCTCGTTGATATTTAACTATTGTGCTTATTGAAAAATAAGGTAGTAGACTAGTTCAAATTTTGATCCAATTATTTAAAATTCTTTGCTATTGCTTAGAGCCCCCATAATTCTTCGCGCATACCTTGACGCGCAATCACACTGCTTTTTTAAGTACGCCACCCAATCAACTGCAAATTCCAACGCAAGATATTCCCAATAGCTCTAACCTTGTTTCCTTAGTCCTTTACAACAACTTGCTCTCACTTGATTAGCTTAACACCTAACACGCCATTGAAAAACCTCTGCGCATTCCATGCAGTGTTAAAACAGGCTCAAAAACCTATTTACCTGACTTTTGTGCTTTGTTTAATAGTATGTATTTACACGACATTTACGAATGGAAAAACAATAGAAATTCTTGCACCTTGCACTTTATTATTTTCAACACGAATAATACCTCCATGTTCTTCTACAATTTTCTTCACAATAGGCAAACCTAACCCGGTACCTTTGGCTTTAGTCGTTACATAAGGCTCAAAAACACGCGCTCTGATTTCATCTGGGAAACCACATCCGTTATCGATTATCGTGAGTTGCACGCCTTCTTGAGTCTTTTCGGTTATTACTTCAATCATAGGATCTGGTGTACTGACCAAAGCATCTTGTGCATTCTGCAACAAATTATGCAACACTTGCCGTAATTGTGCGGGATCTCCATTAATAATTGGCAAATCCGATGCAAGAACAGGTTTAATGACAGCTTTATGCTCACTATCATAAAGCGATAATACTTCACGTACTAGCTTATTTAATTCTAGCTGGCGAAGTGCCAACTCAGGCACACGCGCATATTGATTGAATTCATTGACCATTTTTTTCAATGCCTCAACCTGATTGACAATCGTTTCAGTAGAACGCTTTAGGATTCGCGCATCCGCATCATTCAGTTTGTCAATTAGCTTATGCTGTACCCGTTCAGCCGATAGCTGAATCGGTGTCAGTGGATTTTTTATTTCATGCGCAAGTCTTCTCGCAACCTCGCCCCAAGCAACCGCACGCTGAACTTGTAGCAATTGCGTTATATCATCAAAAACCACCACACCTCCACCCGACAGATTTGGCAAACGCGTGCCACGTATTAAAAGCACTAGATTCCGACCATCTGCAATATGTGTAATCTGTCTTTGCCAAGCACCTGTGCCAGTAAATGAGTTAAAGCCCTGCTGGATCTCAGCAATAACTGTTGCCAGCAATGGTTCATTTTCTATGCAGCCTTCAATAATTGCACCATCCAAGCTAATCATCGGAACTTGCAAAATTTGCTCTGCGCTGCGATTTGCTTTTGACAATGTCAATTGTTCATCAAACACCAACACACCCGATGACAAATTAGCCAGAATACTCTCTAAATGTGCACGCGCACTTTCTACCTGTTGCTGGTGATGTTGTGCCGCTGCTTGTGCTTCTTCAAGCTGTTGCGTCATCAAATTAAAGGATCCTGTCAACACACCAAGCTCATCCGTACTTTCCACCCGGTGACGACGGCTATAATCCCCTTGAGCAATAGCGCGCGTACCTTCAGCTAACAATCCTAGTGGTGCACTTAGTTTTTCACTCAATAACGATGCGCTCGCCAACGCAGAAAATAATGATAACAATAACGCCAATGTCAATGTCACGCTATACAGCCTTGTCAATCCTTGTCTTGACAAAGAAAGTTCTTGATAGTCCTGGAGTCCCGCCTGGACTTGTTCCGCGTCGTTTGCCAATTGCACTGGAACCGGCTGTAAAAGTTGCAGTATACGAATGTCTTCTGTGAGACTCAGTACATTCACCGGAGTCACTACACGCAAATACAGCCCTTTGTTTTCAATGGATTCCACCACTCTATAAGTCTTTTGCATACGAATATGCCGCATAACCGCAGCATTGGGCATTTCAGGAAAAAGCGCTCGATTACTCTCGCTAGAAAATGCAATCACCTTACCATCTTGATTAAATAAGGTTGCTTCTTCAATTTGCGATTGCAATGACAATTCGTTCAAAATCAATAATGGAGAGCTATTCGATTCTGATAAAAGCAATGCCGTCGCTTGTGCTTTCTTTTGCAGTTCTGTCAGCAAATTTTCAAGCATTGTATGTCCCAAATTTATGCCGCCTTCCAACGCTCTATCTACTTTCACATCGAACCAGGATTCAATACTTTTTTCAAGAAACTGTACCGATACCGCATACACCAATACGCCCGGCAATATGGCCATCAGTGAAAAAATCGACATCAACCGTAAAGCCAATCGTGAACCAAAAACTCCTGATTGCAATCGACGCCGAAATCGCCACAACAAGAACATAACGATGGCCATGAATACAACCACCAGAGCAATGTTTATTTCCAATAGCAATCGGTATCTACGTTCAAAAAACTCAGTATTCGCACCGGCTGTGGCCAACAAAAATAACATCACTGCCCCTAATCCTGCACCAATAATAATAACAAACTTCATTATTGTCCCTTGACAATCATAGGTTGCCCGATCACAGGCAGTTTCATACGCCATTCCAATCGATCTGACGTCAACTCCCACTGACTAGAAGCCAATGCCTCCACCTGAAACGGTTTAGGCATCCGCGTCAAATCGAACCAGATACGCAGTGATGCCATATATTCAACATTTTCTTTCAATCCATCTTTGATGGTTAAAGGGTAACCTCTTAAACGCCCTAACGCTTTTAAGGCTTCTTTTAGGGAATTAAAGTTTTGTGAAGAAGAAAGATAATTCAATTGATATTGCCGTGTCAGCGCATAGTACCGCAATGCAACACGTAACTTAGCACGCGCAACTTCATCGTTCACCAAAAACCAGCGTGAATCTTCTAAAGTAAGCTTGGTTGCAAAATATAAGATGATGCCTTTCTCAAGCGCACGTTCTAATGTTGCATTCAATGCGATTTCCGAATCAACACTGATTTCATAACCCTGGTTCACAGCAGCCACTTCCACAGACTTGATATGTATACTTCCAGCATGCGACACGCTTGTCGACAAGATACTGAATAACAAAGCAATGATTGCTCCCCAAAGCAACCATTGCACCCGGTATAAATCCTGGCTATTTTTTTTGCAATAAGGTATAAAAAAATCCATCGTGACCATTATCTGGCAATAATTGTCCATTACTTAGACTGAATGGTGATAAAGGTAAAGATAGCACCATGGCATCTTCATGTCGGTTGAGAAATTTTTCAATTTGCGCAGCATTTTCCTCATTAAATACCGAGCAAGTCACATAAAGTAATTTTCCACCTCGGTTTAATAAGGTCCACAAAGCATTCAATATCGATTGCTGCGTCGCGATCAATGTAGTTAAATCGCTTTCGCGGCGCAACCACTTAATATCAGGATGCCGACGTACCACGCCCGAAGCCGAACAAGGCACATCAGCCAAAATACGATCAAAGCCCTGCCCATCCCACCAAGAGTGAGGCTTAGAGGCATCGCCGCAAACTGTCTTCTCAACGGTCATTTTCATGCGCTCTAGATTCTGCTCGACGCGTTGCATCCGGTTGGCATCATTATCCAATACAGTCAGTGATACACCTGCCAATTCTAGCAGATGTGTACTTTTGCCCCCCGGTGCCGCGCAGGCATCTAATACCCGCATCCCATTTTGCACATCCAAAAATATTCCGGCAAGCTGTGCACCAGCATCCTGCACCGTAACCCATCCTACCTCAAATCCCGGCAGCTTCTCGACATTCACCGGCTGCGCCAACTGAATCATGCTAAGCCCCGTCGATTCAAATGGCATTGCCTTTTCTATTAAAAATTGACAATAATCCTGTACGCTAATTTTGCTGGTATTGACACGCAACGTCATAGGTGGACGTTGGTTACCCTGTTGCAGCATCGAATCATAGTATTGTGGATATTGCTCACGCAATTTATCGATCCACCATTGTGGGTAAGAATAGCACCCAACCTCAACACAGTCAGTTTTTTGCAGTAAATGTTCTCGTTGCCTAACAAAAGTACGCAACACTGCGTTGATTAATCCTTGTAAAGCTTTGTTGTGCGCTATTGATTTTGATGCCGTAACTGCTTGGTTGATAATGGTATAAGGTGAAGATTTGCTGTACTGCAGTTGGTATAACCCTACTAATAACAAATAGTGTAGTTGCGGTTCAGTCAAAGGATTTTTCAACAAAAACCCGAGTATTGTTTCCAACTGACCGTAAAAGCGTAATACGCCATAGCTGATATCTTGAATAGCGCCTTTCTGTTGTTTTGATAATGCGGGGTAAGCACGCCAAGTCTCTTGCAACACCGCCGTCAAACTACTGCCGGAGAGTACTCGCGCCACTACTGCTGCAGCCGCAAGCTGCGTTTTAAACATCTTGTACAGCTACCTTACAGTCAAGCAAAAACATCTCCCAACCGCAACGGATTGCCGGACAAATAATCTGTCGCATTCAATTTTGTACCCCCCGGTTTTTGTACTCTAATAATTTGCAAGCTTCCTTTACCACAAGCCACTATAAAACCTTCAGCATTGATTGCAATAATTTCCCCTGGCTTTCCTTTATCCTCAGAAGCAATCTTAGCTTGCCAGATTTTTAAAATACCTCCATGCAACGAAGTATAGGCTCCTGGTACCGGATTGAACGCACGCACGATCCGATCAATATGTCTTGCCGATTGTTGCCAATTAATTGCTGCGTCAGCTTTAACAATTTTCGTGGCATAACTGGCCAATGCCCCATCTTGTTTGGTTGAAGATAACTCTTTTTGTTGCAACAACATGATTGTTTCAACAATGCATTGCGCTCCGAGCTGAGCTAACTTGTCGTGCAATGTTTGCGCGGTGTCACTCATGGCAATAGACAAACTGCGTTGCAATAAAATATCACCCGTATCAAGCCCCGCATCCATTTGCATAATGGTAATTCCTGTTTCTGCATCGCCTGCCAGAATTGCACGTTGAATCGGAGCGGCACCACGCCAACGAGGCAACAGCGAAGCATGGATATTCAAGCAACCAAACCGTGGGGCAGCCAAAACAGCTTGCGGCAAAATTAAACCGTACGCTGCCACTACCATCATATCCGCATTCAATGCCTGTAGTTGGACCTGAATCTCCGATGTCTTTAGTGATTCCGGCTGCAGCAAGGAAAGACCATGCTGTTGCGCAAGTTGTTTGACCGGACTTACGGTCAGCTTCATGCCCCTACCTGCGGGTCGATCCGGTTGCGTCAGCACCATGATAATTTGGTGATTTTGTTGCAGCAACATATCTAACGCAATGGCAGCAAAAATAGGGGTTCCCGCAAAAATGATTTTCATCTCAAATGAATCAGGTATCAGTAAATCTTTACAGAAGAATAGTCCAAAATGAAAAAACTCATAGTGTAAGAAGCAAAGCGCTTCAACAAATCACTGTGACAAAGTAAAGCTAAAGTGCGCTATTTTTTTGTCATCCCATAAACAATCACGGAATTACATGGTATGCCGATGTCTTTTTTTTAATTTCGCCATCACGCGCGCTTGTTTAAGCCGCGACCAATACTCAACGAATACCTTCCCTTGCAAATGATCCATTTCGTGTTGGATACACACCGCCAGCAACCCACTGGCATCCATGGTGAAAGTTTTTCCATCGGCACCGAGCGCTTTGACAGTTATTGATTCAGCACGTGATACCTTTCCATAGACATCAGGCACCGATAAACAGCCTTCCTCATAATCCGACAAACCGTTACTAGCGGTAATCTCAGGGTTAATAAAAACCAGCAACTGATCATGCGTTTCGGAAACATCAATCACAATAATCCTTTGATGCACATCCACCTGTGTTGCTGCCAATCCTATCCCCGGTGCGGCATACATTGTTTCTGCCATGTCTTTGATAAGTGTTCGTGTGTTGTTGTTTATTTGCAGCACAGGCGCTGCAACGGTATGTAGTCGATCATCCGGGTATTGTAATATTCTTAAAATAGGCATGAAAATAACAATTCTTCTTAAAACAAATATCCAAGTATCTAATTATTAAAGTATCATTATGTGCATTATTTTTATATAAACTCACTGCAGGGAAAACGTCCATGCAAAAGCTTATTATAACCGCGTTCATCGGCATGCATTTTATTTTTGCCTCACCGATTAAAGCCGAGAACATTATACTGCGAAGCGATGCACCGGAGCATCATACCGTTGTTCCAGGCGATACATTATGGGGCATTGCGTCGCGCTTCCTCAAAGATCCTTGGCGCTGGCCTGAAGTTTGGAACATCAATCGCGACCAGGTAAAAAATCCCCATAAAATTTATCCTGGCGAAACGATTGTACTGGAAAGATTAACAGATGGGCCAAGGCTTAAACTCTCTCACAACGAAGGAGACTTGCGAACCGTTAAGCTATCCCCACGTATTCGTGTAGAAAATGACAACAACCTCCCCATTCCTGGCATTTCACGCACGGTTATCGAGCCTTTTTTGAGTCAGCCCTTAATCATCGAAAAAGATGGCTTAGCCAATGCCCCGTATATCTTAGGTTCTAGTGATGGACGCGTTATTTTAAGTACTGGCAATACAGCGTATGTTGCTGGTTTACCTCCAAATCAAGGGCGCGCCTGGCAGATATTCCGCCCTGGCAAACCTTTACTGGATCCTGACAAAACGAACCAGATTCTCGGTTATGAAGCGGTTTATCTGGGCAATGTCACCACGGAAACTTTTGCAGAAACTAGTACCGTTACGATTACCCGCGCGAAAGAAGAAATCCTCAAAGGCGATCGATTGGTCGCTGCCCCAGATATCATTTTCGACAACTATATGCCGCATGCGCCTAATTTCTCGGTGAATGGGCGAATCATTTCAGTTTATGGTGGCGTCACTGAGATCGGAAAAGACGCCATTGTTACCCTCAATAGGGGCGCAGAAGATGGTTTAGAAATGGGGCATGTACTGGCCGTCTATCGTAGAAGCCAAGCCAGATCCCTTAAAGGCGACATGGTACAGTTACCGGATGAAAGAACCGGATTGGTGTTCGTTTTTCGTGTCTTTGAAAAAATTTCTTACGCTTTGGTAGTGCAAAGCACTCTCTCGATCAAGGTATTAGATGCGGTTAAAACACCCTAGCATCATGATGCGACGACATGACATCTGCATCCGAGATAGAATTATGGTTAAACCTCAATCTAATTGATGGCCTGGGTGATGAATCGATTCGTCGATTATTGGTCGCTTTAAGCAGCCCTGAAGCGATATTTTCTGCATCACAGAGCATACTTCAGAGTATCGTAAAACCCTCCATCGCCAAGCTTATCCAGCAAGGCCCGGATCGTAGCAAAGTCACTAGCACGCTTAAGTGGTTAAAAGATCCTAACAACGCCATTATCACCTTAGCAGATGCGGATTACCCTGCATCTCTATTAAATATTTCCGATCCACCACCACTATTGTATTTGAAAGGACGCCGGGAACTTCTGCGGCATCCGGCTTTGGCTGTAGTGGGTAGCCGCAATGCTACTCCGCAAGGTTTATTAAACGCCGAAAATTTTTCACAAGCCGCCAGTGATGCCGGTCTTTGTATTGTCAGCGGCTTGGCATTGGGAATCGATACTGCCGCACATCAGGGCGGATTACGCGGCACTGCCAGCAGCATTGCAGTCGTTGGCACTGGTCTTGACATTGTTTATCCAGCAAAAAATCATACCCTCGCGCACCAACTCGCAAAAGAAGGCGCGCTTATCTCCGAATTCCCGTTGAGTACGCCGGCAATCGGTAGAAATTTTCCGCGCCGCAACAGAATCATCAGCGGCATCAGTCAGGGCTGCCTAGTCGTTGAAGCCGCACTGCAAAGCGGTTCATTGATCACGGCGCGTCAAGCCTTGGAGCAAGGGCGTGAAGTGATGGCCGTTCCAGGATCGATCCACTCGCCATTATCCAAAGGTTGCCACGCCTTGATTAAACAAGGCGCAAAGTTAGTCGAAAATACACAAGATATTTTAGATGAATTGGATTATGCCCCATCGCAAAAAAACCATAACGATTCTTTAAAAAAACAACCAACCCTCATAGACTCTCCTCAGAACAGCTTACTACTCACTCATCTGGGCTACGATATCGTCAATATTGACACACTCTGTTCACGCAGTGGCTTGACGGCAGAAGTTGTATCAGCCATGCTATTGACACTTGAACTTGAGGGTCAAGTCAGCAGTTTACCTGGAGGGTGCTATCAAAGAATACTAATTAATTAGGCGTTCTTCCTGGAAAACTTAATCATTCACTTGTTCGTTATATTTGTAACTTATTCAATATAGCCATGTTCGATATTCTTGTTTATTTGTTTGAAAACTATTTTGATTCTGGAAGCTATCCAGATTCTGCAACATTAACCCATAAACTTACGATGGCTGGGTTTCCCAATGAAGACATCACTGAAACCTTAAACTGGCTCTCGGAGCTTACCAAACAAACTACCGATCATTATCCGGCTGATTTAGCGGAAAGCACCTCTTTTCGTTGCTATAGCGATGAAGAAATGGAAAGAATCGATACCGAAGGTCGCGGATTTATATGCTTCCTAGAACAGAATGCCATCATTAATCCTTTACAACGCGAATTACTAATCGATCGATTGCTGGTCATGGATGACAATTCACACACTGTAGAAAAAATTAAACTGATCGTTTTGACTGAATTATGGATTCAGAATCAATTTACCGATCATGCCGTACTGGAAAAATTATTAGTTGTCAGTGACTCTCAGTATCGTCATTAAATAATGTGTTTAGTTCATCAGAATGACGTCGAATCGTGATCCCACAGCTTTTTGCTTGCAAATCACAAATCTGTTGCTTTTTTATTTCTGTTCTTATT
>Ga0138256_10002302_pt1 | contig 20502 bp, 23 predicted proteins | sample KNB2016incub_MG_FD_105486 | JGI IMG/M metagenome (GOLD analysis project Ga0138256, IMG submission 105486) | Active sludge microbial communities from wastewater in Klosterneuburg, Austria - KNB2014incub_MG | ecosystem: Engineered > WWTP > Activated sludge > Unclassified | place: Austria... | reverse complement strand
GGCAAGAAGGGGCACATCGTCCTGTTCGAGAGCTGGACCGGCGGCGGCAAGGCGATGGCCTACGAGTGCGCGGGCTGCAAGGTGGGCTGCATCCACAAGCCCCGCGGCTTCGGCAGCTCGTACATCGCCATCCGCCGCAAGGGCGTCGAAGACGCGGCGAAGAACGATCCGCCGAAAGGCCAGCTCGAGAAGGCCAGCTGTGACGGCGGCCTCAGGGGCTGGGCCTTCGACCCCGATGCCGGCAAGGGGGCCGTGGATGTGGTCCTGACCTTCGACGGTCCGATCACCAGCCCGAAGGCGAAGAAGCTCACCCTGAAGGCCGACGAGGACCGCACCGACCTGGCCAAGAAGCTCGGCTCGTCCAAGCACGGCTTCACTGCCCCGATCCCCGCGACGCTCAAGGACGGGAAGAAGCACACCCTCTACGCCTACGCGGTGGACGACCAAGGCAAGCAGACCCAGCTGCTCACCGGGGCGCCGCGCAGCGTGACCTGCGGGCCAGCGCCTTCGACCAAGGCCGACGACCCGCCGCACGCCTGTGGCCACAGCGAGTGTCAGACCGGAGGCGCACTCACCAAGGACTGCAGTCCCTGTGCGGATCAGGTGTGCCTGATCAAGCCCTCGTGCTGCGACACCCAGAAGGGCAAGTGGGACGCCTCGTGCGTCGATCTGGCAGGCGAAACGGTGGGCGCCTGTCGTGGGGTGTGCGCGGGCGGACCATCGTCGTGCGCGCACAGCGAGTGCGACGCCGGAACGGCGCTGTCCGCCAGCTGCTCGGAGTGCGCCGCCCACGTCTGCAAGCGCGATCCGTTCTGTTGCAGCTCGGGCAAGTGGGACTTCATCTGCGCCAAAGAGGCGAAAGAAGATCCCTGGTGTAGCTGCGGCACGCCCTGACACGCCCCGGCGCACTTGCCTGCCCCCGGAGGTTGGCGTATCCGAACGCCAACCGAGAATGCGGGGCGCACCCTCCCCGGGGCGCCACCCGCTCGAGAACCAGGGAGAGAGCAATGGGCAGGAAAGTCTACGTCGTGGGCGTCGGGATGACGAAGTTCGAGAAGCCGGGCTCCAAGGAGTGGGACTACCCGGACATGGTGAAGGAAGCGGGCGAGAAAGCCCTGGCCGACGCCGGCATCCCGTACACCAAGATCCAGCAAGCCGCAGCCGGCTACGTCTACGGCGAGAGCACCAGCGGCGAGCGTGCGCTCTACCAGCTGGGGCTCACCGGCATCCCGGTCTACAACGTGAACAACAACTGCTCCACCGGCTCGACGGCCCTGTTCTTGGCCAAGCAACTGGTCGAGGGCGGCATCGCCGACTGCGTGATGGCCGTCGGCTTCGAGAAGATGGAGAAGGGCTCGCTCGGCGCCAAGTTCATGGACCGGGTGAACCCCCTCGACAAGCACATGATGCTGATGATGGAGCTGAGGGAGTTCGCCCCCGCGCCCCCGGCACCGCAGATGTTCGGCAACGCCGGCCGCGAGCACATGGAGAAGTACGGCACCACCGCCGAGCAGTTCGCCAAGGTCGGCTGGAAGAACCACAAGCACTCGGTGAACAACCCCTATTCACAGTTCCAGGACGAGTACTCCCTGGAAGACATCATGAACGCGAAAGAGGTCTACGCTCCGCTCACCAAGCTGCAGTGCTGCCCGACTTCCGACGGCGCCGGCGCCGCCATCCTCGCCAGCGCGGACTTCGTCAAGCAGCACAAGCTCGAGGGCAAGGCGGTCGAGATCGCCGGCATGTCGATGGTCACCGACCTGAGCTCCACCTTCGACGACCGCAGCTGCATCAAGATCATCGGTGCCGACATGAGCCGCAAAGCAGCACAGACCGCCTACGAGCAGTCGGGGCTCGGTCCCGAGAACGTGGACGTGGTCGAGCTCCACGACTGCTTCAGCACCAACGAGCTCATCACCTACGAGGCGCTCGGCCTGTGCCCGGTCGGCAAGGGCGGCGAGCTGATCGATTCGGGTGCGGTCACCTACGGCGGCAAGTGGGTGGTGAACCCGTCGGGCGGTCTGATCTCGAAGGGCCACCCGCTCGGCGCCACGGGCCTCGCGCAGTGCGCCGAGATGAACTGGCAGCTGCGTGGGCTCGCGGAGAAGCGCCAGGTGTCCGGCGCGAAGGTCGGGCTGCAACACAACCTGGGCCTCGGCGGGGCCGCCGTGGTCACCCTCTACCGCCGTCCCGATTCCATCGCCTGAGCGCCTGCCCTGCGTAAGGCCCGCCGCCCCGGGAGCGTTTCTCGGGGTTTCAGGCGGGCCTTTCGCGCGCTGGGCCGGTGGGCGCCTCGAGCCCGGGGCCCATCGAATCCATCTCTGGTCCGTCTGACTGAAGTACGCTGGGAGTCGAAGGCATGCGCATCCGTCACCTCGCTGTGCTGGGGGCAATCGGTCCGGTGGCTCTGGCCTGCGCAGCGCGCCCGGCGCCGCCGCCGACCGAGCCGGCTTCCCCCGCCCCTCCCTCGGGCTATTCCCAGAGCCCGGCCGAGCCCGGTGCGTCCTCCACCGCCGAGGCGAAAGACGAAGACCGAAAGCAAAGCTCGGCTGACGACCTGGGTTTCACCTCGCTCGCAGAGGCCGAAGCCGCCCTCGACCAGGCCAATGCCGAGCTGAATCCGTCCGTCAGAGCCGACAAGGCGGCCGAGACCAAGGCCAAGCGCCCCCGTGACGTGCCACCGGCCAAGCCCGCCGCCACCGCAACCCCTCAGGGCGGCGCGCCCGACCGTTGCGTGAACGCATGCAAGGCCTTCGCCTCGCTCAAACGCGCGGCAGCAGCCGTGTGCCGCCTGGCGGGGGACAGCGACGCGCGGTGCAAGCGCGCGCAGACCATCGTGCACGAGAACGAGGCACGGGTGGCAGTGTGCAAGTGCACGGGGAACGGGGAATGAAAGCGATGCGCGCCGCAGTCGTGGCGAGCCTCACGCTCGGGCTTTTTTCCGTCGAGAGCTGCAAGAAGCAAGAGGCGGCGCCGCCCCAGGCGCAGCAGCCGATGGCGCCCCAGCAACAGAGCGCGCCCACCCCCACCGCGGCGGCCGGGACGTCCGTCGGCTCGGCCAAGGGTCCGTCGGTGCTCGAGAAGGATCAGGAGCCGCTGCCCGGCGCCGGCTCGGAGCGTGAGCTGGCGTCGCTGCCAGAGGCCGAGAAGGCCCTCGACCAGGCCTCCGAGAGTCTGAACAAGCTGCTGGGCGACAAAGGTCCGGCGGGCGGCGCCTCGCGCCTCGCGGCCGGAGACGCCCGCTGCCCCGAAGCCTGCAAGGCCATGAGCTCGCTGCGCCGGGCGGCCGCGGCCGTGTGCCGCCTGGCAGGGGATGCCACCGACCGCTGCACGCGCGCCAAGGGCATCGTGAAGGGCAGCGAGGCTCGGCTCGCCGCCTGCAAGTGCGAGCCCGGCGAGCACTGACCCAAGGCCAGGCGCCCTGCCGGGTACAACCCCGGGAGGTACGTGACGATGAAACGGTTCGCAATCGGCGCGGGCGTGCTGCTCGGCGTCTTGACCCTGTCGGGCCTGGCCCAAGCCGACGTGCAGAGCGCGACGCGCACGGCGGACGGCGATCGGTACATCTTCGACGACGAGCTCTTGAACTCGGGAGCCAGCTTCCCACTGGCAGCCCGGATCCGCGTCCGGCCCCTCGGCGGCCGGGTGCTGTTGATCCGGCCACGGGCGTCGTTCGTTCGCGAGATGTTCAAGTCGGTCGAGAAAATGTGACGCGCCGGCGGGATTCGAGCAGCCTTTCGGCCACGCATGTCCGCCGAACGCCCCTTGGTCGGCCGCCTGGCTCCCAGCCCCACTGGCCTGCTCCACCTGGGGCATGCGCGCTCGTTCTTGCTGGCGTGGTGGAGCGTGCGCGCACGCGGCGGCCGCATGGTGCTACGGATGGAAGATCTGGACGGACCGCGGGTGAAGCCGGGCACGATCGACGCCGCGCTCCGTGATCTCGACTGGCTGGGGCTCGACTGGGATGGGCCGTGGCTGCTGCAGTCGTCGGGGATGGATCAGCTGCGCGCCGGCGTCGCAGAGCTCGCCGGGCGTGGCCTGGCCTATGCTTGCGTGTGCAGCCGAAGTGACGTGCGCGCCGCCCTCAGTGCACCCCAGCAAGGCGACGTCGAGCTGCGTTACCCGGGGACCTGTCGCGGGCGCTTCGAGTCGCTCGAGGCCGCCCGCGCCAGCGGTCGCGACGCCAGTCTGCGCTTCCGGGTGCCCGAGGGCCCGGTCACGATTCGCGACGGCTTCGCACCGGCGACCCACCACGACGTCCAGGCCGAGGTCGGCGACTTCATGGTGGCGCGGCGCGACGGCACCCCGGCCTATCAGCTGGCGGTGGTGGTGGACGACGCACGCCAGGGCGTGACCGAGGTGCTGCGAGGCGACGATCTCTTGCCCAGCGCCGCCAGGCAGTGGCACCTGCAGCGCGCTCTGGGGCTGCCTCACCCGACCTTCGTCCACGTGCCGCTCGTGGTGGACGAGAACGGACGCCGCTTGGCCAAGCGCGCCGACGATCTCAGCCTGGCAGAGCTCCGCGGCCGTGGGGTCGATCCGCGCGCGGTGGTGGGCTGGGCCGCACTCTCGGCCGGGCTCGCGGTCGCCGAGCGGCTCACCCCACGCGAGGCACTGCCAGACTTCACGCTCGCGCACCTGCCGCACGCGCCGGTGCGGCTCGGGGCCGAAGAGCTTGCTAAGCTGAAAGCCGCCCGATGACGCCCCACTCTCGCCGTCGATTCTTGGCGCTCTCGGCCACGCTTGCTGCATCCGGCGTGGCGCTGCCGCTCTTCGCCGCAGAGGGCGCGCGCGTGCTGTACGTGCAAGCGCTGGGGAAGGCGCTACCCGACGCCGAGGTCTCGCTGGTCGTGCAAGCGCTGCAGGCGTTCTACGCCGTCGAGGTCAAGACCCTGGGCCGGGTGGAGTTGCCGAAGGCCGCCTACTACCCGAAGCGCGCGCGCTACCGAGCCGAGAAGCTCCTCGACTTCTTGGGGCCCCGCTTGCCCAAGGGTGGCAGCCGCATCCTGGGCCTGACCAGCGTCGACATCAGCACGACCAAGGGCAAGATCGACGACTGGGGTATCCTGGGGCTCGCGACGCTGGACGGCGCGGCGTGCGTGCTGTCGTCGTTCCGCTGCAAACGGCAAGCGAAGAACGCGGCGCACGCGCGGATCCGCTTCGCGAAGGTGGCGGTCCACGAGATCGGCCACACCTTCGGCCTGGAGCACTGCCCAACTCGCGGCTGCTTGATGGAAGACGGCGGCGGCAGCGTGCTCACCACCGACCGCGAGTACGACCTGTGCGCCGACAGCCGCCGCCTGCTGACCGAGCGCGGGGTCGAGCTGGCCGGCGGCGAGATCCCTTGGCCGAAGCCCAAGCTCAAGTGAGCTGCCGCCCGCTCAGTGGATCCGGGCAACGACGGGCAGCTCGGCCACGATGGCAGCTTCCGCCTGCGCAAGCTGGTCGAGCCGCGCAGCGGTGACCCCTTCGCCGAAGCGACCCTCGGCCAGATGCACGAACAGAGCGGCGTGCCCCGCTTCGCTGGATTCGAGCCGCCGGAAGACGGCACAGAGGCTCGCCTCACCGCGGCGCTCGAGCTCCGAGCGCAACAGCCGGAAGCGCTCGCACGAACGCGCTTCGATCAGCGCGCCGACGAGCAACCGGTCGAGCTTGCGCAGCTCCGGGGGCTGGCGCAAGAGGCCCATCAGCGCGCGCGCATAGGGGTCCCCCCGGTCACGGGTCAGCTCGACACCGCGCGCGACCAGCAGCTCGTGCACCTCGCGGAAGTGGCCGATCTCTTCCTCTGCCAGGCGGCCCATCGCGCGGACCAGCTCGATGTCTTCGGGGTAATCGTTGATCAGCGCCAGCGCGCTGGCGCTCGCCTTCTTTTCACAGTGCGCGTGGTCCGCCAGGGTGGCCGCCAGATCGTCGGCCGCGACCTCGGCCCAGCCCGGCGGCGTCTGGCTCTTCAAGAAGCGCTCGGCCGGTCGCGGGTCCACGAGCCCTGTCTAGCCCGGGCTGATCTCGGTGTCGCGGCGGTGTGAACCGGCCCCGAGATCGCCGGCAGTTTCCCGCGAATCGGAGCTTGTGCCGGTGGCACGCCCCGTGCTCTTTCGCCCTGCCCATGGCTTCGAAATCGCTCTGCCTCGCTGGGCTCGTCGCCCTCGCTTCGGTCACCTGCCCCGCGCGGGCCGAGCCCACGGGCGACGTGCTGCTCGCGGCCGGCGCGACCTATCGCCACGTGACCCGAGTGGACCTGGCCCAGATCGGCGGCTCCGACGACCATGGCTCGGACGGCGACCAGAGCCCAGGCTCGCTCTCGGCCGAGATCGGCGCGGGCCTGCTGTTCCGCCCTGGGTTCGAGCTGCGCGGCAGCGCATGGCTGGGTGTGGGCGGGCTCGCGCTGGCCCATGTCGAGGAGCGCTACTTCGACAGCGGGCCCGAGCAGATCGGCTCGTCGCTGACGGTGGGCGCGGGCGGAAGCGCGCGCTACGCGCCGGCGCTGACGCCCGGGGTGCGCGCTTTCGTCGGACCGGCCGTCGACTGGAAACGCCTGACCGCGGCATCGCCGGCCGGCTCGGCGCACCTCGAGCTGGTGGGCGTGGGGCTCGACGCCGGTTTGCGCTTTCGCACCAGCGCGGCAACCAGCAAGCTCGGCGGTCACCTCGAGCTCACCTTCGCCGCCCGGCGCGAGCTGCCGGTCGCGGTCTGGGTCGGGCGGAGCCGCACCGACGTCCTGTTCTCGGGCGTCGAGTCTGCCGGCGATCCCGTGTACAGCATCGGGATGGGCGCCGCCTACGTGATGTCGTTCAACGACGCGCTGTGAGGCGAAACACGGGGAGCTCGGGGCGGCACATGAAGCGCGCGGCGATCACGCTCGTCCCGGTGCCGCGGCTCACGTAGGCGCGCCCGGCACGGGTCTCGTAGAAACCCTTCACGTAGGGACCACTTCCCGGCGGCACCAGCGGGGCGAACGAGCCGAGCACCAGCTGTCCGCCGTGGGTGTGGCCGGCCAGCGCCAGATCGAAGCGAGGCACCTGCTCGGGCACCCGCTGGAACATCGCGGGGCTGTGGGTGAGCAAGAGCCGCGGCGCACCGGCCCCCTGGACGGCGGCCAGCGACGCCAGGGTGTGGTCCCAGCGCGGAGCCCCGGCGTACCCGTCGTCGGTTGCGGCGACGACCACGCCCCGCGCCACCACGCACTCGTTCACCACGAGGCGCGCGCCGAGGCGCGCGTATTCCTGCGACAGCCCCAGGGCGGTGAACCCCGCCCAGTGCTCCCAGTTACCCAGCGTGGCCACCACCTCGGCGCCGGCCGCACGTAGAGCACTCACCAGCTCGGCCAGCACCGGTAGACCAGCGCTGCGGTCCACGATGTCCCCCGTCAGCACCACCAGCTGCACCTGGGCGCGCTTCACCGCCTCGACGATGCCCCGCTCCACCCGACCGAAGCTTCGGAGGTGGGCGTCGGTGACCTGCGCCAAGGTGAAGCCCTCGAGCGCGCTGGGCAGGCGGTCGAGGGCGAGCACGTGATGGCTCACCTCGAGCCACGCTGGCTCGATCGCGAAGGCATCGAGCGCGCCCGCGCCCGCCAGCGCGCCTGCGCCCAGCAGCAGGCGTCGCCGCCCCAGGCGCGGCTTCAGCTCTTGACGATCGTCCGGATCCACTTGCCGTAAGCGTAGATCCCCATGGCCGTGATGACACCGATCGCGCCCATGATGATCCAGACCGCCCCGACATTGTGGCTGGTGTAGAGGATTTGTGTGAGGGATTCCCGCGAATCTCCGGTGAACTTCATCAGCTCACCAAAGGCCTCACCCTGCTTGATGGCCTCGACCTGCGAGGCCGCCATGCCGCGCTCGATCAAGAGCTCGCGGGCGAAACGGTCCTTGGACGCGAAGTGATCGTACATCAGCGGCGCGGTGAACCCTTCGAGCCCCCAGCCGATGGCCAGCGGGATCTGGGAGAAGCCGAGGTACATCGCCTTCTTGTCGGCCGGGGCGAAGTTGCCGATGAACTCGCTGAACTTCGGGCTCGAGAGCATCTCGCCCACGCTGAAGACCAGGATGGCGCCGACCGACAGCCAGCCGAGCTTCGAGTACCCGGAAAGGAACATCGCGGCGGTCGCCATCAGCGTCCCCACCACCATACTGGTGGTGGCACGCATCCGCCCGCTGAGCCAGGCGAAGAGGAAGCAGGTGGTCATGATCAGCCCCGAGTTCAGGTTGAGCATGCCTTCGGGGAGGATCTCGGTCCCCTCCTTGTTCATCACGACGAAGAACTTCACGAACTCGGAGCTCGTGCCACCGGTCCCGAACAGGGTTCGCACGATGTCGCGCGTGTCGACCCAGTCGTCGATGTGCGCGGGCAGCACGTCGAACAGCGCGTTGAACATGTACCAGAAGCCCGAGAAGATCAGCAGATAGAGCCAGACGTGCTTCTTGACCAGCTCGCGCAGTGACTCTCTCCACAGCGCTTCTTGCTTCAGCTTGCCCTCTTTGGCCAGCTTGGCTCGAGCCAGCCGCTCTTCCTTCCCCGGCTCCTTGTAGGTGAGCAGCAAGAGGAAGTTGCAGGCGATCAGCGCAGCGCAAGACAGGAAGACGTACCGCCACTGCATCTTGCGCATGTAGCCGGCGAGCAGTGGCCCCAGGAACCCGCCGATGTTCACCGTCTGATAGAAGATGCCCCAGGCCATGGAGCTGTTCTCGCGCTTGGTGGACTTGACCAGCGTGCCCTGGATGCCAGGCTTGAAGACCGCGGTGCCAGCGGCCAGCAGCATCGCCCCGGCAAAGAAGCCGTAGAACGTCGGGAACCCGGCCATCACCAGGTACCCCGAGATCTTCACCACCGTCGAAGCGAAGATGGTCTGCTTGTAGCCGTAGCGATCCGAGAGCCCGCCGGTGAACACCGGCACCAGGGATTGCACCCAGGCCCACGTGCCCAGGATGATGCCGAACTTGGACATCGCGACGCCGAGCCCGCCTTCGCTCACGGGGGACTTGGCGTACAGCGTCGCCACTGCCTTCACGCCGTAGTAAGCGAAGCGCTCCACCATCTCCATGGCGCCGACGCACCAGAACACGTAGCCCAGCGAGACGATCGCGGCTCCGAGCCCCAGCTGCTTGACGTCATCGAGCGCCGCGGTGTCGGTCGCCGTGCCTGGTTTCTCTGCCGTTTTCTCGCTCATGCGCCGCGGGGCCCTCCCAGGCCGGGCGGGACCTTAGAACGAGGGCCTCTCGCGTTTCAACGCAAGGCTGACCGATCGCCGGCGAAGTGGTGGAGCAGGTCCGCCATGGTCGCCGCCCGAGCCACGTCTTCCAGCCCGATGAGTCCGATTGTCCCCTGGGGGCCCCGCACCGCCAGGGGGCGGCCCCCGCGTTCGATCAGCTGGGTCCGCACCTCGGACAGGGGTTCCTCGGCCCCCACTTCGACCACGTCGCGGTTCATGACCCCCGCGACGAAGGTCAGGGGACCGAGCTTCCGAACTGCATCGAGGATCTCTTCCCGACCGAGGGTGCCCACCAGGCGCTCGCCCAGCACCACGGCGTAGTAGGGCTGCGACGACCGCAGCGCGTGCGCCAGCGCGTGCGCCAGCATGTCGCCCGGCTGCAGGGCGATCGCCCGCGCGTCGACCGCGTCGGCCGCGTGAAGGCCTGCCAGCGACGCCATCACCTTGGCGGTGGCGCGCTCTTGAGCTGCCCCCAGAAACACGAACACGCCGATCGCCACCAGTACGACGTTGCCGCTCATCAGGCCGAACGCCGCCAGCCCAGCCGCCAGGAACTGGCCCACCGTGGCCGCGATGCTGGTGGCGCGCAGCTTCCCCAAGAAGAAGGTGAGCACCGCGCGCAGCACACGCCCGCCGTCCATCGGCAGAGCCGGGATCATGTTGAACACCGCCAGCGCGAGGTTGGCCGCGGTGAGGGCCGCCACCAGGGTCGCCAGCGCCGGCGGCGCCATCAGTGCACGCACGAAGCCCCCGTCGGAGAGCCAGACCGGCCCCACCACCACCCGGGCGCCCACCACCAGCAAGACAGCCAGAATGACGTTCACCAGCGGGCCCGCCACTGCGATCAGCAGCTCGTGCAGCGCGGTCTTCGGCTCTCGCCCCAGGCGCGCGACCCCGCCGATGGGCAGCAGCAAGATCTCGCGGACCGAAACCCCCAGGCGCTGCGCCACCAGGCTGTGCCCCAGCTCGTGCAGTGCGACGCACGCGAAGAGCAGGCACACCAGCACCGCGCCGAACAGAGCGCCCCGCGTGCCGTGCGAGAGCCCCCACTCCATCGCGCCCAGCGCCACCACGAACAAGAACGTGACGTGCACGCGAATCGCGATCCCGCTCACGGTGGCGACGCGCCAGGACAGCTTCATCGGTGGTTCACCAAACCTAAGGCCCCGGCGCAGACTTGGCCAGGCAGCGCTACTGACAGGGCTTGGTCAGCGCGCCGAACTCGCCCAGAAGGTCGGTATAAGCTTCGATGCGCCGACCGCCGTGGGCTGCGTCGGTGAACTGGTAGAACACGCGGTGATCGTCGGGCTTGATGCCCACCAAGAAGAACGAGTCCGCGTCTGAGGCCGTGTTGCCGAACGCGTAGGCAACCTTGAAGCCTCGGCCCATCAGCTCTTCCAGCTCCGCCTTCTTGAAGCTGACCGCGGCGCCACCGGTCGCGCCGAGCTCGAAGGTGGTGTGGACCGGTCCCGCCGGGAAGCCCTTCACGCTCACGAACTCGCGCGTTCGGCCCACCAGGAACTCGGGCCGCGCCGTCAGATAGAAGGGTCGGTAGCCCTTCTGGGCGAGCAGGCTCAGCGCCTTGCCAGCGTCGGGATTGGCGTCCGAGACCGAGCCGGTGAGAATGGCCGAGTACTCTTCGGTCTCTTTGCTGGTGAGGGTTCCGTCGACGTCGGTCACGAAGTAGGTCGTTCCGACGGGGACCACTTCGATGATCTGGTCGGCGCCCGACAGGTCGCCCGCCACGACCATGCGGATCCGGTGACGCCCGATGCCCAATGCGGCCGACGACGGGATCTTGAAGTAGATGCGGCCGCCGGTGTCCACGGCCCCTTCGATGGCGGGGTGCCCCGTGGTCTCTTCCGTGGTGAGGGCGGTCCCCAGCTTCTCCCAGCTCGAGCCACAGTCACGGTTGAGCCAGATGTCGACCTCTTCGTCTTTCAGATCCTTGTCGGCAACGCCGTAGGCGAACTTGCCGAGCGCCCACTGGTCTGTGCCCGGCGGAAGGATCAGGTCACGCCCGCGGTGGTTGGCAAACCCGGTGGCGACGATGATCGGGCTCGCAACCGTGTGTTTCCAGGGCCGCTTGCTGAACGCCGGCAGCGCCGCGTCGCAGGCCGGCATCGGCACGCAGGCCACGCCGGTCGAGCCGCCCGCCCCGCCGCTACCGCCGCCGCCGCTACCGCCGCCGGAGGGCGCCGCACCGGTCCCCCCGCCACCGCCGCCCGACGGGACGCCACCACTTCCGCCGGCGTTCCCGCCCCCGCCGCTCGACGTGGCCCCGACTCCGCTGCCCCCTCCGTTGTACCCAGGAGACTCGGACTCTGCCCCGCAGGCGACGGTGCAGAGCGCGCCGCAGACTGGCAGCCAGGCGACCCGGCGAAGAAAGCGCATCGACCCATAGACTACCGTGGCGGCTGCCGGAGAACCAGGGGTGGTAACTTCCCGCGCGTGGCACGGCGGAACTACTGGCTCTGGGTGGTCGGCCTCGCCGTGGGGTGCAACTCGCCGGCGCGCACCACCGGCGCTCTCCCCGCTGCCAGCGCTGCCGCCGCCCACCCATCCGGCACCAGCGCCGCGCCGACCCCTCCGCTCGAGTGGACCGAGCGTGTCACTGGCGGCGCAACCGCCGGCGAGCCTTTGCCGCTGGTCATCGCGATGCACGGTTTGGGCGATCGCCCCGAAGCCTTCGGCGAGCTCTACTCGGGGTTCGATCAGAGAGCGCGGGTCGTGCTGCTGCGCGCGCCCGACCCCTGGGGCACGGGCTATTCCTGGTTTCCATTTCGCGCCCACGACGGCGATGACCTCCGTGCCAAGGGCATCGCCATCGCCGCCGAGCGCGTGATCGTGACGGTCGCGTTGCTCGAGAGCAAGCTCCCGACGCGAGGCAAGCCGATCGTCACCGGCTTCTCGCAAGGTGGCATGCTGAGCTTCGCGATCGCGGCGCGCCACCCGGATCGTGTGCGCGCCGCACTTCCGCTGGGCGGCGTGCTCCCGGCTCCACTCTGGCCGGCGTTCGACGCCGGCTCGCCCGCGGTGCGAATCATCGCACTGCACGGCGAGGCGGACGCCGTGGTGCCCATCGGCCCGACGAAGAGCGCCGTGGCCGCGCTTCAGGCCCGCGGATTCAACGCGCGGCTCGAGAGCTTCCCCGGCGTGGGACACTCGCTGCCCGAACCGCTCCGGGGGCGCTACTTCGAGCTGTTGAAGGCCGAGCTGAACCGCCCCTGAGCTCACGGCGGATAGCGGGTCCCCCAGGGGCGCTCGGCCTCGACCACCAGCTCCGGCAAGGCGACACCCAGCTGGTGCGCGAGCCGTGCAATCAGCTCGAACAAGATGACTGCGCTCGCGCCGAAGAGCACGCGCTCGCCGAAGCGGAAGTGGGGCAAGAGGAACGGGTCACCCCGGTGATCGGTGTAGAAGCCGAAGATCCGCGCGCTGCCGGTGAAGAACGGGGCCAGCGGCACATCGATGATCTGATCGAGCTCGGGAGAAACGATGCGCGGCGCCGCGCCCTCGCTCAGCACGCCCACGAAGGGTGTGATCAGATACTTTCCAGTCACCACCGGGATGGGAGTGAGGGCGCCCAAGATCTCGACCTCGCCGGAGCCCACCGCCAGCTCCTCGCCTAGCTCTCGCGTCGCAGCGTTCGAGAGCAGCTCACCCGGCTCGGGCTTTCCGCCCGGGAAGCCCAGCTCGCCCGCGTGGTCCGCCAAGGTCAGCGCGCGCACCACGACCAGCACCCGCGGCACGGGTGTGAGCCGCACCGGCACCACTACGGCAGCGGCCGCGGAGACGCCGGCAAAGCGGGGGGGAGTGGGGAACACAGCGGGGCCGTCCACAGCGCGGGCGATGAGCTCTCGCGTGAACGACTGGGGCATGGGCTGGGTTCTAGCTCACCTGTGCGACGGTTGCGCCAGCCCAGCAGGCCGGCGATGGCACTCAGGCCGACGCCGAGCCCGAGCCACAGGCCGGCGGCACCAAGACCGGCGTGGGTCGCCAGCATCACGCCGAGGGGGAGCCCCAGCAGATAGTGCCCCGAAAGGCACGCACCCAGCGCGAACCGCGTCGCACCGGCGCCGCGAGAGGCGCCGACCGCCACGACCTGAACCGAATCGGCGACGAGCACGAAGCCCGCGATGCGCATCAGGACCGGCGCGGCGGCAACGACCGCAGGCTCGCGAGTGACCCACGCCGCCAGCGCCTCGGGGACCAGAACCAGAGGCGCACCGAGCATGATCCCGAGCGCCAGTGCCGCCCACGCCCCAGCTCGCGCGCTGTCGCGAGCCGAAAGCGCGTCCGCACGGCCGAGGGCTCGGCCCACGGCGGCCGCCACGCCAGCGCCCAGCCCCACCGGCAACATGAAGAGCGTACCGAGCCACGCCATGGCCACCTGGTGCGCGCCGAGGTGCCCGGGGTCGATCCGCGCGACCAGCCAGCCCAGGCTCGCGAACACTGCGTATTCCGCCACCAGCGCCAGACCCACCGGCAGCCCGCTTCTCACGACGGCAACGAGACCCGAGCGCGCTCGAGTGAAGCTGGGGCGCGGCGCGCCACGGGCCAGCACCAGCACCTGCACGAGCGCGCCGCCGCTTTCGGCCAGCCCCACGCCCAGCACGCCGAGCTCGGACGCCAGGGCCGGCGCGGTCAGGAGCACGCAAATGCTTGCCAGCGCAGACGCGAGCAGCACCCGCCCGGTTCGAGCTCGTGCCGCGGCGGCGCTCCGCAGCACGACGAACGCCAGGTACGGCGCGAGACCCGGCAGACGCCCCCAGATGTAGCGCTGCAGGTCGATTCGGGTGTCGACGGCAAGCAGACCAGGTCCGAGCATGACGGCAGCCAGCGCGATGACCCCAGCCAGGACCAGAGCGGCCGCGAATGCCAGCAGCAGCCCTTGACCCACGGCGCGCCGCACGCCCTCGCGGTCGCCGCGGCCGGCGGCGCCGCTGACGATGGGATCGACGCCCAGCAAGAGTCCGACACCGAACGCCGCGATGGTGAAGAACAACGACGACCCGAGCCCGACGGCTCCGAGCTCGCGCTCGCCGACGCGCCCGGCCACCATCAGGGCGAGCGTCCCCACCAGGGTCTGAGCAAGGCTCGCAAGCGCCAGCGGCGCACCGGCCCGGAGCAGCGGGATCAGCTGGGTGTTCACGCCCGTTTCGGAACAGAACGCCCGGCCGCCGCCGCGCGATTCCTCAGAGCTCGATCCCCGCCAGCAGCATCGGCCGGACGCCGCTGAACTGCACCGCGGCCTCAGCTCCGTCGACCTGCGTCTCGAGGGTGCGGAAGGTGTAGGCCTGCACCTCGAAGTCCACGCGCAGGCCGAATCGGCCCAGGTTGACCAGCAGGCCGGGACCGGCTCCCGCCTGCGCGCCGAAGTACGGGCCCCGATCGGTTTCGCACGTCCCGGCGTAGTCGACCTCGTAGCTGGCGCAGGCCTCCGACAGGGCCGCCCCCTCGTCCTTCAGATCACCGCTCGGGAACAGCAAGCTCATGCCCACCCGGCCGCGGAACGTGAACGCCGTCTTCTTCGAGAGGTCGACGACGCCCTCCAGGACCAGATCCGTCGATGCGACGCTGCCGAGCTCGAAGCGCTCTCCGGACTTCTCGACGCTGAGCTCGGGGATGAACCCGAAGCCCGCTCCGATGCGGAAGTTGCGCGACGAGTTGACCAGCCAGTCCGCGCTCAGCGCATACGAAGAGCTCTCACGGTACTTGGTCGTCTCCAGAGACTCGGGGCAGCCGTCTCCGTCGCATCGCTCTGCCGCTCGACCGGCACCAGAGAAGGCACCGCCACGCAGTACCCATACCGATCCGGTCCGCCGGTGGTCTTCCACGATCTCGACCTCGGGGGGCGCGTCACCCACGCTCGGCTGGTACGAGTAACCGTCGAGGGACGGCGGCGCAGAGACCTGCGCAAACGCTGGAGACGCGCAGAACATCAGGGCGAAGGCGATGGGAAAGGTCTTCATCCTGGCCTCCTCAGCGGGCGGTCACCTGCGAGCCCTTGAGCTCGCTGACGCGTTTGCAGCCCTGCGGGATGCAGTGATAGAGCGCGTACCCATCCTTGTTGATGAAGGCGCCGTCTTTGCTCACGTCGGTGCCGGTCTCGCCCATCACCACCCAGACCTCGGAGGGCCCACCCGCGGCGACGGCGGTCACGTTTCGACTGACCACCTGCGCCCGCGGCGGCGCCGTCATGCACCCGGCCCCAGCGGCAGCCAGGGCGAGAAACCCGACCAACTTCGCGATTGTCTTCGACATGCCACCCCATCGGGCCGCGGCCGGGGGCAGTTGCGTGTTCTCTGGGGGGCCGGGCCACTTTTCTTGGGGGCGGACTGAACCATGCTGAGGGGCGTGAACCCCCTGATCCTGCTCGCCCACGGCGCCGGAGCCCCGTCGAGCTCGGATTGGATGGTCGGCTGGCGCGAGCGACTGGGGAGCGTGGGGGAGGTTCACGCCTTCGACTACCCATACATGGCCCGCGGCTCGAAGCGCCCCGATCCCCTGCCCACGCTGATCCGAGCGCACGTCGACGCGATCGCCGCCGCGCAGGGGGGGCAGGCTCACCCGCTGGTGCTCGCCGGCAAGAGCATGGGTTCGCGCGTGGGCTGTCACGTCGCAGCCGAGGCGGAAGGGATCCGGCCGCGCGCGCTGATCTGCTTCGGCTACCCGCTGGTCGGCCAGAACGGCAAGCTGCGCGACGCCGTGCTGCTGGCGCTCTCGACGCCGATCTTGTTCGTGCAGGGGGATCGCGATCCGCTCTGCCCACTCGAGCTGCTCGAACGGACCCGCGCGAAGATGCGTGCGCCCAGTGAGCTGTTCGTGGTCGAGGGTGGCGACCACTCTCTGCTCTCCACCAAGACGGCGCTGAAGCGCACGGGGCAGACCCAAGAGGACGTCGACCAAGCGATCGTGCGCACCATCGCGCACTTCCTCTCAGCCCATCAGGCGAGCAGCCCGGGCTGACCACTCCGCGAGCGCGCGAGGGTCCTCCGGATAGCGGGCGTAGTGCGCGGCCGCAGCGGCCCCCGTTGCGAGCGCGGGAACCAGCCGACGCGCCAGCCGACGCTCCGTGGCCACGCCGCGCAAGGCGCCGACCACCGCGCCGGGGCTGGGGCGCGGCAGCCGCTGTTCGAGCCCGGCGCGCGCCGAGCGTTCGTCCAAGAGCCCCACCGCCATCATCCGATCCAGGTCCCGCTCCGTGAGCGCCTGCGAGAAGCGCCGAAAGGCGTCGAAGGTGGCGAACAGCCCACCGTACTTCCGGTGCCACGCCACCGCATAGTCGTGGAGGTCGCGGCCGTCCGCGAGCGCATCGGCCAAGAGCCGCGCGGCGATCATCCCGGCGCCGATGCCCGAGCCGTGAGCCGAGAACACCTGGCAGGCCGCGTCGCCGAGCAGCGCCACGTTGCCGCGCGCGAGCACGTCCAGCGGGCGCCGGAGCGGAATGGCTCGGGCTCCGCCGAAGAGCCGCGCCCCGATCCACTTCTGGTCAGCCACGAAGCGGTCGAGGATCTCCTGACCCGAGGGGTGACCCGCACCGGGAATGGACCCGGTGAGAATGCCCACGCGATCGCCTTCGAGCCGGACGTTGATCACCGAGAAGCCACCGGCCACGCCCGTGAAGCACGCCGTGTGCCCGGCGCCGACCTGGTGCTCGTCGAAGAACGCCCGGGCATCTGCCAGGTTGGACACGGCCCGCACCTCTTGGGCGGCGGCACACAAGTCGCTGGCGTGCACCCGCGCCTGATCGAGCAGCCGGGCGCCGGCAAGCCCCGATGCATCCACGTACCAGCGCGCGGTGACCCGGCCGGCGCTGGTGTCGAGCGTGCGACCGTCGAAGCCCGTAACGCGGGTGTTCTCGAGCAGCGTGGCGCCATGCTCACGCGCCAAGACCTGCAGGCGCTCGACCAGCGCGCGCATGTCCACCTCGAGCACGTCGTGGCCGCGGATCGTCACCCGGCGCGGACCGAAGCCTGCGAGCAGGTGCATCTCGTGACCGGCGCCAAACACCTCGTGATCCCGTGGCTGCGCGACCCCGGCGGCATCGAAGGCCCAGCCTGGAACGCCGTTCACCCAGCGAGCGCCCGCCTCGCGCGCCGCACGCCGCTCGACGCACACCACCCGCAGCCCGCGCCGCGCGGCGAGAAATGCCAGGGACGCTCCGGCCGTCCCGGCGCCGACAATGGCGAGATCTGCCCGCATGAGGTATGCGCCATTCTGCCATGCCCGAGACCCTCTGCCTCGAACGAAACGACCACGTCGTCAGCGTGGTGCTGCAGAAGCTGACGATGCCGCCGCTGTTCTTCCAAGAGCTGGGCGCCGCCTTCGACCAGATCGCGTCCGAGCCCGACGTGCGCGCGGTGATCGTGCGTTCCGAGGGGAAGCACTTCACCTATGGTCTGGATCTGCCCGCGGCGTTCGCGGAGCTGGGGCCCAGCCTGCAGGGCGGCACGGCTGCGGTGCGGATGGCCCTGCACCAGACCATCTTGCGCCTTCAGGCACACCTGACCAAGGTCGCAAGCTGTCCGGTGCCGGTGATCGCGGCAGTGCACGGCTGGTGCATCGGTGGTGGCGTCGACCTGATCACCGCCTGCGACATCCGCCTCGCGACCCGCGACGCCCGCTTCTCGGTGCGCGAAACCAAGATCGCCATCGTGGCGGACCTGGGGACACTGCAGCGCCTGCCGCTGATCGTCGGCCAGGGGCATGCTCGCGAGCTCGCGCTTTCAGGCAAGGACATCACGGCGGACCGCGCCGAGCGCATCGGGCTGGTGAACGAGGTGTTCGACGACCCGGCGGCCCTCCGGGCCGGCGCCGAAGCGCTGGCGGAAGAGATCGCCAAGAACGCCCCGCTGACGGTGCGCGGCGTGAAGCGAGTGCTCGACTTCGGGACCGGCCGACGCGCGGCCGACGGGCTCGAGTACGTCGCGGCCTGGAACTCGGCGTTCCTGGCCTCGGAAGATCTGGGCGAGGCCCTGTCGGCGTTCCTCGAGAAGCGCCCGCCCAGCTTCAGCGGCCGCTGAACCGCATTGAGTTACGCGCACTTACCCGACCCAGCTTAACGTCGCGGGCGGGTGCGGCATTCGCCCTTCGAGTGGCCCAGCACGTCTGCCCCAACGTTTTCGTCACCGGCGCGCCCCCCAGCGATGACAGGCTCGGGGCCGTGTCGCTCGAGCACGAGCTCATCTCCCGCGCGCTGGACGGCGACGGCCGCGCCTTCGCGGGGTTGGTCGAGCCGCACTTGCCGGTGCTCTACCGCATCGCCGCGCGCGCCTGCGGCGATCGGGCCTTGGCCGAAGACGCCGTACAAGAGGCGCTGACCTTGGCCTTCGAGCGCCTCTCGGGGTACGAGCCGGGCACGTCGTTTCGCGCCTTCCTCGCCGCCTTCGCGGTGCGTCGCGCGCAGACGCTGCTCCGGGGTGAGCGCCGCCGGCGAACGCGTGAAGACGCCTCCGACGTGCCGCCCTCGCTGCCGAACCCGGCCGAGCTCGCCCGCGCCCTCCAGGCGGCCCAGAGGGTGCGCGACGCACTGGCCACCCTGCCCGAGAAGCGACGTGCCGTGGCCATGCTGCGGCTCGACGCCGAGCTGTCGTACGCCGAGATCGCCCAGGCCGTGGGCACGACCGAAGGCTCGGCGCGGGTGCTGGTGCACATGGCGCTGAAAGAGCTTCGACAGCAGCTTGCCGACCTCGTACGAGAAGAGGAAACTTCGGAGGAGCGATGACCGACCTCGATCCCGAGCGCGAGCTCAAGGCGCTGTTCGACGCCACGGCGGAAGCGCCGACCGGCGCTCAGCTCACCAAGCTGAAGGCGCGCGCGACCGACGTGCCGGGTCGTCGGCGCCGCCCGCTGTGGCTGCTCTGGGCGCCTTTCCTGGCGGTGGCCGCCGGTTTTTTCGCGGTGGTCGTGCTGCGGGGCAAGCCCGAACCCGAGCAGGCCCACCTCCCGTCGGCAACCATCACGGCGTCGGAGCAGATCGCCTCCGTCGCAACTCCGGTCCCGAGCCTGGCGCCGCCCGGTGAAGAGCCCGCCGGCGACGACCTCGACGAGAGCCTGGCAGGGCTGGACGATCTCGACGACGAGCCAAGCACGGACGTTCTGGCGGCCCCCCTGGATGACGCTGACGAAGAAGAGCTGGACGTCTGGCTCGCCGCAGCCGATTCGTTCCTGGAGGAAGGCTGATGCACCGACTGATGCTGCACGCGCTCTTGGCGTTGACCCTGGTGCTGTGTGCCCTGCCCGCGCAGGCCGAAGGCAAGCGCGCGGAAGAGAAGCGGGCCAAGGTGGAGCAGCGGCTGAAGCAGGTCACCGCGAAGATCCTCAGGCAAGAGGTGGGGTTGGACGACCAGAAGTCCGACGAGGTCATGAAGGTCCTGGTCAAGCACCAGGTCGAGCGGCGAACCCTGCAGCAGCAGCACCGCCAGCATCGCAAGGCCATCGGGGACCTCTTGCAGAGCGACAGCAGTGACGACGCCCAGTACAAGAAGAGCATCGATGGCTTCCGCACGACGCAGAAGAAGCTGAACGGGCTGCGCGATCGGGAAATGGACGAGATCGCCAAGCTGATTACGCCCAAGCAACAGGCCAAGCTGTTCCGGGCCCTCGAACGGATGCGAAGGAAGCTCGCCCGGCGCCAGCGCGGCCCGGACTGAACGCGCGTCCCCGACGGAAACCCGCCGTGCCTTGCAGTTCAAGCGCGCTTGAACTACACCGCCGAAAATGAGCATGGGCGCCGTCGAAACGGCTCAGGCTGCCGCCCGCGAGCGGGTGGATTTGGGGGAGATCGAGCGTGCGCTCGATCGCGAGCTCGACGGCCCGTCGAGTGGGCTGCTGCGGGCTGCCGAGCGACACCTGTGCATCACACATGGCGCCAAGCGCGCGCGCCCGCAGCTGGTGCTGCTGCTCGGCCAGGTTGCCGGCGCTCCGCACGAGGGGCTGGTCGACGCAGCCGTCGCCGTCGAGCTGATCCACTCGGCCAGTCTGCTTCACGACGACGTGGTGGACGAGGGCGAGCTGCGTCGCGGCGTGCCCACGGTCAACGCGCGCCACGGCAACGTCGTGGCCGTGCTGGCGGGCGACCACCTGCTCAGCCGCGCGCTGGTGCGCCTGGCGAAATACCCGCAAGCGCTCAGCACGCGCGCCGCGGAAGTGGTGGCAGAGATGGCGCGTGCGGCAGTGCGCGAGGTCGAGGTGCGGGGCGACGCGTCGCTCTCTTCGGCGGGGTGGCGCGAGGTCGCCATGGGCAAGACCGCGGCGCTGTTCGGGCTGTGTGGCTTCGCCGCCGG
>Ga0138256_10002300_pt1 | contig 20510 bp, 43 predicted proteins | sample KNB2016incub_MG_FD_105486 | JGI IMG/M metagenome (GOLD analysis project Ga0138256, IMG submission 105486) | Active sludge microbial communities from wastewater in Klosterneuburg, Austria - KNB2014incub_MG | ecosystem: Engineered > WWTP > Activated sludge > Unclassified | place: Austria... | reverse complement strand
TAGATGCTGGTTTAGCTTTGAATAATCTCGTTCTGCTTTGTTTTTAAAAAACTTAATTCCTCTATCTCCCATTGGAAAATAGTAAGAAGAAATTCCATGAACACACTTTACAATATCAGATTTACTCGGTAAGCAAGCAGTTTGCATTTTCTAATTTCAAAAAGGAGTAAGTATAATTAGTATTAGTATCGGAATTGTAAAATGTTACATTAGATATTTTTCCAACAATAAGATATTCCGAATCCATATCAGGTTCTAGTGCTTCTAATGTAGATTGTACTTCTACCATTGTATCACACTTAATTACTTTGTCAACAATTAAATTATCATCTTGAACAACTACTACGAACATAATGTTTTCCTTATTGTTTAATAAAACCAACGGATGAAATTTTAACACTCTTAGATTCGCCAGGAAAAAGAATTACACCTTGTTTTTCCCAAATTTTAATCCCCTCATGTTCTTTATATGCAACAAACGGACAATTGCATATCTTATAATAGTCAACAAGCCAATCTTTACCAACTTGCCTCAAAGCATATTTACAAGCCTTAATTCCAGAAGTAGCATCAACATGCAAACTAATACTAGAACCAGTTCCTAGTCTGTGTAATTTTACTAAATAAATTTTCATAGTCCGCGAATCTTTAAGTAAAAGTGAGTGACAATCATTATTATTCCTGAACATAAAATTATAAACGATTCTAATAAACCGCCGCAAATACAACCTAGCATATAGTGTACTCATTTTTATTAATTTTAATCCTAGTAATATTATTTAGATCATAATCACGAAGAATTACTTCGTTTTCTAATCCTTGACGACTCTTTTTAGCATACTCCCAAGGTTTAATCTCCTTATTGGGAATCCTACCCTTATTATCAAAGTAGTTAGATTCTCCATTTTGGACTTTAACCTCTAGGTAAAACTTATCTTTATGTTTAACTAGTGGAGTACCAACAACTCTTTCTCCCCAAGCTCTTTTTTCTGCTTTAAAATCATTGGTTTGCCCTTCCTTAATAAGAGCATTATTTACTGAGTTTTCATAATTAAACCCAATAGCACCAGAAGTCTTAGAAATCTTCTTTAGGCCAACAAAAGGATTACCAGCTTTAATTTTTGGAGTAGTAACACTCTCAATAGAAACAAACGTGGTTCCCTTAACTTTACCTAGAAGATCTACTAATTCTGCTTGATTCAAAGTTTTCATTTCAATTATCCTTTTGGGGTGAGTGACTTATACTATAATTATACACTACGATTAAGATTTGTCAAACTTCTTTTCTAAATCTTTTTGAATGTCTTTAATAGACTCTCTATTTTTGTGCATTCTTTCAATTGTGGCTAACGGTACATTATGACTATTTCTAGTAGCACATTCTTCTGGATTATTCTTCCACTTAGTTTTAGGCTCTACTAGCTCCCATTCATAACCATTTTTAGTAGCCAAATCTACATACTTATAAAGAGTCCAAGCATTTAGATTACAGTTACCAACAATCAAAACATCCATTCCGTTAAACATAGCCATAGCAAATTGACCATAATTCCATTCATGGGCTGCCGTTAGGTAATTAAACTCCCAACCATATTCACCATTCTTCATAAAGAAATCATCAGTTGTAAAAATTTCACAACTTAATCCATTAAGTAGGCATTCTTTCTTTATTTTTTCTGCTAAGGTTGTCTTACCACTACCAGGAATACCAACTGTAAAATAAACTTTTTTCATATTATTCTTTCGTTGAACATTGTTCAAATGAAGGTTCTACAACTTTACTTTCCTCAACTATTATCCACTCATTATTAATTTCTGTTAGTATGGCAAAATGTATACGAACAGCTAAGCAGTTATTACATACTTCAAATTGAGTACTACCAAAACTTCTAAAATCACCCGCTGGACCATGTTTTGGCCATCTGTGATTTTCACAATTTTTATAGTCACACTTTTTAATATCCGTATTATACACTATTCGTCTGCTCCAAAAGTTTCATCCCATTCTTCTTTTGTTACACCAGTTTTAATAAACTCTCGTTCATCTGCCGAAAGATTAGGAAAAGCTTCTTGTAACAATTTACCATTATAGTAAGACATATATTCTTCTTGAGTACAATTAATATTACAAGTATGTACTTTTCCAGTAAACATTGAAGTTCGTGTAATTAACATTATCTTCCTAACTTTTGTGGAATATTTCTTTCGATTTTTCTATCACGCATTTCCCAATTATAATCTAATAAATAAATATTGTCAATCTTTTTTACTAAAAAAGAGTATTTATTAATAGACAACCAACAAACTCAATCTTGGAGCGATTATGAATAATGATTACTATGGAGTAATTTACAAACTAACTAACAAAATTAATAATAAAATCTATATAGGACAAACAAAAACAAAGCCGCCTATAAAAAGATTTTATTCTCATGTATATTTTTCTAAATCAAATAATAAAATGATTATTTCAAGAGCAATAAATAAATATGGAAAGTCTAATTTTAGTTTTGAAATAATAGAATATTGCTTTTCTCAAGAACAATTAAATCAAAAGGAAGGCTTCTATATTAAAAAATATAATTCAAATAATCTATCTTTAGGATATAATCTTAACGATATAATAGATGGTAAATGGAAACACTCTAATCAAACTAAGGAAAAATTAAGTAAAATTAAAAGAACTAAAAAATATTTAGATATATCTTCTAATAATGGTAAAAAAACTAAAAACACAAAACTAAAAAATAATTCTTCTATATATATTGGTGTTTCTAAACGTGGTAATAAATGGTGTTGCTCAACAAAACATAATAATAAACATGTATATCTAGGAGTATATGATTCTGAAATTGATGCTGCATATGCTAAAGATATATTTGAATTAAATAATTTTAATGAATATTCAATATTAAATTTTCCAGAATTAAAAGAAAAATATCTTAACGGGGAAATTAATCCCATTAGATCAAAACTTCATGATCGTATTCAGAAAGATAAAAAATCAGATAGCAAAATTGTTGGAGTATCATATTCTAATATTAGAAAACGATGGTGTTTTGATCGTAAAGGATATAAATTTAAATGTTTTAAGACTAAAGAAGAAGCTGAAAAACATGCCGAATTAGAATATAAAACTAATCAATAATAGAAGGAACGTTTCTTCTTTCTTGTCGTGGATACATTTTCCATTTATAATCTAGTAAATAATTATGTGAATTTCCTATTAAATTAAATTTATTTTTACTAAAGACTAATTTTAAAAAACATCTAATTCCAGGAATAATTTCTCCAACCCTGTGTATACAAAATTGATCTAGTTTAATTAAAGAATTATCTGGATAAGTTATATTGTTTTTTTCATCAATTTTGTTTTCAATTTCTTTTAATGCTAATTCATCATCTTTTGATAAAGTTAATTTAGTACTATTAAAAACTGTTGGTTGAACATTTGACCAAAGATAAATAGTATCGTTATCCTTATAAGAATCACTATGCCAACCTCTTCTATTAAATCCACGACTTTCTTTTTGATAAAGATTTTTAGCGGTTAAATAAATATAATGATTATCATAATAAGACCAGCCATGATCCTTAAGAAAATCTTCTTCACAAGCATAAATTAGCTCTAAAAAAGGATGAAGTCTTTTCTCAACAGTAATCTTTCCATATTTTAGCTTAATAGGCAAATATGTATAAGAAAACATTTCTTCTACATTAATATCAATAATATCAATAACTTCTGGAAGTTTACCGTACATCATTAATTGCTTTATCTAAAATACTTTCAACTTCTGCCCAAATTAAACCATCGCCAGGTTTCATACATTTATGAAAAACATAGAATAACTCCATATATTCAGCAACACCTTGACTAGAATTTTTAAAATCAAGTATTGCTTTTTCAAGCCAAGCTTTTTTCATTATTTTACCTTTTTCTTATCCATATTTAACAAAAGCCAAAAAAGAGTATTTATATATAGGTATTTATTATTTACTTTAAGGAGTATATTATGTATGGCGTAATTTATAAAATAACTAATCTTATTAATAAAAAGGTATATATTGGACAAACAACAACCAAACCGCGAAAAAGGTTTAACCAACATATTAATGATTCTAAAAATAATCCTAAAAAATCTATTATAGCACAAGCTATTAAAAAATATGGAATTAAAAACTTTTCTTTTGAAATTATTCTTGAATGTTATTCACAAGAAGAATTAAATTCTAAGGAAACCGAACAAATATTATTATATAAAAAGCAAAAACTTTCATATAATAAGGAATCTATTGCTAATAAAATACCATTATCTAATAATAGTAAAAATAATATAAAACTATATGCTAGTAGTGATATTGGTAAAAAAATTAGATCTAAAAATGGTAAAAATAATCGCGGAAGAAAACTAAAAGGATCATCAAAATTTCATGGAGTATCTAAAAGCAGTAATAGTTGGATTGCTAGTGTAACACATAATAATATTACTAAATATTTGGGAACATATTATACCGAAGATGAAGCAGCACAAGCTAGAGACATTTTTGATATAGCTAATAATTATAAAAACAAATTAAATTTTCCAGAATTATATGAAAAATATTTAAATAATGAAATAACCCCAATTAAAATACTAAAAGGTTCAAGGATTCATAAAAACAAAAAAACAAATTGTAAAACGGTAGGAATTAGTTATTCAGAACAAAGAAAAAGATGGGTTGTTCAATTAAAAGGAATACCTAATAAAAGATTTAAAACATTAGAAGAAGCAAAAGAATATTTATTTAATTCTAAAAAAGTAAACCCCTAATTCCTGAAGAATCCACAGCTTACAGAACCCAATATACTCTAGATCATCAATATTGTCAAGTATATCTTGACCAGTTTTATAACCTTTAATACAAACTCTTTGTAGGCCATAATCTGCTTTTGGTAGAGTGTAATCTAGCCAAAACATTCCCTCGGCATCATAAACATTATTAATAGTACAACCAACAGGAAGTAATATAAATTGTTTCTCAAGAACCGCTATTTGAATATTATTTCCAGTTTTTGTTGGTACTCCGTTAATCCACTCAATACGTCTAGAACAAATATCTTTATCTTCTGGATCAACAATCATCCATACAAAATTACCCTTATAGAAACCATCATCAACATAATCAGTACGAATTACTTTACCTTTTGGGCAATTAGCGTAAAAATATTGATCTTGTCCTACACCACCAATCATAAGATTATATTTAAATATTTTATTCATTTTATCTATCAATCCTATAAATTTCTTTCATTACACCTAGATGTTGAATAGAAATATTCTCTAATAATTCAATATAACAAGTAGAATATTCATCTTCAACTTCTTTAAAAGCCTCTTCTTCACTCATAGCTACAATAGCTATAATTTTACAATAATTCTTGTTGTTTACAGCAAACATAAAAACATCCGGCATACTCATAACATTTTCCTTATTATAACATCTGATTGAATTTTGTCAAGGAATTTTTTTCCTTTTACTATTAGTTTATTAGTATCTTCAAACCAAAATAGAGTAATAATTCCAAATTCTGTTGCTAGAAAAATCCTATGACTTGCTTTTGTATAATGGTTTTCTATTTTATATTGACAAGGAAAACCAATAGAATATTTTTTAAGATTAGTTATTAAATCTTCTTTCTTCTCTTTCTCTGTCATATTTTTCCGATAAGTAAAAGGCTTCAGAATCCGATAGTTCTTCTGAAATCAACTCGTTCATTGTATCTATAAAATCAGAATTGTCAAGAAGTTCTTTTTCAATTTTCTTAATTATTTCTTCTGGAAGAATATTAGAATCCCCAGAAACATTTTCAATCTTTACTTCCCAAATTTCAATATAAGCAGGTTCATACGGAGAGTCTAATGTTTGTTTATACTCTTTATAAGTATTAAATTGAATGCGTAAAGATAGACATAGATATTCATATCCTGTTATAGATTGATTTTCATAATCATAGTCAGTATTAAATATCACTTTGATGATTCCTTTTTATTTAGAATAGACCCTACTTCTTAGTTCTAACAGATTGTTGTAATCTTGGATAAAACTTAGTATAGCCAAGCTTAACTTTAACTTTCAAAGGTTCTAGGCTATTTTCATAATCAAATGTCTCACAATCAAAAATAGTATTAGCTGGTTTAAACGTAAGAAAGTGATCTCGAATAAACATACGAAGTATATCAGTATTCTTATTTTCTACCCAACCTCTATATTGAGCAGTAATTATCTTTCTAATAATCTTTGCTTTATACATTGAATAATTAATACCATCTGGCCAACTATTCTTTATGGTTTTATGCGAAGGCCAATTATTCATAATCTTTCTTCCATTTTTGATTAGACTTTTCGCTGGTTCTTTCTCGCTTTGGTCTGGAATCATGTTTTCCAGATCCGCTTCTTCTATCTATGTGACCATAGTAGATTCTATTTTTTTCTTTAGACTTCATTTTCTTATCCCAAGATTGATTTTTGTTCACTTGAACATTCGCTATTTACTGATCGTTTTTTATTAGTAATTTCATAGCTTACTTCACTAGAAATTGGATCTTCTCGTAGATTATAACCCAGAGAACACTTTTTGCAAAGCATTTTTCTAATAACTTTTGGATATTTATTACCTTCATCATGCAAGGTACGATATTTTTGGGTATATGGAAAACCACAATCTTCACATTTAGACATGGGACTAATAAAACCATGTTTATCTTGACCAAAAACACAATGAGCAACATCACAAGCTTCTATAAACTTTTCTAAAGTTAAATGAGCACCATAAAAAGTATGTCCCTTTTCCATTACTTTAGGATCATCTGTCAAGCTAACATCAACAGATCTTTGAAAGCCCGCTTGACACATAGCTTCTGAATTAGAACTCCAAGGACCATACAAATCCTTTTGTTCTCCATTAACATTAATAGTAAACTTATGTCCACCATAACCTTCACCAGGATTCTTATAGTGAAAAAAGTTTACATATCCATCTTTCTCAGCAAAATATGAACTTCCTTTTTGGTCATATACTAAAGAATCATAATCTGGAATCTTATCTACTAATACTTCCAAAGTAGGAAGATTATCAAATTCTGAATAATTACGAACTTTAGCTGCAAGAATCTTCATTATATTTCCTTAGTGAGTGTTGGTTACTCTTGTATTATACATTGTGAATAGGATTTGTCAAGGATTATATTTCAATTATATGACCTTGATTAAATTCTTCTGGTCTATGATGATTAATAGCTGAACAATTATAAATCTTAACACCGTTCCTAGAAACCATACCAAAATTTGTAATATCTTTTTCATTGTGCAAATGTCCACCAAAAAAACCTATTTTTGGCTTAACTTCTAAAACCCTATTTAACAATGCTTTGCAACCAACTTGGATAAGATTATTATTAAAGTCTTTAGTTAAATCTAGACATCCCTTTGGCATAGTATGACAACATATAATATCAGTATCATCTGGAATACTACTCCAAACTTCTTTACCAATATTTCGTTTATACATATAAGCCCAATCACCGAATCTTGGTGAAAATGGACTCCCAAAGATATTAAGTCCTTCTATATTAGCACTTTCATGTTCTAGCCATATTAATTCAGGATATTCTTCTTTACGAATTAATTTTTTACATATACTTCCATCGTGGTTTCCGGCTATAAAAATCTTATTTTCACATGGTAAAACCCTATACCATTCTAGAAAATTTCTTACCTCTAATTCATTTTCATAAATATTATGTTTGTTAGAACAATCTCCAACAAAAATTATTAAATCAACTTCTGGAATATTTAATTGGTTATGATAAGTGTGAGTATCGCTGAACGCAAAAATTTTCATTATGTTAAAAGACCTTTTATTTCTCGTTGTCTATTGGTAATTTGGTCAAGTTCTTCTTCTAGATTTTTAATTTCTTCTTTTGAAAGAATCTTATCTTCTAATGGAACTATTTCTAGAGTATATCCATTATAATGAAAAACTCCATTATATTCCGAAGAAAAACTTTGAGTACTACCAAAAATACCACACTTAGTCATAATATAATCGTGTGCCAAATCTTTTGTTATAAAGGCTTTATGAAATAACATAGAACCTTTACCTTCTGTAAAATCTGTATTTTGTCTTACAATTGCTATTGTTTGCATTATTCTCTACCAATAAAAGATGGAATTGTAATTCTCTTTTTAGTTTAAGAGTAGTACACCAAGAAATTGAATCTTGCTCTAAAACGTATATAAGACGTTTCCTGACCACCAGCCAGCCGTGTACCGTTTTGTGTATTATACTCTACGGTTAAGATTTGTCAACTGTTTTCTTTAAAAAAGAGTATTTATATATAGAGACAAACTTACTTTAACTCAAACAGGATTCATAATGAGAAAACTTACAGATGAACAAAAAATTGAAATTGTTAAAAAATATAAAGAAGGCGAATCGTCGCTTAAATTAAGTGTCGAGTACAGCGTTTCAAAACAGGCGATATTAAACATTCTAAAAGTACGAAATATTAACATACGAGGTAAAAATGGAAAATAAAATTTATGGCTATGTTTACTTGATAACAAATTTAATTAACGGAAAACAATATGTTGGACAAACTGTTGAAACTATTGAAATAAGATTTGGTAATCATTGTTCGAGTAAAAATCCAGTAATATCAAGAGCTATTAGAAAATACGGGAAGAAAAATTTTAAAGTTGAAGAGATAGACGTAGCTTATAATCAAGAGGAGTTAAATCTTATCGAAGGTGTTTATATTTCGTGGTTTAATACTTTGGTTCCAAACGGTTATAATGTTAAAGAAATAATAGATGGAAAAGGTAGACATAGTAAAGAAACTATTGAAAAAATAAGAAAATCTTGCAATAAGGAAGAAAATTTAAAAATATTTTCAGAAAATGGTAAAAAATTTCGTGGTAAATATTATAAAAAATCTTTACATTCTAAATATATTGGTGTTTATATTAATAAAAATAGATATTGTAGCAAAATATACTGTAGTAAATCAATTCATCTTGGACTTTATAAAAATGAAATTGACGCAGCTAAAGCATATGATATTGCAGCTATTAAATATTTTGGACATGATTGTAATTTAAATTTCCCAAAACTAAGACAAAATTATATTGACAATAAAATTGTTGTTAAGACAAGTTCTTGCACTGACAATTCTTTATCAAAAGAAAAACATATCCATTTTAATAAACAGGATAATAGATGGATTTATAGATGGTTTGATAAAGAATTAAACAAAAAACGTAGTAAAAAATTTAAAAAACTAGAAGATGCAATACTATTTAAACGTTCCAGCTTGGCACTAATCTACAAATGACGTTAGTTAAAAATTCCTGAAAATCCCTTGAAAAATCACTTGCTCCAGTAATGTAATGGGCACATTCCTCAATAATTGTCTGAAAACTTCCACAATCATCTGCATTAATAAATACGCAACCATTCTCATAATAACCCCTAAGAACAGAGCCATTTTGAGCTACACCAGTGAAATTTCTAACTTCTGGCTTAGTTTTACCCATTGTCAAACCAATTGATTCAAGCTTACGCCAAACCTTATTTAGATTCTTAATAGTCGTGTTATTAGCTGCTTGAATACTATAGCCAGTGTTTTCAACTTTAGTCAAAAAGTTTTCAGCAATAGGAATACCAATATCTTTAAGCAGTGATATATTCCTAACATATACAACTTGCTTACCTTTTGCTTTTACAGCTTCTCCTATTTGTTGGTTATCACTTGCTACAGCGTTACCATAAACAGATTCCCAAACCTCTTGGCATAGTTTTTTATCAAATTCCCAGGAATAAAAACGATCTTCCCAAATAGCATTTTCATCTTTAATTCCCTTGAAATACTTTTCTAAGAACTCCTTATTATTACCTAGAATTTTACTACAAGCAACCATACAGCTAGAATCACTCATATTCCTTGTTTCATCAATCTTAGTCTCATCACCAAGATTATAATTAAACATAGAAAATTTACTATACTTATCAGCTTGTCTTACAAAGACTCCCTTTCGATAAATTTTAGCAACAGAGTTTATAGTATTTTCAAAAATTACTTCCTTATCTTTACCAATAAAGTGTAGAAACTTTTCTGATAGATTATTGTAATACTTTTGAACTTCTGGAGTCAAAGGAACATAAATTGACGTAGCATCACTATATGCAATTGGCTTATCTACAATGTCCAAAACAACATTTTTAACACCAACAGCATCAATAGCATTACTAATAAACTCCCTAAGAGTCATTTCAACATTATCCCAATCCATTTCACCAAACTCAAGAGAGAATCCAGTTTTTTCAGTTTGACCTTTATAGGAATAACAAACTCGATTGAATTGCTTCTCTCCCATAAAATCTGGCTTGGAAAAGAATTTTAGTTCATCTTGTCCGAGATATATAACTGGATTAAGACCATAACGAAGTAGAATATTAATAGAGTGTTTTCCGCCGCTGCCAAACATTCCCAGTTTATCACTATTACCTCTTGCCGTAGAAACACCAAGAACAGTAAAAGCTTCAACTGGAGCAATTCCACTATTTTGAATCAAAAGATACATTTTACAAACCTTAAAGAGAAAGTGACTGGCTTTTCTACTATTATACAGCAAAGATATAATCTGTCAAGTATTTATTATACTTTTTCAGCAATTGATTTAACTCGATTAACCATAGTTTGTTTAACACCTTGATATTCATCATGCTTAGTTACAGTAGCTTTGATAATATAACTTTCACCCATCTTATAATCTACTTCGCCACTAGCAAACCAAGTAATGTTCTCACCATCCTTAGTAACAAATTTTACAAGAGTTTTAAGATTATTTCCATATTGATCATTTTCATTGTATATTTCTTTTGTAAATACACAAGTAACAGTAATAGTAAGTCTTTCCTTAACGGCACCAATCCATTCAGACTTTACTGTATTTTTCTTTTCTAGTTCAGTGGCAACTGATTTTTGATAACATGGAATAGCTGCGGAAATATAACCAATATGTTTATATCCAATTCTATCTTGCTTAGCCACGTTTTTAACATTGTATTCAAAATCATTCTTTCCCTCAAGATTTAAAGCCCAATCTAAAGCCTTTTGAGCCATTTCTTTATCTTGATCTTCTACAAATAGCTCATTAGATTCAATCCATTTTCTACTAAAGCTATTTGGAAAACATACATCCCAAGCATGAGATTTTGTTGGGGTTAAATCTGGATTTTCATAAGCAGCTTTTCCAGAAGTATAACCTAACTTACGAACACAAACAGCAACTCTTTCCAAGAAATATAGTGGATCAACAACCAAAATTTCTCTTGGAATATTTTCACTATCCTGAGCCTCTGTAATTAGCTCATAAATCCACGTAAATTGATTAACTAGATTTTCTAGGTCAATTCCTAAATAGTCCTTTAAACAAGTCTTACCAAGCTGTTTGTATTCTCCATTACCATAAACAATAACAACTTCTTTGCGATACCTATTAATTTGGCAATGGTCGCAAAAGAAATTATTGTCACGATATTCAGCAGGAGTTTCTTTTCCTGGAACATTAGCAATAATATTTGTTCCATCTTCCAACTTAGAGATTACTGAAATTAATTCGTAGTCTCCAATTTTTGGGGTCATTCCAGAAACAATAATATCAGACCATTCCTTATTATCTTCTTCGTATGTTTTAACTACCGAAAAAGATAGCTCTACATTACCATACTTTTGGCACTTCTTATTAAGCTTAACAAACTTTTCTTTAAGATCGTTTTCAAGACAGGTAAGAATCTTAAATTGCATAACTACTTTCCTTTGTGTGGGTGATGCTGTAATTATACTGTATGAATTTAGTTTGTCAAGTAGATTCTTTTACTCTTTTTACAATAATTGGGCAATTAACATAAAGAGTATAATCCGATGGAGATACGACGGCATTAATAATCTTTTTATAACATGGTATTGAAATATCTATTGTACTAACAATTGTTATTACTAATATTTTAGCACCCTTTTGAAAAGTAATATTTGCCCCATAATTATCAACAACTTCATATAATCCAGGCTTTACTTTAACTTCAGATAGATCAAAAGCTTCTTCTAGAACAGCTTGCCATTCTTTATCTAAAACTTTAGATTTTATACTATTAGTATATTCATGATAATCTTGAAAACTATCTTCATTAGGATATTTAAAACCATGATCTATACAGAATTTTTCTCCCAGTATTTTTTCTGCTTGCGAATAACCATTAAACATCTGGCCTAAAACACAATTATCATAATGATTCATATTTAGTAAGCTTGGTTTAATTCTAGACTGCCAGCCAGAATGATTATCATCCAACCATTTAACACCTTTAGCAACCAACTCTTTATAATTTACCATGTTTAATTCCTAATGAATAACCTTCTGCAAATAATTTAGCTTTTGGATAAGTGAAACAAGATTTAACTTGACTATGTTTATTAAGAGAAAAAGCATATTCAGTTTCCTGCCTATGCTTTTTAGCCATAACGATTAATCCAGAGATATCAGAAAGATACTTAGTTCTTTCATTAGTAGTCCAGTCGGACATTTACTTAGCCTTATTCTTATTAGCCAATCGACGCTTTCCTCTAGCGGTTGTTGGCGGTTGCTGCTCTTGAGGATTAGTATTATAAACAGTTTGAGCAGGCTTTCCAGTCTTTACACAATTTCCATGAATCGAATAAACAGTTTTCTTTTCTTCTGACATTTTAATTTTCCTTAGAGAGAGTTAAGTAACCGAGTAACGCTTGTAATTATAGCACACAAATTAAGATTGTCAACTTTAATCTTCTATAATATTATCTCTGCAATCTGGAGCAGGAATAAAATCACCAATTAAAATAAATCTACCAATATAATTAGTGTAATCCCTATTGCTTTTTTCGTAGAAGCTACCATTTGCAACAAATCCTATAAATGGATTGGGATATTCTTTATCAATATACCAATAATATCCAGATTCTTTTGGCATATTTTTAGTAAATTTCATATTAATCCTTTTTAAGTAACTTGGCTCGCTGTTTGGTAGCATTATAACCTAGCTTATCAAGTTTGTCAAGCTTTTCTTTAGTACTTAATTTAGAATATGCTTCATTACGAGACTTAGCGTCTATTCTTTTAACTTCTTTATTCTGCATTATATTCCTTCTCCAAGAAAGTTGTTTTTAACTTTTTCTTCATAATATCGTGTAACAAAGTGTTGTAAATACTTTTCTAATTCAATATTATGACAATTTATTACTAAATATCTTTTACCAGAACCATAACAATAAGAACAATCTTTACGATAAAATGAATCTTCTTCAGGTATCCTACCAGTACCATTACAATCCTGTTTAGGCTCTATTGGAATAGATAAACACCTAACCTTCCAATAAAACTTATTACCTTGAGCATCTACGAATATAGGCTGGATTTGATCCTTTTTAGTTTGGTTAGACATATTATCGCCAATCAATATTACTAACATCTACCTGGATTCTTTTACCATTACGTTTTACTATTACTTCAACTTCAAATTCATCTGAAGGATATGTAGCTAAATCATCTGCATCAAAAACATCATCAATAACAAATTCTTCAAGATCAATACTTAAACCAATCACAACTGGTTCACCACAAATATCAGACAGCGGCTTATTAAGATGCTTAGCAAGATTCTTAAGTAATTCTCTACCTTCACCACAAGAATCTTCGTACAAATTATTTTCAGAAGCAGCCTTAAACAATTCTTCCAACATCAAACGATCTTTAGATTTGGCCATGATTAAATCCCTTTGGGTATAAATAAAAATAGGGCGATTTTTAAAAGCTAATCTCAAAGGACTAGCAGAGAACCACCCATAAACTCTAAACAGCAATACTAATTACTGAGCAAGCATCTTTTCCAATTCTTCAACTGGAAGATCTTCTAATTCTTGAGACTTCTTACGAAGAATAATATCTTCAATCTGACTCTTCTTAGCATTAGTTTCAGCACGCTTACGATTAGCTTCTTGAGTAGCAAGCTTATCAGCAATAATAAACTTAAGAATATCTAATTGAAGTTCTAGGTCACTCGAAACCCTTGACTTAACTTCAATAAAGCTTTCTTCTGCTTCTGCCTTAATTTGCTTATTAACATCCTTAGCAATAGTATCCAAAGATGTAAGACTAAGATCAAAAAGATCTTCCGCTGAAAGCAAACCCTTTTTACAACTAAAACGAATCTTATTACGAGTAGCACGTTCAAAAATCGACATAATCATTCTCCTAGAAATTAACCTTTAAAGTTCTCTTAAATGCACCATTAACACGAACAATAACACTATCTTTCTTAGTTTCCGAGAAACCTAATCCAGACAACTGATTCTTATCTTCTCCTATTTTAACCTTAGAACCAACAATTTCAAGTACTTTCCTGTGAGTATTTAATTCTTCTTTCAAAAACTCATTAAAGAATGGCCTTGGAGTTTCATCTGAAACACAATTCTCAAGCATAAACATATAATGCTTATTACCAACTTGGTTTCCCCAATAGTTTGGTGAAAGCATTGATTGCTTAACTTTAACAAAAGTATTAGTCTTTAGTCCCCACTTTTCCTTTGTTAAAGTCTTAGATTGAACATTCTCCTTAAATACTATTCCATTATCCCTTGTCCAATTAAATTCAACAATATCATCACGCCTGTTATTAGGATTAATATCTTTAGTAAATTCTGTAATTTGACCATTACATTCTATCTGTAAAGTATATCCTTGATTATCAGTTTCTCTCTTATTGTAATTATTCACAAGAATCGTGTAAGATCCTTCTTTCATTTGGCTTGGGTTAGTCCAAATAATATTTTCAACTGGAGTTCTAGTAGTTCCATATCCAGCATTCATATCAACATCTAATGTACCAGAAGTATTAGAGGTTCTACTTCCAAAGTAAATCCTATTGTCATTTGGCTCAATACAATGAATATCTAGATCATCATAATTACTCCACGATAATGATGCTCGTAATACTCCTATAACATTACCACCAGCAGCCTTTACTCTTTCTTTAATAGAATCTGTAATACCACCAGTATAAGACCAGGAAAAATCATTATCCCACTTAAACAATTTATTAGTATTGTTTTGAGAAGTAATAACCGAAACAAAATTTGATAGATGCTTATTCTCCAATAGGACTTCCATTGATTTAGTCTTAGGAATAACCTTTTCAACAAAATCCTTAATAGAAATTTCTTCTACCTTACTTAGCTTCTTAATATCTACTGTTGTTTCCTTTGAAATTTCACCGAAAACATCTTGAACTTCAGAAGTCTTATCAATAAATAATAGATTATCTACACTAATATCCCTAGCAGTAGCATAACGTCGATCTAAACTATCAATTAAATCTAGTTGAGCTAATGTTTCTTTAGCTGCTTCAATCATTTTCGGGGTAACTAATGCTGTTGGTCGCTTATAATTCAGCGGGGCGACAACCTTTTCAAATCTACTAACAGCAGTATCTAATTCCATTCCACTACTAAGATCAATTAGAAGTGTACCAATTGAAGAATTACGAATATTTGTAATAGCTCCAGAAGTTTCTAGAGACTTAGTCCAACAATAATTATCCTTATCTGACTGCTTAACCTTAGCATATTCTTTCTTAAGCTTTAGAAACTGCTTTAGATTAGCTTCAAATTCCTTACCTCGATAAAGAGAATTTTGATCAATTAGTTCTAGTACTAGTTCTACTGATTCAATAGTAAGTTCTTCAAGTGCTCGCTTAAAAACACTTTGAGTAGTACTATTTCTACCATTTACAGTTGGAATTTGATCCTTTGGCTTAATAAACTTCTTATCTAGCTTAAAGTGAAAGTGTTCCCAAACAACATTACTTTCCTTATCTAGATTCTTATCAGTACCACAATTAATATAATCATTAAAAAATGTAGAATGAATAGATAGAGAATGAATATACTTCTTAATATTCTTAACCGATTCTACATATTCCTTTGGCGGAGATAGGTTATCCCAAATTGAAACAATCTTATTATCAACAATTGTAACAATTCCAGCAAATTGACGCAAAAATGACTTACAACAATTACAAGTATGTTCTTGCTTTAGATTATCTGTAAAACCATCTAGATAAAGCTGATAAATCTTATCCTTATCAACTTCAATATAAAACAATTGACTTTGTTGCATCTTATTAAGATTAGATTCAACTGACTTTTTAAGATCTTTAAACATTTTTAACCCTTAAGAAAACAAACAAAAATAAAGTAGCCCAGCTAGGTTACGATCCTAGTCCAAGTCTTTAGAAGAGACTTATGCTTCCATCACACCCCAAGGCCATGTTTTAATTATATTCTACGTTTAATGATTTGTCAAGTAAAATTACAAACTATCTAATTTACTTCCGACAAAAATAGCTGATATAATCATTAATGATAATACTAGTATTTCATGAACGCCATAATTATTTTTAACAATAAATCCACCAACAAAACCAGCAGTAAAACTCAACAATATACTATAAAACATTATGTTTCCTTAAAAAATATAATAATTAGAATAATTGGGAAAGATTCTTGAAGGAGTAAAAAATCCTTCCCGAATTATTCTAAATTTAGGCCGCTTTCTGTTAATTTTTATAGCTAGCCATATCTAATAGTTAGTATATTCCTACTAGATTTACAAACTTACAGTATCTTCGGTTTCTTCGCTCTTAACCTTCTTTGAGGGAAGATTTAGACCATTCTTTTGAAGTAGAGAAAGAGCAAATTCATTCCCGCTCAACTTCTTCTTCTTAGTTCCTTTAGTAAGACTACTAACGGGAGTTCCCAAATTTGTTAACATTACATTAACAGCTTTAAATACTTGGTTTTGTTGACCAAAATTATAAGCCTTATACATTTCTTGCAATGTATTATAGCGACCATTTTCAAGTGCTTCAATAGCATCAAAAACAGTTGATACCTTAACACCCTTACCAGCGTCAAGATTCATTGCTTGACTAAACTCATTCTTAACAATCTCAAAATTTTCACGAAACATAATTCAATCTCCAAAAATAGTAAACAAACGTAAGTAACAAACATATTATAGCATGACAAAACGTTTTGTCAAGCAGTTTTTCTTCAAAAAGAGTATTTATATATAGGTATGAATTATTATAACCTTTAGGAGTTAAAATGAGAAAGTTATCAGATCAACAAAAGATTGAAATAGTATCAAGATATATAAATGGTGAATCATCTACAAAACTTAGTAAAATCTATGGTGTATCAAAACATTCTATATTATCCGTTTTAAAAGTAAGAAAGGTGGAAATTCGTGGAAAATAAAAAAATTTATGGTTACGTGTATTTAATCACAAACAAAATTAACAATAAACAATACGTTGGACAAACTATTCAAACTATTAAAGCAAGATTTAACAACCATTGTGGAGGTAAAAAACAAGTAATATCAAAAGCCATTAAAAAACACGACAGAAAAAATTTCATAATTCAGGAATTAGCTATAGCTTACAATCAAGAAGAACTAACTTTTCTTGAAGGAATATATATTTCATGGTTTAATACCTTAGCCCCGAACGGTTATAATATAACAGATATAATTAACGGAAAAGGAAAGCTATCTAATAATACTATACAAAAAATGAAAATCGCTAGTAATAAGCCTGAAAGATTAAAACTATCCTCTCAGAATGGTAAAAAACATAGGGGAAGAAAATATAAACAAAATAGTACATCTAAATATGTTGGTGTTATTGAAAATAAAAAATCGTTTATATCAAGAATTGGATTTAATAAAAAACAAATTAATCTTGGTTATTATAACAATGAACAAGATGCTGCAAAAGCTTACGATATAGCTGCTATTAAATATTTTGGCAGTGATGCTATTTTAAATTTTCCAGAACTAAAAGAAAGATATATTAAAAATAAAATAATTGTAAATAAAAAAACTTTAAAATCTAAAATAAAAGGAATTTGGTTCTGTAACACTAAAAATAGATGGCAGGTTATATATTATGATGTAATTTTAAATAAAAAGCGTTGTAAAAATTTTAAAACTTTACAAGATGCTATTGAATTTAAATATTCACAACTTAATGTTTAACACTCTTACATTATACAGTATGATTACTGTTTGTCAAGAAACTTTTCTAATTCTTTTAAGAGTATCTATCTTTTCTTTCCATTCTTGAGTATGACTAGCAAACATATATTGTCTACTATCAATTTTAGATTTTAATTCTGGATAATTATCAATAACGGTTTCATATTTTCCAAATACTTGATCTAGAATACAATTATGGGTCATATTTAGATATTTTGTATTGACCTTATTAAGCCAATTTGGATCTACTGTATTAAGCCATCTTACAGAATTATTAATAAGTCTATCAATAGTTTCTTTATTCATTATAAACAGTCCATCCTATTCCTTCAATATATTCTTCAATTGAACCACCAACAGAAGTGTAATACTCTACAAGAATATGATTAATAGTATCAAAAGCTCTTTCACACTCTTCAAAATCATCAAACTTAGAAGAATTTAAAGTACTATCTGGTAGATATAACCTAAACCTATACATCTGATTTCGACCTTTTTAGATTAGCTTTTACTTAGGAGTTAAATCTATAATCTTAGCTGTAAACTTTTTCTGTAATTGTTTCTTAATAAACTCTGCCTTAGCTGGATGTAAAGAATATCCAACAAAACTTATTAGGTTTTTCTTTTCGTCAATTCTACCACAGGCATAATTATCATCTTTAAATAGATTTAACACCCAATCTGTATGAGAAGTGTTTTCTTTTAATAGTAATTTATCTTTATAAAACCAACAATAACCATTATAATAATTATCATGACCAATATCTAAATAATTCATAGTAATTAATTTCCAAGCAATTCAGTAACACGAATAGCCATTTTATAAATAGCTTGTCTTGATTCACTAATCACATTATTCCATTCTAGATACTTAGCATATTCCATATAAAAGCCAGCAACATCATCTTCTGCTGCTAGCTTTTTAAGTTTGTTCCACCATTCTTTTTCTTTTTCTGGACTATTCATTAATCCATTCTGCTTCCCATATAAGCCTTTTCAATTCCATTTTGCTTAAGAGTATTAGCGAAAGCAGCAGCATAAGATTCTTTTAGTTGCATACTTTGACCATAATCACTGACCCAAATTGTTACACCACCAGCATAACTATCTTTTCGGGCTAGATTATTCTTCTTAAGCCAATTTGAAAAAGGATGATTTCCAGGTTTAATATTAATCCAAGAAAATCCACACGGACCACTAGGAACAACTTCTTGCGTAACAACTGGAGAATTATCATCAAAAGGATTAGCCCTTTGAGTAACAATCATTGGTGTTGGAATACACTTATTAGCAGCTTCTTTTCCAGCCTTATCAGCAATCTTAAAAAGACCTGCCCAATCTTCTTTGATTTTAACCTTACCAGTAGCACCAAAGCTACGAAGATCAGATTCAATATCAAAACCATTTTTCATAGTATCAATCAAATTAGATGCTTGAGAAACATTCATAACACACTTTGTAGTATTCAAACCAGTACCACAAAATAGTGCCCACAATTGTTTCTTAGTTGCTGGAGCATTTAGTTTGCTAATCGACATTTTTCAAACCCTTAGAGAAAGTTAAGTTTAGCCGTTGTTGGCTTGACTCTTGTATTATACAGTATGAAATTAGTTTGTCAAGACTGTTTACTAAGCTTTTTATTATGTTTATAGATCAATTTATAAATAGCTTTTAAACATTCTTTCTTATTAAAAGAAGGAATTAACTCGTTGTTCACCAATTTTTTGTTTAAAGCATCTGATTTACTATTACCACCAGCATAATCACCATATTCTTCAAACATTTCTTCAGCAATCTTTTGAATTACATCTGCGTTTTTAATTCTTTCTCTTTCTAAAAGTTCTTCTTTACTAACACTATTAACCTCTACTTCAAAATCATACCTAGATTGCATATTAGCAATAGCTAATTCTTTAGTAAGAACTGTAACAATAACACCATTTTGTAAAATAAAAACACAATTAGCAACTTCATTAAGCAACATTAATGAGTTACCCTTTTGAATACCAAAAGGAACAGCATTTTCATAAATAGTTTTTACATCTTCTGGTAATAGCCCAAACCTATTCCATAGTTGATCTTTAGCATGGTCAGTAAAAATCATTTAATAAGACCCAAATCTATAAGAATAAAAAGCTTCTTCTATATCATCGCTAGGTTCAAAACTAAGAAGTTCAAGTTTTTTAATATCTTCAGGAGAAACAATTGCTGGATCAATACTTACTAACAATATATCATGTTCGCAATGAGTTGGCCATTTTGGATTACCATACTTTAAAAATATTTGTAAAGCCTCAATAAGATCAGACATTATTACCTTTCCCAACATGGTTTAC
>Ga0138256_10002299_pt1 | contig 20523 bp, 23 predicted proteins | sample KNB2016incub_MG_FD_105486 | JGI IMG/M metagenome (GOLD analysis project Ga0138256, IMG submission 105486) | Active sludge microbial communities from wastewater in Klosterneuburg, Austria - KNB2014incub_MG | ecosystem: Engineered > WWTP > Activated sludge > Unclassified | place: Austria... | reverse complement strand
GGTCAGACACTTTGTTCTTGACCGAGAATGCGAGTAGCTCGGCGATATTCATGCGGCGCTCCGGTGCCAGGCGTAAACTGAACCGACTATATCCCTTTTTGCGGATCTGCAGAACGCGCCGCGAGCAGAACCATGACCGACCTCCTTGATCGATTCCAACGCATTTGCACAGCCGTGGATGCTGCCGCCGGTACCAGCGGCGTCCGTGTGCTCGCTGTCAGCAAGACCCAGCCAGCGGCCGCAGTACGCGCGCTGGCGGCGCTCGGCCAATCGGCATTCGGTGAAAATTACGTGCAGGAGGCATTGGCCAAACAGCATGAACTCGCCGACCTCGATCTCGAATGGCACCTGATCGGCCCATTGCAATCGAACAAGTGCAAGGAGGCGGCCACCCACTTCGACTGGGTGCAGAGTGTCGACCGCGACAAACTGATCCCACTGCTGGCGAAATTCCGTCCCGTGGACTTGACCGCACTCAACGTGCTGGTGCAGGTAAATATCGACGACGAAGCCAGCAAGTCGGGCTGCGCGCCGGAGATGGTCGATGCACTCGCTACCGCGATCGCGGCACAGCCGCGACTGCGACTGCGAGGACTGATGGCCATCCCCAAGCCGAACGCGGACCCGACGCAGCGTCCGCATGCCTTTCGGCGCATGCGCATTCTGTTCGACCGCTTGAAGCAACGCCATGCCGGGGTCGATACCTTGTCGATGGGCATGTCCGACGATTTCTCGGTCGCCATTGCCGAAGGTGCCAACCTGGTTCGGATAGGATCGGCGTTCTTTGGCGAACGCGGACGACCGGCATGACAACCTTGGCATTCATCGGCGGCGGCAACATGGCACGCGCGCTGATCAGTGGACTGATTGCTCGCGGCACCGACCCGCGCTGCATACACGTGGCCGAACCGATGGAATCAACACGCTACAGCTTGGCAGCGGAATTCGGCGTATCGGTGCACCGCGACAGCCACGAGGCGGCACGCGACGCCGACATCATCGTGCTTGCCGTCAAGCCACAGGTCATGGCGACGGTATGCCGCGACCTTGCCGATCAAGTCGCGGCGCGCAACCCACTGCTGATCTCGATTGCCGCGGGCATCCGGCTGCAAAACTTCTACAGTTGGTTCAAGCCGGGGGCACGCATCGTGCGCTGCATGCCGAACACGCCTGCGCTGGTCGGAGCCGGCGTTACCGGTCTGTTTGCCGATGCCCGCGTCGATGCCTCGGCACGATCGCGCGCCGAGGCGATCATGGCCGCAGCCGGTGCCACGGTGTGGATCGACGACGAAGCATTGATGGACGCAGTAACGGCAGTGTCGGGGAGCGGGCCGGCATATTTTTTCCTGTTGATGGAGAGCCTGATCGCAGCCGCCGAACGGCAAGGGCTAACGCCAGCGGCCGCTCGCACCTTGGTCCTGAACACCGCACTGGGTGCAGCACGTATGGCGATCGCGGACGGCAGCGATGATCCGGCGATACTGCGTCAGCGTGTTACCTCGCCGGGTGGCACCACCCAAGCCGCGCTGGAACGGCTTGAAGCGGGCGGTTTCCGCGATTTGGTCGACGTCGCCGTCGTCCGCGCTACTGAACGCGGTCGCGAACTCTCGAACCAGTTTGGAGCCTGAGCATGGGCCATCTTGCGAATGCCGGCGCGTTGATCGTCCAAGTTCTGTTCGGACTCGTCATTGGGTTGTTTTTCTTCCGGCTGCTAATGCAGGGCCTGCGCGTAGATTTCCGCAACCCGTTGTCGCAGTTCGTCTACCGACTGACCAACCCGGTGCTGATCCCGATCCAGAAGGCACTACCGGTAGTGAACGGCTGGAATCTCGCCGCCTTGCTGATCACCTTCCTGTTGACCCTGCTCGAAACCTGGCTGCTTTATCGGCTGGCCGGATTCGGCTTGCCGCTACTGGCTCTGCTGGTGATCGCGCTGGCGATGTTGATCCAATTTGCGGCGACCGCGCTGCTCTGGATGATTATCGTCCGCGCCATCCTGAGCTTTGTCTCACCCGATCCCTACAACCCGGTCGTGCAGACGCTGTACCGACTTAGCGATCCGATCTTGAAGCCCTTTCAAAAACTCGTCCCGTCGATCGGCGGGCTCGATCTATCGCCGCTCTTCGCCGTGCTTGTCCTGCAACTGGTGCGGGTACTGGTCGCGGCGCCGCTCGCCGAATTCGGGCTGGCGATGATCGCGGGCGGAGCTTGAGATGACCGAGATTCTCGCTATCCGCCACGCCCAAGCGTCATTCGATGCCGACGACTACGACCAACTCTCGCCGCTCGGCGAAGACCAAGCCCTGCGCCTTGGGTGCTGGCTCGCCGCCGATCACGACATCGGCTTCGATGCCATCGTCGTTGGCGCGATGCGCCGTCATCAACAGACGCTGTCGGCCATCGAACGGGCTTTTGCCGACGCGGGTAGAACCCTGCCCGAAGTCGAGATCGATCCCGGCTTCAACGAGTTCGATCATGGCGCGGTGCTGTCGGCCTTCTTGGCCACGCATCCGCAACATCGACCGATCGACCGCGACGCCATGCCCGGCCCACGCGACCGCATGCAGGTCGCACGTTATCTTCTAGCGGCGCTGCGGCACTGGGCCAGCGGCGCGATGGATGCGCAACTGGACGAAGGCTGGTTCAGATTCCGCGCCCGTATCGACGCCGCGATGACGCGTCTGACTGAGCGCCATCATGGCCGCGAGCGTGTGCTGTTGGTCACTTCCGGCGGTGTCGTCGGGCAACTGGCGCAACGTGCTCTGGAAGTCGCGGATATACGTTCGGTTGATCTGAACATCGCCATCCGCAATTCGGCAATCAGCGAATTCGTGGTGTTCGACGGCGGCGTGCGCTTGCTCAGTTTCAATCAACTACCGCATCTGTCGGCTCCTGGTGAGCGCAAACTCTGGACTCATTTCTGAGGTGATGCATGGCGCTGTCGCCACTGTTTCCGTTTTCCGAACGCGCACATGCGCTACATGCCGAACTCGCACATTTTATTGATCATCGCGTGCTGCCGGCTGAAGCCGAATTCGATGCACACATCGAGCAACCGGGCCAGCGCTGGACGATCCCGCCAATCATCGAAACGCTGAAAGCAGAAGCACAGCAACGCGGCTTGTGGAACCTGTTCCTGCCCGACCCAAATCACGGAGCGGGGCTGTCGAATCTTGACTACGCGCCACTCGCGGAACTGACTGGGCGATCGCTGATCGCGCCCGAAACGATCAACTGCAACGCCCCAGACACCGGCAACATGGAAGTGTTGCATCACTATGGCTCGACCATGCAGCAGCAACGTTGGCTGCAACCCTTGCTGTCTGGCCAAACCCGCTCGGCGTTTGCGATGACTGAACCAGACGTGGCATCGAGCGATGCCACCAACATCGCGACGCGCATTCAACGTAGCGCTGATCATTACGTGGTGAGCGGGCGAAAATGGTGGATTACCGGTGCCATGGACCCGCGCCTCGACTTCTTCATCGTGATGGGCGTGACCGATCCGGACGCAGAACCGCATCGACGCCATAGCCAGATCATCGTGCCCAAAGCGACGCCGGGTGTGACCGTGGTGCGCCCACTGCATCTGTTCGGTTTCGACGATGCGCCGAGTGGCCATGCCGAAGTGCACTTCAACGACGCGCGCGTGCCGCTCGATCACCTGATCGCCGGCGAAGGCCGTGGCTTCGAGATCGCGCAGGGACGACTCGGCCCGGGGCGCATCCATCACTGCATGCGTTTGATCGGCCTCGCTCAGCGCGCACTCGATGCCATGCTGCAACGCGCCCGCACGCGCATCGCATTCCATCGTCCACTGGCCGAACAGGGGATGGTGCGCGAAGCGATCGCGCTCAGTCGCTGCGAGATCGAACAGGCCCGCCTGCTGACGTTTGCCGCAGCGCAGAAGCTCGATGCCGGCGGCGCACGCGGTGCCAAGGACGAGATCGGCATGATCAAGATTGTCGCCCCGCGCATGGCTCAACGCGTCATTGACCGCGCCATCCAGATCCACGGCGCACTTGGTGTCTCCGAAGACATATTCTTGTCCAAAGCTTACGCCGGCGCCCGCGCCCTTAGTCTCGCCGACGGCCCGGACGAAGTGCACCTGACCGCACTCGCGAAATCGATGTTGATGCAACGATGAGCGATCTTCCCCTCGATCGATTGTCGGCGTGGTGCGAGACACGCGTGCCTGGCTTTCGTGGCCCGACAACGGCAACCAAGTTCAAGGGTGGGCAGTCGAACCCGACCTATCAGCTTGATGCGGCGTCGGGCACCTACGTGCTGCGCCGCAAGCCGTTCGGACAGTTGCTGCCGGGCGCGCATGCGGTGGATCGTGAATACCTCGTACTGAGTGCGCTGTACGGTCATGGTGTGCCGGTGGCGCGACCGCTGGCACTGTGCACCGACGAATCGGTGATCGGTGCAATGTTCTACGTGATGGCGCATGTCGATGGTCGCATTCTCTGGGATCCATCCTTGCCCGATATCGCATTCGATCAGCGCCGTGCTTATTACGACGAGATCATGCGTGTGCTCGCGGCGCTGCACGGCGTTGACGTCGGCGCCGTCGGACTCGGTAATTTCGGCAAAGCGAGCCATTATTTTTTGCGCCAGATCGCCACCTGGACCAAGCAATATCGCGCCAGCGAAAGCCAGCGTATTGACGCGATGGAGACGCTGATCGATCGTCTGCCAGCGCGCTGTCCGCATGACGATGGCCGGGTTGCCTTGGTGCATGGCGATTTCCGGATCGACAATCTGATCTGGCACCACGACCAACCGCGCATCATCGCAGTCGTTGACTGGGAGTTAGCGACAATTGGTCATCCGCACGCTGACCTCGGCTATTTCTGCATGGCGCTGCGCCTGCCACGCAACCCTGCCCTGCCCGGACTTGCGGGACTAGATCGCAGCGCACTTGGCATTCCCGACGAAACTGCATTGATCGAGCACTACCAAGCCTTGACCCGGCGCAGCGCGATTGGCGATTGGCCATTCGTGCTGGCGTTCTCATTCTTCCGCTTGGCAGCGATCGCGCAAGGCGTTGCGAAACGCGCACTGCAAGGCAATGCCTCGAATGAACGGGCCGCGGAAGCCGGAGCGATGACGACGTTACTGGCGCAAATGGGTGCGAACGTACTCAGCCGATGACGCGGCGCCCGCGTGACTGATAATGCGCTGTGCGAATCAACCACTTGCACCAAATAGCAAGCCAGCAGCGGCGGTAACTGCCATCGCAAGCGCACCCCATCCGGTGACACGGAGAATGCCAGCGAGCGGCTTCGCCCCACCGACAACGCTGGCGAGCGCCCCGAGTACACCGAGGCACAGCAGTGATGTGACCGAAACGGCCGGAATCGAAACCTGATCCGAGCCGAGAACGACCGGAAGCAGGGGCATCGCGGCGCCGACCGCGAAGGTGAGCGCCGATGCAAACGCGGCCTGTACCGGCCGAGCGGTCACCATCTCAGAGATTCCAAGTTCGTCGCGCGCATGTGCGCCGAGCGCATCGTGCGCCATCAACTGATCAGCCACCTGCTTCGCCAACTCGGGATCGAGTCCGCGCTTCTGGTAGATGCCGGCCAGTTCAGCGCGTTCGTGGACATCGTCGGTCGCAAGCTCCAAACGCTCGCGCTCGAGATCAGCGCGCTCGGTATCGGCTTGCGAACTGACCGAAACGTATTCTCCCGCCGCCATCGACATGGCGCCGGCCACCAAGCCCGCAGTTCCCGCAATCAACACTTCGCGCATCGAGCCACCGGCACTGCCAACACCAACAACCAGGCTCGCCGTGGAAACAATGCCGTCGTTGGCACCGAGTACCGCGGCACGCAGCCAACCGATGCGGTCGCTGCGATGGCGTTCGATGTGCTTGTTACGCATGCCGTGCTCCCGTCTTTTTCAATGTTGTTCGCACGCTGCGACAATTGCGACATGCAATGCCTGCAGACCTTCCGTCAGTGCCGCCGGCCCGGGCTGCAGGATGATCGGAGACTTGATTTCGACCAGCGCCCCATGGCGTACCGCCGGCATCTCCGCCCAGCCTGGCCTTGCGGCAACCTGATCGGGCCGGAACTTCTTGCCGCACCAAGAGCCGAGTACCAACTCCGGCGCGCGCCGAATGATCTCGTCATCGTTCGCGAGAATGCGCTGCCGAGCCAGCGATTGTGCCGCAAGCTCAGGAAAGATGTCGTCACCACCGGCGATACGAATCAGTTCGGCGACCCACAAAATACCGCTGATACGTGGCTCGTCCCATTCCTCGAAATACACCCGCGGTCGTTTCGGCAAGTTCGCGGCCTGTGCACGGATGCGATCAATGCCGGCATCGATCTCGGCCAGATAGTCGTGCGCCTTCTTTGTCGCGCCGACCATCGCACCGAGGCGCAGGATGTAGGCGCGGATGCCTTCCACCGAACGATGATTACTGATCCAGACCTCGATACCCGCCTTGATCAGTGCCTGTGCGATATCGGCTTGAATATCGGAGAACCCGATCACCAAATCAGGACGCAAATCGAGAATGCGTTCAATCTTCGCACTCAGGAACGCAGACACCTTCGGCTTCTCGCGCCGCGCACGCGGTGGCCGCACCGCGAACCCGGAAATACCGACGATACGATCTTGCTCGCCGAGGGCATACAGCACCTCGGTCGGTTCCTCAGTGAGGCAAACGATGCGTTCCGGATAACCGATCGTCACGGATACAGCAATCGGTAATGCCAAGCGTTATCGCGCCACTCATGGCGATGCCGCTCATGTAAACGAAAGCGGGCGGCGAACCAGAATTCGATCAGATCCGGCATCACGCACAGACCCGACCAATGCGGCGGGCGCGGCACCGATCCTTCAGCATAAAGCTGCTCGGCATCGGCATAACGCTGGTCGAAGGTCGCTCGGTCTGGCAGCGTCTGTGACTGCAACGAGGCCCACGCACCCAGCTGACTCTCGCGCGGACGCGAGGCGAAGTAACGGTCGGCCTCGGCGGAATCGATGGCGACGACGTTACCTTCCACTCGCACCTGCACGCCATCACGCAGTTGCTTCCAGTGGAAACACAACGCCGCCCGCGAATGCGCCAACAATTGCCGGCCCTTGTCACTCTGGAAGTTGGTGTAAAACGTGAAGCCGCGCGTATCCAATCCCTTCAGCAACACGATACGCGACGACACCCGACCGTCGGCCTGGGTTGTCGCCAGATTCATCGCATTCGCATCGGACTCGCCTGCCGCTTCAGCTTCGGCCATCAGCCGCTGGAACGTGGACAATAGTTCTTCAGACAACATCTTCGACACTCCATCGCCGGAGTGCCGAAGCGATCCGGCCGTTCAGGCCAATTACGTCACTTCGCTGGTTCGAGGCGATAACCGTGCTGGTAGACCGCACTCAACACCCAGCCGCTCTCACCCGTCAGCACCATCTTCTTGCGCAATCGGCTGACATGGGTGTCCACCGTTCGCGTGTTCACGTCGCCGCCGAGATTCCAAACATTTTCCAGCAACGCGGCTCGGCTGACGATACGACCGTGGCGACGGAACAGGTAGGACGCGAGATCAAATTCGCGGTCGGTGAGATCGATCAGATCACCGTTCAAGGTGACGGAGCGTTTGTCGATGTCAAATTTGTAGGGCAGCACTTCCTCGACCCATCCACCGCCGCCGCCCGTGGGCGTATTTGCAACGCCACTCCGACGCAGGACGGTCTGGATACGTGCGATCAGCTCCGAGGATTTGGCCGGTTTGACGACATAGTCATCAGCACCCGCCTTCAGTCCGGAGACGATGTCCTCTTCGGCGGTACGCGCAGTCAGAAAAATCACCGGCAGACGCGCATGCGCCGACTGGCGCAGCCATTCCAGCAGATCGAGACCGGAACCTTCACCGAGGTTCCTGTCGAGCAACAGCAAATCGATCGATTCGGCACCGAGTCGGCGACGGAAATCCTTTACTTCGGCGTAGGCGCGGACCAGAAACCCGGCCTGTTCCAACCAGACCCGATACAAATCGGCTTGGTCACGATCGTCTTCCAGAAGTCCTACTACCACGGCTTCGTTTGCCATTCCTGCTCCTCGACCGCGACTATGCGGCATGCGTCGCAAACAACTGTTGCGGAACGACCGCAACAATAAGTCAGGCACGCCAGAATGAAAAGCCGTACGAACGGGCCGATGACGCGAACTTGATGGTCCGCGCCGCCGGCCGAAGACCTCAATCCACCAGGAAACTGATACGCAGATTGACGCGCCACTCGGTGACCTTGCCGTCGTCGCCGGTCAAGACCTTGATATCACTGACCCAAGCGCCCTTGATGCCCTTCACGGTTTTCGCCACTTTCTTCAAACCCGACTGAACGGCATCCTCGATGCCCTTGCTCGACGATGCTGTGACTTCGATGACCTTCGCGATATTGGCAGCCATGGTGTTCATCTCCCGAATGTAGTCGTGCGGATGCACTTCTCCAGTCTACTCCTCTACTCCGGCGCACTTGGACGTTGTCACCGCAACAATGCGTCGTAACCCGCTCGAAAATCGGGATATGTGAAATGAAAACCTGTCGCATGCAAGCGTGCATTATCGACCTGCTTGCTCTCCGCCGGAAGCGGTGCATTGCTGCGCTCGAGGCGTGGCACGTGCAGGCGATCCGCGAGCCAGTCCAGCACCTCGGGCTGCGGCGTGTTGGCGTCGTCGACCAAGTTGAAGACACCGCTGGCCGCACGCGTGATCAGATGCGCTGCGGCGGCAGCGGCGTCTTCGACATGAATACGATTGGTATAGAGCGGCGGCTCGGATATCAGTAAGGGCACGCCAGAACGTACGCGCTTCAGCAGCATCTCGCGGCCGGGGCCGTAGATGCCACCCAGACGCAGTACCAGCGCATCCCGGCCGCAAGACTGCGCCAAGGCTTCGGCCTCAAGCAGCACGCGACCATTGAAGTCACGTGGGCGGCACGCGGCCGATTCGTCGATCCGTGCACCGCCATGATCGCCATAGACGGCGGTACTGGACACGAACACCAGTCGGCGCGCGCTCGGCACGGCGTCCAGCAGGTGACGCAGAGCATCGATATAAACCGCGCGATAGCTGAGTTCATCGCGGACCGACGGCGCGACGCAGTGCAGCAGCAGATCGAACGCATCTGGCAGCGCGCCCAGCACTGGCTGCGTCAGATCGAGCGCGATCAGATCTGAATTGTTCGGGCGCGGGCGGCGAACGATCGAGCGAATGCTGGCGCCGGTGGCGCGCAAGCGATCAGCAATGCGGCTACCCAGATCGCCGTTACCGGCAATCAGGACGCGCGGCGGAATCATCGAATCACGCCGCTGCGGGCGTCAGTGGCGACGACGGCGGCGAACGATCGTGCCGCACCGGCCTCGGCAGATAGCGCAGCCAAATCAGCCAGACCACGAGCGCATCGAGGATAATCAGCGCCTGCCATAGGTACAGATGGAACCAGTCGAACCACAGGCGATGGCATTCCTGCCCCGGCACACATTTCGCAGTCTCCCATTCGCCCAAATAGAACAAACTGATGATGCGGACGATGTTCAGACTCTGGATGGCGATGAAGCCGAGGCCGAAGCCGATGAATCGGTGCTTCCAAGGGGCCGGAAAGGCGAAGATCGCAGCGAACAGGATGATCACCGCCTCGACGCCGTTGCAGCCGCGCTCGATCGCCACGCCCCATGCGACCGAAGTGCTCTGAATGACGTTGCCGAAGGTCTTCACCGAATCGTCGAACAACAAAATCAGCCAGGTCGAAAACGTCGCGAGGCTTTCGGTGAACGGCAGGATCACGTGCTTTTCAACCGGACCCAGCACTTCCAAAGTGAACAGGACGGCGAGCAGAACGAGGAACAGGATCGAGAAACGCAGCATGCCGGGAACACGAAGGAATCGAAGTCGCCGATGCTAGCATCCCGGCATGAATCATTCGCCGAATCTGTTCCTGATCGGGCCGATGGGCGCGGGCAAGAGTACGATCGGCCGGCGTCTTGCGGCTCATTTCGCGCTGCCCTTCGTCGATCTGGATGAAGAGCTCGAACGCCGCAACGGCGTCAGCATCGCGTTGATCTTCGAACTCGAAGGCGAAGACGGATTTCGCCAGCGCGAATCGCGACTGATCGAGGAACTGGCGCAACAGGAAGGCGTGGTGCTCGCCACCGGCGGTGGCGCTGTCTTGGCGGAAGCGAATCGCCGCCAGTTGCATGCGCACGGCTTCGTACTTTATCTGTCGACAACGGTGTCGCAGCAACTCACACGCCTGGCACGTGATGCCAAACGTCCACTTTTGCGCACACCCGACCGGCGCGAGCGCCTGGAAGCCATGGCGCAACTGCGTAATCCGCTGTACGAGGAAATCGCTGATATGAGCGTCACCGGTTCGAATTCCGCCGTCGCCCTAGCCGCTCGTCAAATCGCGGGGCGCTTGGAAACACAATGGCAGCGCGCTGGAGTGACGGCATGAAGCGCGTCGTCGAAGTGCAACTCGGTGTGCGCAGTTATCCGGTCACGATCGCACCCGGACTGCTCGATGATCCAGCGGCGATCAAGGCCACGGTGACGGGTCGCCACGCGCTGATCGTCAGCAACGAGGTGGTCGCGCCGCTGGCACTCGAACGCGTACGACAGGCACTGGCTACGCACAGTCTGGCAAGCGTGGTGCTACCCGATGGTGAGGTTCAGAAGTCGCTCGCCAGTACCGATCGCCTGCTCACCGCGCTGGCGAAGATGGGTGCCAGCCGTGACGCCACGCTGATTGCGCTGGGCGGCGGCGTGATCGGCGACTTGGCCGGTTTTGCAGCGGCGCTATGGATGCGCGGCGTGCCCTTTGTACAAATTCCGACAACGCTGCTGGCCATGGTCGACTCCTCGGTTGGTGGCAAGACGGCGGTGAATTTGACGCAGGGGAAAAACTTGGTCGGCGCCTTCCATCAGCCACGCGCGGTGCTGATCGACCCGAACCTGCTGGCGACGCTGCCGAAGCGCGAATTACGAGCGGGGTTTGCTGAAGTGGTCAAATACGGCGCGATCGGTGATCACGCGTTCTTCAGCTGGCTTGAACATCACGCCGAAGCGCTGCTGATGTTGAAGTCGGACAGCACCGTCGAAGCCATCGAACGCAGCGTACGCCACAAAGCCGGTGTGGTCGCTCGCGACGAACGCGAAGACGGCGAGCGCGCACTGCTGAACTTCGGCCACACCTTTGGCCACGCGATCGAGACGCTGGGCGAATACCATGGACTGAATCATGGCGAAGCAGTCGCCGTCGGCATGGTGCTAGCGGCCGAATTGTCGGCGCGAATTGGCATGGCCAGTAGCGCCGACTTGAATCGCCTGAATGACCTGCTGGTTCGCCTCGGATTACCGACGCGCATTCCACCTGCCTATGCCGCCGAAAAACTGCTCGATGCAATGCGTCTCGACAAGAAGGCGCTCAGTGGCCAAATCCGCCTGATCCTGTGGCGTGGCATCGGCCACGCTGAAATTGTCGCGTCGGTACCAGAGGCCAAGATTTTGGAAACGTTACGGGCGGGCGGCGCCGTTTGACCGCACTGGTGCGCCAACTCGCACAACCCGATTGCGCCAACCTGAGAATGCGACTTGCGACGGAGATCATTCCACCGTGATCGTGACCGGCGCCGACATCACCGGAGGATCGTGCGGGCGATGCATGTGGTCGCCAAGCAACAACTGCAATCTGTGACGACCGGGTGCGAGCGTCAATATCGCCTCGGTCTGACCGCCGCCGAAATGGCGATGTTGGGTATCGTTCGGAATCACCTCACCGGCTTTCGGTGGTGCTTCGACATCGATCAGCAAATGATGATGCCCGGTGTTCGGATGCGCGATGCCAGCTGGGGCGACGCCCATGCCATGTAGACCGAAACGCACCGTGAATTCCTGCTTCACGATCGCGCCGTCGGTCGGCTCGATGAAGTAGACGCCGGCGCCAGCTGGTGCCGGTGTCGGGACGGGTGCCGCGACATCGGCTGCGAATGCCGCCGCGGACAGCAAAACCAGACTTGAAAGCAGCAAACGCATAATCATCTCCATGCGATGGTGGCGCGTTCATCATAGTCCCAACCTTGCCAAGAGCCGACAATGCCCGCGACGCCACCCCCGTTGCAATCCGCGACCGCGCCGCCCGAAGGCGGCTTCGCCACATTGCGTGCGCTCTGGCCGTACGTTTGGCGCTTCCGCCTGCGCATCATCGTCGCGATGGTGTTCTTGATCGGTGCAAAGGCAGCCACGATCAGTATTTCACTGCTGCTCAAGCAGATCGTCGATGCGCTCGATCCCAAGCTCGCACCGCTGACGGTACCGGTGCTGCTGCTCGCGACTTATGGTGCGCTCAGGCTCGCATCGACCCTGTTCACCGAGTTGCGCCAAATCGTTTTCGCGCGGGTGATGGCGCGCACCGCGCGCTCGATCACGCTGGCGGTATTCGAACATCTGCATGCGTTGTCGCTGAGATTTCATCTAGAACGCCGCACCGGCGGCATTTCGCGTGACCTCGAACGCGGCATGGGCGCGGTCTCGGATCTGCTCGACTGGACCGTCTACACGATCCTGCCGACGCTGATCGAGATCACCATCGTCTGTGTGATTCTGGTGCGCAGTTTCGATGCGTCGTTCGCATGGATCACGCTCGGCACACTGACACTGTACGTCGCGTTTACCTTCGCCGTGACCGAGTGGCGCATCCGCTACTACAAGGCGATGAACGAAGCCGACACGAATGCCAATGCGCGCGCCATCGATTCATTACTGAATTACGAAACCGTCAAGTATTTCAACAACGAATCCTTCGAGGCAGAGCGCTACGACAACGGCCTGAAGACGCTGGAGGACGCCCGTGTGCGCAGCCTGAAAACGCTGGCATTGCTCAACATCGGCCAGAGTTCAATCGTCGCGATCGGCTTGTCACTGCTGGTCTGGCGCGCCGCAGCCGGCGTCGTCGCAGGCACCATGAGCATCGGCGATTTGGTGTTGGTGAACGCGTTCCTGCTGCAATTGTCGATGCCGCTGAACTACCTCGGCATGGTCTATCGCGAAGTCAAGCAGGCAATGACCCACATTGAGCGCATGTTCGCCCTGCTGGCGGAATCCCGCGATGTGCAGGACGCGACCGATGCAAAATCGCTGATCGCGGGCGCCGCATCGGTGCGCTTTGAACGGGTTGGCTTCGGCTACGACCCGCGTCGCAGCATCCTGCATGAACTGAGTTTTGAGATTCCCGCCGGGCAAACCGTGGCGGTGGTCGGGGCGACAGGTGCCGGCAAGTCGACACTGGCACGCCTGCTGTATCGCTTCTACGACGTCGATAGCGGCCGCATCACCCTGAATGGTCAGGACCTGCGCGCGGTCACGCAAAGTTCGCTGCGCGCGGCCATCGGCATCGTTCCCCAAGACACCGTGCTGTTTAATGACACGATTTATTTCAACATCGCCTATGGCCGCCCGGGCGCGACCCGCGAAGAAGTCATCGCGGCCGCACGCGGGGCACAGATTCTCGACTTGATCGAGCGCCTGCCGGACGGTTTCGAATCGCAAGTCGGCGAACGCGGGCTGAAGCTGTCTGGTGGTGAGAAACAGCGCGTCGCAATCGCACGGACCTTGCTCAAGAACCCGCCGTTGCTGATTCTCGACGAAGCCACGTCGGCACTGGATACCGGCACCGAGCGCTTGATTCAGGCGCAATTGGATGAGGTCGCACGCGGCCGCACGACCCTGATTATCGCGCACCGACTCTCGACCATCGTCGATGCCGACCGCATCCTGGTACTCGACGGCGGGCGTCTGGTCGAGTCCGGACGCCATGCCGAACTGCTCAGCAGCAACGGTCGCTATGCCGATCTGTGGCGTATGCAGGCCGAAGCGCACGCGCCCGAAGCAGACCCGGACTGACCGAAGCTGTGCCAAAATCGCCGTCCTTGCCGCCGTTCCCGGGCGCAAACCTTTGGATGGACGATGGCCAAGACGATGCGGATTGCAGCGATGAGTGTCGGTGCTGCGGAAATCGAGCAGATCAAGTCGATGATGAATTCGCTGCGCGGCGATGCCGGCGCACACTGGGAATGGATCGCCGACAGCAATACCGCAGATGCGCTGATCATCGACGCCGACTCACTCTACGGCCACATGGATTGGTTGCGCGCACAGTCGTCGGGTCGCAACGTGATCTGCCTGACGGCTTCCAGCGGCCACGATCAAGACAACGTGTTGCATCGTCCAATCGGCGTCGGCGGCCTCAAGGCATGCTTGTTGCGTGCTGCCGGTGGTTCGGTCGAAACAACCGTATCGGCACCGACGCCGGCGCCGCAACCGATGCCGGCAGTCTCAGCGCCGGCGTCGACACCAGCCGCAGCAGCTGCTGCGGTCATGCCCAAGCGCATCACCGGACAACAACCGCTGGTGACCGCTGCCGTTGCACCGCCGACAGCGACTGCGACCGCAACACCGGCACCGACCGGTATCAGTGCGCCGTCGCTGCTGCCACGCCGCGTCACCGGACAACAACCAGCAATTACTGCGGCGACGCCACCGCCAGTCGCAACGCCAGCCCCGGCGCCAATTCCTGCGCCGGCACCAGCACCAGCACCGGCCGCGCCAGCGCAGCGCGCACTCACGCTCGCCGATTACTGCCTGCCTGAGCACTTGGGTGATGCACGCAAACTCGAACGCGACGGTCAGCCGCCGCTGATCGTCGACGCCGCAGCCGACCGTTACTACGGCGGCCTGACGCTGAAGCCCCTGCTGCCGTATTGTCTCGGCGCGATCATGGCCAATGAATGGAAACCGGTGCCGGCGGCCGACATCGAAAAGCTGCGCGCGATGAACGCAGGCCTGCCGCTTTCACGCCTGCTCTGGCTATACGTGATCGGCACGTCGAACGGCACCATGTTGCTGCCCGGCTTCGATCTCAACGGCAAGTTCAAGCTGATCAAGTGGCCGCAGATCGAACGTGAATTCCCGAAGCATTTCCGCATCGGTACCGCGATGATGAAAGGCCCGGCGACGCTGTCCGAGATTGCCGATGGTTCCGGCGCTTCGGTCGGCGAAGTGATCGACTTCGTCAATGCGTACGCGGCAATCGGTTTTGCCGTGCAAGATGGCGACCTACCGATCAGCGATCGCCGCGCACTGGTTGAACGACTGCGCACACGCGCTGCCTAAATACTGATTATTCTTTGGAGACGTCAATGTTCCGTACTGCACTTATTTCGCTTGCCCTTGCCGCCACCAGCGTCGTCGCATCCGCGCAAACCACGGCCAAAGCCGACACCAATCCGGCACCGACCACGATCACCGCACCGAGCAAGGTGCGTCTGAATACCAACATGGGCCAGATCGTGATCGAGCTTGATGCTGCGAAGGCACCGAAGACGGTGGAGAACTTCCTGCAATACGTGAAGGACAAGCATTACGACGGCACCGTGTTCCATCGCGTGATCCCGACCTTCATGATTCAGGGCGGCGGCTTCACTGCCGACATGTCGCAGAAGCCGACGCGCGCACCGGTTCAGAACGAGGCCGACAACGGCTTGTCGAATGTGCGCGGCTCGGTCGCCATGGCGCGCACCATGGACCCGCATTCGGGCGCGGCGCAGTTCTTCATCAATGTCGTCGACAACGCCAACCTCAATCACGTGAGCAAGGAAAACGGCTACACGTGGGGCTACGCGGTGTTTGGCAAGGTGATCTCGGGCATGGACGTGGTCGATGCCATCAAAGGCGTTGCGACCGGCCCGAAGGGACCGTTGCCGAGCGACGTACCGGTATCGGCGGTGGTCATCAACAGCGCCGAGATCCTGCCCTGATTCACACCGCAATTCCGCAAGGCCGCGCCCGAGCGTGCGGCCTTTTTTTGTTGCTCAGATGACGACCCTGTTCATTTCCGATTTGCATCTTGATGACAGCCGCCCGGCGGTCACGGCATTGTTCATGGCGTGGTTGCATGAAGCGGCGGCACGCGCTGATGCGGTTTACATCCTCGGCGATCTGTTCGAGGCCTATATCGGTGATGACGACGATGCAGCGCTGATCGCAACGGTTGGCGATGCCCTGCGTCTACTCACCGATAGCGGTGTTCCGGCGTACTTCGTGCACGGCAATCGTGATTTTCTGGTGGGGCCGAGGTTCGCAACGCGCACCGGGTTGCGGTTGTTGCCGGACACCAGTGTCGTCGATCTATATGGCACACCGACGCTGCTGCTGCATGGCGACACCCTTTGCGTCGCCGACATTGCTTACCAACGTGTCCGCGTGCAGTTGCGTGATCTGGCGTGGCAACAGCAGTTCCTCGCGCAGCCACTGGCGGCGCGTCGCACATTTGCCGCGCAGGCACGCGCGGATAGTGCGAAACATACCGGTTCGACGGATGTCTCGATCATGGATGTGACGCCCGCCGCGGTTGACGATGCGTTCGCCGACGCCGGTGTCCAGCGAATGATTCATGGCCACACGCACCGTCCTGCGGTGCATTCACTGTCCGCTGGTCGGCAACGCATCGTGCTCGGTGACTGGTACGAACAGGGTTCGGTGCTGCGTGTCGATGCCGACCAGTCCGTGCTGACGACGTTGCCGCTGTCCATCTGATCGGGTCCGACGCATTTCCGAAATTTCGCAGTCGAATTCCGCTGTCACGCCGAGGTCTCATGGTGCGCGCAACGGCATGCTGTGGGTCACCGAGGACATGCCATGACCCACACTCGCTGCACCGGATTCACCCTGATCGAACTGATGATCGCGATTACGCTCATCGCCATTCTGGTTGGTATCGCCCTGCCGACGTATGCATCGGCGAAAGCTGCTGTGCGAACGCAAGAACTGCGCACTGCCCTACTCAGCGCATTGAATGAGGCGCGCGCGGCTGCCGTGATCCACGGTACCGACACGATTCTGTGTCCGTCGGCGAATGGCGAACACTGTGACGACGGCTTCGAATGGCAACACGGTTTTATCGCGGCCGTCGATCTGAATCACAACGAGCGGATCGACGACACTGATCGCCGCTTGCTGTTTCTGACCGGATTCAAAGACGTCACCCTGCTGACCAGCAGCGGCCGCAAGCGCATCCAGTTCCAGCCGAGCGGTTCGAACGCCGGTAGCAACGCCACCTTTACCTTCTGCGACGAGCGCGGTCCGACCCACGCCACCGCACTGGTGATGAACAATCGCGGTGATCTGCACAATGGCCAGCCCAGCGCCACTGCCATTGCCGCTGCCTGTCGCATTTGACGGAGCACTCAGTCGCCAATCGGAAACGCATCGCGGTGCGCGCGCACATAGTCGTAAAGCAACTCGGTCAAGTCGTCCGGATATTCACAAAAGGCTTCGCTCAACGCCTCCCAGAAGTCGTGCACCGGGTGTTCAAGATGGGCGATCTGATGCTGCCGTGCGGGGCGCTCGATATCCGGCGCTTGGGCGCCAAACAACGCTACCGCTTCAGCCGTGATCGCCGCCAATTGCTTCGCACCGATGGCGCGCAGCGCCTCGCCAGCGAACCAGGCATGGTTGCCGCCAGAATTTGCGAAATACTGTTCGAAGCCACCGCCACTGACATCCGATTCCAGTTCCCAGACGCAGCGGAACACTTGTTCGGGCCGCGACAGAACCTCGAACGGTGCACGCCAGAAGCTCGCACCGGGGTGCTCCACCAGTTCGCCGAGATAACGATTCTTGTCCATATCGCCCCGATGTCCCCGCAGCCAGCGTAGCGGAAGCGCTCGTCGCCATGCAGCAGTGCAAGCTGGCCTTGCTGGCGTCCGCGATTGCACCCGGATGGCGGTGGGCGCAAATTGGCGGTTACTCAGGAGCTGCCATGAACTCGTCCGAATCCCGCGTCCGCGACATCGCCCACTGGTTCCCCGGTCGCGCTGCTGAAGATGGTGCCGGTGTAAAGCTGACGCGCCTGCTCGATCCGCAACATGCGCGCCAGGCCGATCCGTTTCTGATGCTGGACGAGTTTCGTTCAGACCAAGCGCAGGACTACATCGCCGGTTTTCCGTCGCATCCGCACCGTGGCTTCGAAACCGTGACCTACATGATCGACGGTCGCATGCGCCATCGCGACAATCAGGGCAATCAGGGTGATCTCGGCCCCGGCAGCGTGCAGTGGATGACTGCGGCGCGCGGCATCGTGCATGAGGAAATGCCGCAGCAGGAAAACGGCATGCTCTGGGGCTACCAATTGTGGATCAACCTGCCTTCGGCGATGAAGATGGACCCACCCGGCTATCAGGACATTGAGGCCGAAGGCATTCCCGAGGTGCAGCTCGATTCCGGCGTGCGCGTGCGGGTGATTGCCGGTCGCTTCGATGACACGGTTGGCCCAGTGGCCGATCGACCGACCGAGCCGCACTATTTCGACGTGCAGTTGCCGCGAGGCGCGCGCTTCGAATGGGCGACGCCGGTCGGCCATACCGTGTTCGTGCAAGGCGTGTCCGGACGAACGCAGGTCGGCAACGAGGGTCGCGCGCTGGCTGAGCGCGAATTAGTCCTGCTTGGCACTGGCGAGCGGATCGCGCTGGTGGCAGAAGACGATGCGCGCGTGCTGATCCTCACCGGCAAGCCGATCGGCGAACCGATCGCCGCGTATGGCCCGTTCGTGATGAACACCCCCACCGAAATCCGCCAAGCCTTCGACGATTTTCGCAGCGGTCGCTTCTGACAACCGAATTGCCGCGCCGTGTCATGCGCTAGGAACACGGCGCTGCTAGGCTGGCTGTTCGTTCACTCGATTGTTTCCCGAATTTGTTGGGGGTTTTTGACATGTTTAAGATTATTCAAGGCGCGCTCGTAAGCGGACTTCTGGCAGCGATCCCTTCATTCGTATTCGCACAAACGAGCGATCTGTTCTTCTCGGAATACACCGAAGGAGAATCTGGATCCAACAAAGCGGTCGAGATCTATAACGGAACGGGCACAGCGATAAATTTGGCGAACTATTCAATTCGGTACTACACGAACGGCGCAGCCACGCCTAGCAGCACTACCGCGTTGAGTGGCACGCTGGCCGATGGCGACGCCTATGTGATCTGCAACTCGGCCTCAATCGCCGCGATCACTACTCGATGCGATCTCACAAACAACACGATCGCGAACTTCAATGGCGACGACATCTTGGCCTTGATCAAGACCGCTCCATCGATAGTGGTACTTGATGTGATTGGACAGATCGGAACCGATCCCGGCTCAGAGTGGGGAACCTCGCCGACAAGCACCGCAAACAGCACGCTGATTCGCAAAGCGGCCGTGTGTATAGGCGATACTGATGGAACAAATCCGTTCAACCCCGCCACCGAATGGGATGGCACGGCTAATCCGGTTGCAAACCTTGCTTACGGCGATCTCGGCAGTCACACCGCCAATTGCTCGGCCTCAGTCCCCACCCTCACCATCGCCGCCACCGCTTCGGTGACCGAAGGCAATACTGGTTGTGCGGGTGGATCGACGGCGCTCGATTTTCTGGTCACGAGTTCGACGGTAGCCGCCAGTGACATCAATTTCACGTTCTCGACGACCGATGGCACGGCAAGCGCTGCCAGTGACTTCACGACCACGGGTACCGGCACCATCACGACCGGCAACACCACCGGCAACGCCACTGTCCAGGTCACCTGCGACGACACCTTCGAGGCCAACGAGACATTCACGGTCACCTTGACCGATGTCGCGAATCCGGCCTACGACCTCGGCAGTCCGTTCGCCGGCACCGGCACCATCACCAATGACGACACCGCGCCGACGATTCAGGCCACACCCGTGACCGTGAACCTCGGCGAAGCCGGATCGAACACCTTTGCGGTCACGCTGTCCAGCGCACCGGCAGGCACTACCGTGTTCGATCTCGCCTCGAATGACACCGGCGCTGCCACGGTTTCGCCGGCACAACTGACCTTCACCACCGGCGACTTCGGCACCCCGCAGACGGTCACCGTCTTCGGCGTGGCCGACCTTGACCTCGCAAATGAATCGGTGACGGTCTCGGTCAGTTCGGCCGGTTACATCACGGCCAATGTCACTGCCAACGTCACCGACGACGATGTGCAGGCCATCGTGGTGTCGCCGGGGTCGCTGAACTTGAATGAAGGCTTCGGCAGCAGCTTGAGTGTCAGCCTCGCCTTTCAGCCCGCTGGCGCGGTCACGGTCAACGTCGCCTCGCTCGATGCCGGCGCCGTCAGCGTCACCCCGGCCTCGTTGACGTTCGCGCCCGGCGACTATGCGGCACTTCAGTCGATCACCGTGGCCGGCGAACAAGACGCCGACAGCAGCAACGAATCGACCACCATCGAGTTCACCGCCACCGGCGTCGCGCAGACCGATGTCACGGTCAATGTCACCGACGATGATGCGGCACTGCCAACGGTGACCATCAGCGGTGCCAACACCGTCGCCGAAGGCAATGGCTGCGTCACCAGCAACCTCAGCTTCACTGCCTTCAGTTCGCAGACCGCAGGCCCCGGCGGCCTGACCGTGCACTACACGGTGGGCGCGGGTGTCGATACCGCTGACG
>Ga0138256_10002298_pt1 | contig 20542 bp, 36 predicted proteins | sample KNB2016incub_MG_FD_105486 | JGI IMG/M metagenome (GOLD analysis project Ga0138256, IMG submission 105486) | Active sludge microbial communities from wastewater in Klosterneuburg, Austria - KNB2014incub_MG | ecosystem: Engineered > WWTP > Activated sludge > Unclassified | place: Austria... | reverse complement strand
TAAAAAAAATCCCCAAAGCATAAAAATGCTTGGGGATATGTTTGAATCATTATCTCTTCGAGAATTGTGGTGCTCTTCTCGCAGCCTTAAGACCATATTTCTTTCTTTCTTTCATTCTTGAATCTCTTGTCAAGAATCCAGCTGCTTTTAAGACAGCTCTGTATGTTGGATCTACTTGTAAAAGCGCTCTTGAAAGTCCATGTCTAACAGCTCCAGCTTGACCTGTATAGCCGCCACCTTCAACTTTAACGATTACATCGTATTTACCTGTTGTATTCGTTAAACCTAAAGGTCTTTGAACTTCTCTTCTAAGTGTTTCAAAGTTGAAGTATTCGTCGACAGTTCTACCATTAACGGTAAATTTACCTGCACCAGGAAGTACTCTTACTCTAGCGATTGATGTTTTTCTTCTTCCAGTTCCTTGATATTGAATCGTCTTAGCCATGAGTTCCCCTCCCTTATCCTTTTATTTCTAAAACTTCTGGTTTTTGAGCTTCATGCTTATGCTCAGAGCCAGCGTATACTTTTAATTTTGTGTATATTTGGCTTCCCAAAGAGTTATGTGGCAACATACCTTTAACTGCTAATTCAATAATTCTCTCAGGATGTCTTTGGTTCATTTCTCTAAATGATCTTTCTTGTAGGTTACCAACGTAACCTGTGTGCCATCTGTATTTTTTATCGTCCATTTTGTTACCGGTTACTCTGATTTTCTCAGCATTAACGACGATAACGAAATCACCTGTGTCTACGTGTGGTGTAAAAATTGGTTTGTGTTTACCTCTTAAAATCTTTGCAACTTCTGCTGCTAAACGACCCAATGTTTTACCATCAGCATCTACTACGTACCACTTTCTTTCAATCTCAAGTGGTTTTGCAACGTAAGACTTCATTTGAATCCTCCTTCAAAATTATTTCACCGTTTTTATCTCAAAAACCCGGGGCAGGATTTCTAGACTTCATCATTGTTAATCTTTTTGTCTGCTTTTAAACAGCGGACCACAATCTATTTTATAGTAAATAAGATACCTTGTCAACAAGAACCAAGAAATAAAACTTAGTTTTTCATGATGATTTTTTGCAATGCCTCTTCGGAATAATAGACGGTTTTTAAGTATAAACCATGGGCTGGCACCGTATATTTAGCACGGTTTCGATCACCGCTTTCAATGACTGCTGGGATTTCCGACGCTTTGATTTTTCCAGTCCCTACATGAATCAATGAACCCATAATAATGCGTACCATGTTATATAGAAAACCATCACCCGTTATTGTGAAAGTCAATTCATTGCCCAATTGATTTAAATCAAATCGGTAAATTGTTCGGACTGTATTCTCTTTTGGACTTCCCATCGCCATGAAGGCTTTGAAATCATAAGTGCCAACAAAGTGCATCATTGCCTGCCTAATCGCATTTAAATCTAAATCGTGTTCAAAATGAAAAAAATACTTATCTAAAAAAGGATTTCGCGCACGATTGGTATAAATTTTATAGACATACGTTTTTCCGATTGCGCAGTACCTCGCATGGAAATCATCGGATTCCAATGAAATATGTGTCACATAGATATCATCAGGCAGACGTCTATTAACAATAGTTTTGATATTTTCAAAAGGGATCGTAAGGTTAACTTTGAATGAGACCCATTGACCCAGCGCATGAACACCAGCATCCGTGCGTCCCGAACCGTCGATCTCTATATCTTGATCAAAAACCCTTGAAAGCACTTTTTCTAGTGTGCCTTGAACACTTTTCAAATGCGTTTGTCTTTGCCAGCCATGATAGCCACTGCCATCATATTGAATGCACATCGATAATGTTTGCATATCTCACCTACAGAGCGATACAAGAGGCAATATAGACCACCATCACAAAACTGCCATATAAATCCAACCGCGTGTATTTTAATACTTTAAGGCGCGTCCTACCTTCACCACCACGATAACATCTTGCTTCCATCGCCATCGCTAATTCATCGGCGCGTCTAAAGGCGCTGATGAACAGGGGTACTAAGAGCGGTATCAGCGCTTTGGCACGATTCATAATGTTTCCGCTTTCAAAGTCAGCACCACGCGCCATCTGTGCTTTCATTATTTTATCGGTTTCTTCTAATAAAGTTGGTATAAATCTTAGAGCAATGGTCATCATCATCGCAAGCTCGTGCGCTGGAAGTCCAATTTTCTTGAATGGACTCAAAAGGTACTCAATGCCATCGGTTAATTCAATAGGTGACGTTGTAAGCGTCAATAATGAAGTCCCTACAATCAATAAAACCAATCTAATTGCCATAAAAAACGCGCGCTCTAAACCTTCAGAGTAAATTTTAAAAATTCCGAATTTTATCAGCGGTTCTCCTGTGCCTGCCGTTAAAAATACATTGATTAAAAATGCAAAAATGATGAGCATTAATACTGGCTTCAAGCCCTTCAAGATAAAATTTACCGGTACTTTTGATAGTTTGACAACCATTCCAATAAAAGCAACGACCACAACATAAGCAATCATTTGATTAATCAGAAACAGTGACACCAAATAAAGCATGGATGCAATGATTTTGAATCTTGGATCCATCCTGTGTACCAAGGAGGTAACGCTATAATATTGTCCAATGGTTATATCTCTAAGCATATTACACCTGACTCTTTTTATTTATAAGTTTAATGAGGGCTTCTTTCGCTTCTTCAACCGTTATAATACTTGAATCAATATTGAACCCATTGGCGACTAAACCTTTAATGAGATAGGAAATCTGAGGTACGGCTAGCCCAATTTCTTCTAATAATTCAATATGTTTAAACACCTCTTTTGGTGTTCCATCAAGCACTATTGCGCCTTTATTCATAACGATAAGGCGCTCAGCAATTTTGGCCATGTCTTCCATACTATGTGACACGATAATAACTGTAATTTTTTCCTTTTCATGCAGCGCCTTAATTTGAGACAGTATCTCATCTCGACCTCTTGGATCAAGTCCAGCGGTTGGCTCATCAAGTATTAACACTTCAGGTTTCATGGCAAGAACGCCTGCTATAGCAACGCGTCTTTTTTGACCCCCACTGAGTTCAAATGGCGATCGGTCTTTATACATTTCATAGTCGAGCCCTACTGTTTTCATCGCTTCAATTACACGCTGTGACACTTCTTCCGGATTAAGACCTAAATTAATCGGTCCAAATGCGATATCCTTCTCAACGGTTTCTTCAAACAGCTGATATTCAGGATATTGAAAAACGAGGCCAACGCGTTTTCTAACTTCAATCAATCTCTTTTTACGTGCCTTGCTTTCCGATTTTTTAATGCGACCTTTTTTACTTGGTTGGTCCAAACCATCCGTGATGTTGTAACCACTTATAATGATTTCACCACTAGAAGGCTTTAATAAGCCATTCAACTGTTGAATTAGCGTTGATTTACCGGAACCTGTGTGCCCGATCAAACCAATAAATTCGCCAGATGCCACATCTAAATTGATATGATCAACTGCTACTGTCTCATTGGGCGTTTTTTTATCATAAATATGTGTTAAATCGACTATTTTAATTGACATAGATTATCCACCAACTCGTTTACCGTTAAATTTTCTGACGTTACGTCATAACCAAGCACTTGTAATTCATAGGACAACAAGGTCACTTGGGGCACATCTAATCCAATTTTTCTCAAGGCTTCCACTTGCGAAAAAACTTGCTTTGGCGTCCCTTCAAGAACAATTTGGCCGTCGTCCATTACGATGATGCGATCCGCATTTACGGCTTCATCCATGAAATGGGTGATATGCACGATCGTCATCTTTTCTGTTTCATTCAAATGTTTAATCGTCTGCATCACTTCCTTGCGACCTGATGGATCAAGCATTGCTGTAGGCTCATCGAATATAATACATTTTGGCTTCATCGCTAGGATTCCTGCAATTGCAACACGTTGCTTTTGTCCTCCTGAAAGATGATGCGGTGGTTTTCTTTTAAAGTCGCTCATTTTGACACTTTCAAGGGCTTCATCCACGCGTTTTCTAATCACTTCAGATGGCAAGCCCAAATTTTCTGGTCCAAAAGCGACATCTTCTTCCACAATCGTCGCCACAAGTTGATTGTCAGGGTTTTGAAACACCATGCCTGCGCGCTTTCGGATTTCCCAGATAAGTTCTTCATCTGCAGTATCTAATCCATCAATTAGTATTTTACCTTTGGTTGGGTAATAAATACCATTGAGGAGCTTTGATAAAGTGGATTTACCTGAACCGTTATGCCCTATTATAACGACAAATTCACCATCTGTAATATGCAAATTAATTTGCTTAAGTGCAAAATTATCCAAATCTTTTTCATCATCATATCTAAAAAACAGATTGTCTGTTTTAATCATCTTAGTCACCTTACCTTTTCTATAGCTCTATATGTATTATATGATTCTTTCAGGTGTTTTTCTATAGCTAAAGGTGTTTTTATATCGTTAATAGTCTTTTACGCAATTTTTTTTACTAAAATATGTAATAAAGGGACATAAGCCTGAACTTAGTCCCTTAATCATTATACTAACTCTAATTTGCACATAGGAGCCGCATCGCCTCTACGAGGACCTGTTTGAACAAGTCTTGTGTAGCCACCGGTACGTTCTTTGTAATTAGGAGCGATTTCATCAAATATTTTTTTAACAACAGCTTCTTCAGTAACAAAGGCTAAAACTTGTCTTCTTGCATGTAGATCGCCTCTTTTACCAAGCGTGATCATTTTTTCAGCAAATTTCTTAGTTTCTTTAGCTCTCGTTACTGTAGTCTCGATACGTCCGTTTTTGAGAAGTGATGTTGTTAAGTTTCTCAACATCAATTGTCTATGTGACGATGGACGTCCTAGTTTACGATAATCTGCCATCGGTTCCCCTCCTTTACTCGTCTTCTGCGCGTAAGCCTAAGTCAAGCTCAGCGAGCTTATATTTCACTTCTTCAAGTGATTTTTTACCTAAGTTACGCACTTTCATCATATCATCTTCGCTTCTATTCGTCAGTTCTTCAACCGTGTTGATACCCGCTCTTTTGAGACAATTATATGAACGAACAGACAAATCTAATTCTTCAATCGTCATCTCAAGTACTTTTTCCTTGATATCTTCTTCTTTTTCTACCATGATTTCAACGCCATTGACGCTTTCTGTCATATCGATAAAGAGGTTTAAATGCTCTGACATAATTTTGGCGCCTAATGAAGTCGCTTCATCAGGTTTTATGGTACCATCCGTCCATACTTCGAGGACTAACTTATCATAATCTGCAATTTTGCCAACTCTGGTTTTATCAACCACAAAATTAACTTTTCTTACAGGTGTATAAATTGAGTCCACCGGAATAATTCCGATTGGTAATCCTGCATCTTTATTGTTTTCTGCTGTGACGTATCCACGTCCTTGGCCGAGTGCGATTTCCATATAGATTTTTGAATTTTCTTCTAAAGTACAGATATGAAGATCGGTATTCAAGATTTCTACGTCTGCATCAGCAATGATGTCGCCTGCAGTTATCTCTCCCGCTTCTGATGCTTCGATTCTTAGAATCTTAACATCTTCATCTGAATGAATTTTCGCAAATAATCCTTTCAGGTTTAAGATGATTTCAATAACATCCTCTTTTACACCTGGAATAGTTGAAAATTCATGAAGTACATTTTCAATCTTAATCCAACGAACCGCAGTTCCCGGCAAAGAAGAAAGTAAAATACGTCTTAAACTGTTACCAAGTGTGGTCGCATAGCCTCTTTCAAGCGGTTCTACGACAAATTTCCCGTATCGCCCGTCATCGCCCATTTCGACGCACTCAATTGTTGGTTTTTCAATTTCAATCACTATTTAAGACCCTCCTTCTCTAAAAAACACAAAACAAACATTGGGGGTAATAATATTGATACCTATTTAGAGTACAACTCAACAATTAAGTGTTCTTCGATTGGTAAGTCGATATTATCTCTTGCAGGCAATGCTGTAAGTTTCCCTTCCATCTTCTCTAAGTTGACTTCTAACCAGTTAGGAGCAGTTCTTGAAGCTTCCATTAATGCTTTGAACTTGTCGGAAGACATCATTTTTTCTTTTAACTGGATAACGTCGCCAGCTGCAAGCGTCATTGATGGAATATCTGCTTTGCTGCCGTTTATTGTGAAGTGACCATGTGTAACAAATTGTCTAGCTTCTTTTCTAGAGTTTGCAAAGCCAAGTCTATAAACGACATTGTCGAATCTTAATTCTAATAATTGTAGTAAATTTTCACCAGTAATACCTTTCATCTTTTCAGCACGATCATATGTCGATCTGAATTGAGTCTCAAGAATTCCATAGTATCTTTTTACTTTTTGTTTTTCTCTTAACTGTGTACCGTAGCCCGATAATTTCGCTTTTTTAGCGCCATGTTGACCCGGAGCAGTTTGTCTTCTATTTAATGCACATTTGTCGCTGTAACATCTGTCACCCTTTAGATAAAGCTTTTGGCCTTCTCTACGACAAATTCTACAAGATGGTCCTGTATATCTTGCCAATTAAAACACCTCCTAATACTGAATAAACTACACTCTTCTTCTTTTTGGTGGTCTACAACCATTGTGCGGAATTGGCGTAACATCTGCGATCGATGATATCTCAAGTCCTGTAGCTTGAAGTGCTCTAATAGCAGCTTCTCTGCCTGACCCTGGTCCCTTAACGAAAACCTGAACAGTTTTTAATCCATGCTCCATACCAGATTTAGTCGCAGCTTCAGCAGCCATTTGAGCGGCATAAGGAGTAGATTTTCTAGATCCTTTAAAACCTAAGCTACCTGCGCTAGACCATGCTATTGCATTACCGTCATTATCTGTTAATGTTACAATTGTATTATTAAATGTTGCTTGAATATGAGCTTGGCCACGTTCTACGTTTTTGCGTTCACGCTTTTTTCTCACTTTACGTGCTTTTTTAGCAGCAGCCATGTTTTACGCCTCCTTTGTCACCTATTTTTTCTTCTTACGGCTAACAGTTTTCTTAGGACCTTTTCTAGTTCTTGCATTTGTCTTAGTTTTTTGACCACGACAAGGGAGTCCTTTTCTATGTCTGATGCCTCGGTAACAGCCTATTTCTTTTAGTCTTTTAATGTTCATTGCGATCTCGCGTCTAAGGTCACCCTCTACGATGTGATCGTCTTCAATGAGTTGTCTTATTTTACTTACTTCTTCTTCAGTGAGATCTTTGATTCTAGTATCTTCACTGATACCTGCTTTGGACAACAAGTCTTGAGAAGTAGGTTTTCCAATACCATAGATGTAAGTTAAGCCGATAACAGCCCTCTTGTCTCTAGGCAAGTCAACACCTGCAATTCTTGCCATTGAATTACACCTCCTAATGTGTATAAGTTAATGTTCAATTGTCTTTATCTATTTCAAATATAAAGTTGTTCAGCCGCGCTTTATATTTGTAAACACGCTTCGCGACTAACTAACCTTGCGTTTGCTTATGTTTCGGATTAGCACAGATCACCATGACTTTACCTTTACGTTTGATGATTTTACATTTTTCGCACATAGGTTTAACTGATGGTCTAACTTTCATTGTTATCCCTCCTTATGACTTTCCACGCCATACGATCCTACCACGAGTAAGATCATAAGGCGATAAATCTAATGTTACTTTATCTCCAGGTAAAATCCTTATAAAATTCATTCTAAGTTTTCCTGAAATATGAGCCAACACTATATGTCCATTTTCAAGCTTTACTTTAAACATTGCATTTGGCAATGCTTCAACTACAACGCCTTCTACTTCTATTGAATCACTTTTAGCCATTAGAATCATCCCTCCTTACTCGGACTTGATCAAGTCTGTCAGCAACTTTTTTCCTTAGCCAAGCATTGTTAAATGGTACCTCCGCAGTCATCACATTGTGAATTTCTACATCGCATTCACCTATTTTACTAAGATGCTTCACTTTTTTCTTTTTCGGTTTTTCAAGTTTGCGTAAATCGCCATCGACGACGAGAACATAATGTTCATCGACAATTCCGAAGACGATCAAGACATTACCTTTATCTCGTCCTGCCTTTGATTTGACAAATTGACCGATTTGAAGTTCTTGTGATGAAATCATCATCACGCCACCTCGCTTTTTGAACAGGTTAACAGCATCGGTTCACCATCGGTTATGATAATGGTGTTTTCGTAATGCGCTGATAATGACTTATCTTGCGTTACGACTGTCCACTCATCATCCAATACTATCACTTTAAAATCACCTGCGTTTATCATAGGTTCTATGGCAAGTGCCATCCCTTTTTCAAGTCTTGGCCCTCGACCTGGAGCGCCGTAATTTGGAATCGGTGGATCTTCGTGCATTTGCCTTCCAATCCCGTGACCTACGAAATCTCTTACAATACTGAAGCCTTTTTCCTCTGCATATTTTTGAATGGCATGTGACACGTCAGACAATCTATACCCGATTCTACAATACTTCAAGCCTTCGAAGAAACTCTCTTCAGTGACTTTAATAAGTTCTAAAGCTTGATCACTCACTTTGCCAACAGGATGCGTTCTAGCAGCATCACCATGATATCCATTTTTGAAAGCGCCTATATCAATACTGACGATGTCGCCTTCCTTGAGGACAATGCCTCCTGGAATTCCGTGAATGACTTGATCATTTACCGAAGCACATATTGATGCTGGGTAGCCGTGATATCCTTTAAAGGATGGTGTGGCACCATTTGCTCGAATAATTGCTTCTGCTATCTCATCAAGCTCGCCTGTTGTAATGCCAGGCTTAATTATTTTTTTTATTTCTTCGTGAGCCAATGCAACAATACGTCCTGATTCTTGCATAAGCTCAATTTCTTTACTCGTTTTAATAACGATCATGTTTAGCCCCTTAGTGCACTTACAATATCCGAAGAGACAACTTTAATATCTTGCTCACCGTTAATGTTTACAAGCTTTCCTTTAACCTCGTAGTAATGAATTAAAGGTGATGTTTCATTCATATAGACATTGATTCGATTGGCAACGGTTTCTTCAACATCGTCGCTTCGCTGATAGAGTTCACCATCGCATTTATCACAAACACCTTCAAAAGTTGGAGGGTTATTAATGATGTGATAGGTCGCGCCACAACTTTTACAGATTCTTCGACCAACTGCTCTCGATACGAGTAACTCTGGATTGACTTTGATGTTTACCACCGCCGTCAAACCAACATTCATTTTCTCGAGGACTTTGTCGAGTTCTTCTGCTTGAAATTCAGTTCTAGGAAATCCGTCCAATAGAAAGCCAGTTTCACAATCCGCTTCTTTAAGACGCGCTTCAACAATTTCTACTACGAGAGAATCTGGTACAAGTGCACCTTGATCTATAAAGGATTTTGCTCTAAGACCAAGCTCAGTGCCCTCTTTAATATTTCTTCTAAAGATGTCCCCTGTTGATATGTGCGGAATTTGATATTGGTCTACGATGAATTCTGCTTGTGTTCCTTTTCCTGCACCAGGAGGTCCTAGTAATATTAATCTCAAAACTACCTCCTAGTTCAAAAATCCTTCATAGTGTCTCATAAGCATTTGCGCTTCAACTTGTTTCATTGTTTCAAGTGATACAGAGACAATGATTAAAAGCGAAGTACCGCCGAAACTGATTTGGGTATTTGTGATTGCACCTAAGAAGTTCGGTAAAATTGCAATGGCAGCCAAGAAAATAGCGCCTACAATTGTAATTTTATTAAGTGATTTGCTTAGGTGTTCGGCTGTTGGTCTACCTGGTCTAATACCTGGTATAAAACCACCGTTTGTCTTCAAACGATCCGCTACATCAACTGGATTGAATGTAATGTTCGTATAGAAGTACGTAAAGAATATAATCAACAATGCATAAAGCACGTTGTAGATGATACCCGTTTGACTCAACCAGCTGCTTACAAATTTAGCAAATCCACCACCTGGGAAGAATGCTGATATCGTTGCAGGGAACATTAAGATTGAGATTGCAAAGATTACTGGAATTACACCAGCTTGATTGACTTTAAGTGGAATATGCGTTGTTTGACCACCGTACATTTTTCTTCCAACAACACGCTTTGCGTATTGAACAGGAATTTTTCTTTGACCTTGTTGAATGAATATGATACCCATGATGATTACAACTGCAAATACAGCAAAGAAAAGCAACTGGATAATATTCATTTGACCAAGTGTTAAGTTCGTGTACATTCTTAACGTTGCAGATGGTAAACTTGCAATAATTCCGGCAAAGATAAATAATGAAATACCATTACCAATACCCTTATCAGTGATCTTTTCACCTAAGTACATTAAAAACGCTGTTCCAGCTGTAAGTGTTAACACAGCGATGAAAGTCGACCATGCACCTGGGTTGATAAAGAATCTTTGGAAATAACCAAGGCTAAAACCGATGCCTTGAATCAAAGCTAATACAACCGTTAAATATCTAGTATACTGAGCTATTTTCTTTCTACCCGTTTCGCCTTCTTTTGCAAGTGCTTCAAGAGCTGGGAATGCAATTTGAAGAAGGTTAAGCACGATAGAGGCGGTAATGTAAGGGCTAATTCCAAGTGCAAAGATGGTAAATGTTTTGAAGTTACCACCGCTCATTAGGTTAAATAAACCCAACAAGCCATCTTCTGAATTTGAAAATGCTGCCGCTAGTGCTGCACTGTCAATTCCTGGTACCGGTACTGCTGATCCTAATCTGAAGATAACAATCATCAATAATGTAAAGAGGATTCTGCTTCTCAAATCAGGAATTTTCCAAGCGTTTCTAAGTGTAGACAACAATTAAATCACCTCTGCCTTTCCTCCAGCAGCTTCAATCTTGGTTATCGCTGACTGAGTGAATTTGTTAGCCTTTACTGTGAGCTTTTTATTCAATTCTCCATCGCCTAAGATCTTAAGTCCATAATTAAGTTTGCTTACAACACCTGTCTGTAATAAAACTTCTGGTGTAATTTCTGTACCGTCTTCGAATTCGTTTAAGATTTCAATATTGATGACAGTCCATTGTTTTTTGAATTTATTGTGGAATCCACGTTTTGGAATTCTTCTGAATAATGGCATTTGACCACCTTCAAAACCCGGTCTAACACCGCCGCCTGAACGTGAATTTTGACCATTTGCGCCGCGGCCTGCAGTAGTTCCTAAGCCGGAGCCAGTTCCTCTACCAACGCGTTTTTTGGATTTAGTAGATCCTTCTGCTGGTCTTAAATCATGAAGTCTCATGGTCGCACCTCCTTTATGTTTATTACTCTACTATTTTGACTAAGTGTGATACTTTGTTAACCATGCCATGCATTTGCGCATTGTCTTCTTTTTCAACCACTTGTCCGATTTTTCTAAGGCCTAAAGCTTCAACAGTTGCTCTATGTTTTGGAAGCGCACCGATTGTACTTTTGACCAATTTAACTTTAATTGTAGCCAAGGTTCATACCCCCTAACCTAGTATTTGTTCTACAGTCTTGCCTCTTAATTTAGCAACACTTTCTGCTGTTTTAAGATTGCTAAGACCTTCGAGCGTTGCGTTAACCATGTTTCTAGGATTGTTGCTTCCTAAAGACTTAGCTCTAACGTCCTTCAAACCTGCTAATTCCAATACCGCACGAACAGGACCTCCAGCGATAACACCAGTACCTTCTTTAGCAGGCATAATTCTTACGCTGCCAGCACCAAAGTGACCTTCGATGAAATGAGGTACAGTTGTTCCAACTCTTGGTACATAAATCAAACGTTTTTTTGCATCTTCTACTGCTTTAGAGATTGCCTCTGGCACCTCTTTCGCTTTACCTGTTCCGATGCCAACATGGCCGTTTCCATCTCCAATAACTACAAGAGCACTGAATCTGAAGTTCCTACCACCTTTAACAACCTTAGTAACACGATTTATATTAATAACCTGTTCTTTGAGGTCTAACTTACTCGCATCAATCAATTGACGGTTCATCAATATACCTCCCTATCTAGAATTTTAATCCTGCTTCTCTAGCACCTTCGGCAAGTTCTTTAACTCGACCGTGGTAAAGATAGCCACCTCTATCAAAAGTGACATTTTCAATGCCTTTTTCGATAGCTTTTTTAGCAATAAGTTCACCTACTAATTTAGCAGCTTCTTTATTTCCTGTATTTGATACATTACCTTTTACAGAAGTTTCGAGGCTAGAAGCAGCAATTAAAGTGTTCCCAGTTACGTCGTCAATGATTTGTGCATAAATGTTTTGGTTCGATCTGTAAACATTAAGTCTTGGTTTAGCAGTTGTACCAGTAATTTTCTTACGCACTCTTGAATGACGCGCTTGTCTGTTTGTATTTCTACTTTTATTAGAAGCCATTTTACGCTACTCCTTTCTTATTTTTTCTTACCTGTCTTACCTTCTTTTCTGATGACTGTTTCATCAGAGAAGCGGATGCCTTTACCTTTGTAAGGTTCAGGTTTTCTCCACTCTCTAATCTTAGAAGCGTAGTTACCCACTAATTGTTTGCTAATACCTTTAACAACGATTTCCGTTGGTGTATTACAAACAGTCAGGATACCTGCTGGATCTTCCATAGATACTGGATGAGAATGGCCTAAAGATAAGTCAAGTTTATTGCCGTTCTTTGCGGCTTTGTAACCAACGCCAACGATTAGAAGTTTTCTTTCAAAACCGTTTGTCACGCCGATAACCATGTTGTTTAGAAGCGCTCTCGTTAAACCGTGTAACGCTCTATGTCTTTTATTATCAGATGGGCGCGTTACTGTTAACGTGTCTCCATCAATTTGAATGCTAATGTCTTTGTCTATTTGCTCTGACAATTCTCCTAGAGGTCCTTTTACTGTTACTAAATTCGCATCAGATATATTGAACTCAACCCCTTGAGGTATTGTAATAGGCAATCTACCTACTCTTGACATTGTCACACCTCCTAGTTATTCGTTATTACCATACGTAGCAAATTACTTCGCCACCAACGCCAAGTTTTCTAGCTTCTTTATCCGTAATAATACCATTTGAAGTAGAAATAATTGCCAAACCTAATCCGCCTAACACTTTAGGGATCTCAGTTTTCTTTGCATAAACTCTTAAACCTGGTTTAGAGATTCGCTTTAAGCCAGTGATTACGCGTTCTTTGTTTTCACCGTATTTAAGTTCGATTCTAATGAGTCCTTGTTTGCCATCTTCTATGATGTCGAACCCTTTAATGTATCCTTCCTCTAAGAGGATTTCAACCATTTTATTTTTTACATTTGATGCTGGTACATCTACCGATGTATGCTTTACCATATTCGCATTACGTACTCGCGTTAGTAAATCAGCAATTGGATCTGTCATAGCCATGAGTAATTACCTCCTTCCGATTTCTTACCAGCTTGCTTTCCTAACACCTGGAATTTGTCCTTTGTACGCCATCTCTCTGAAACAGATACGGCAAATTCCAAATTTTCTTAAATAAGCGTGTGGTCTTCCACAGATTCTACATCTATTATATTCTCTAGTTGAGTATTTTTGTGGTCTTGCTTGTTTTACTTTAAGACTGGTTTTAGCCAATGTAAATCCCTCCTTACTTCGTGAATGGCATTCCCATTAATTTTAATAATTCTCTTGCCTCTTCGTCAGTTTTTGCTGTTGTAACGAATGTAATATCCATACCTCTTACAGTCTCAACCTTATCGATGTTGATTTCAGGGAATATTAACTGTTCTTTGATGCCCAAAGTATAGTTTCCTCTTCCGTCAAAAGAATTTGCATTTACGCCTCTGAAGTCTCTAACCCTAGGTAACGCAACTGTAATGAATCTGTCAACAAACTCATACATTCTTTCGCCTCTAAGTGTAACTTTAGCACCAACGCTCATACCTTCTCTTACTTTGAAGTTTGCAACTGACTTTTTAGCTTTTGTGATAACTGGCGCTTGTCCAGATATAGTTGCTAATTCATCAACTGCGGCTTTGATAACTTTAGGATTATCTTTACCGTCACCAAGACCCATATTGATAACAACTTTTTCAATCTTAGGGATCTCCATAACGCTTTTATAGCCAAATTTCTCCATTAATGCTTTTGCAACATCATTTTGATATTTTTCCTTAAACCTTGTCATGAGTCAAACCTCCTTTCCTACTGGGATTAGTCTAGAACTTCACCAGTTTTAACTGATACTCTGACTTTTTTTCCGTTTTCTAAATCTTTAAATTTCACTCTTGTACCCGCTTTAGCTTTCGCGTCGAATAAAAGAACATTTGATACATGGATTGCTGCTTCTTGGTGAACTCTGCCGCCTTGTTGAACTTTCATAGATGGCTTCTGGTGTTTTGTCACCATGTTCACGTTTTCAATGATAACTCTTTCTGTTGTTGGGTTTGCGCTTAATACTTTACCTTTTTTGCCTTTATCTTTACCAGCAATAACGATAACAGTATCGCCTTTTTTAATGTACATTCACTACACCTCCTAAGTTTAAAGAACTTCTGGAGCTAGAGAAACGATTTTCATGAACTTCTTGTCTCTTAACTCTCTAGCAACAGGCCCGAAGATACGCGTTCCTATTGGAGATAAATCCTCTTTAATAATTACTGCCGCATTTTCATCAAATTTGACGTAGCTGCCATCTGGTCTTCTAATACCGAAGACTGTTCTTACGATAACTGCCTTTACGACATCACCTTTCTTGACAACTCCACCAGGTGTTGCACTTTTAACTGCCGCTACTATAACATCTCCGATGTTACCATATTTTCTCTTAGAACCACCTAAAACGCGGATACAGAGTATTTCTTTCGCACCAGAGTTATCAGCAACTCTTAAACGAGTTTCGTTTTGGATCATGCTTTTTTCCTCCTCTCGCTAAACTACTTAGCTTTTTCCACGATTTCAACTAGTCTCCATCTTTTGTCTTTACTAAGTGGTCTAGTTTCCATAATTCTTACCTTATCACCAATGCCACATGTGTTTTCTTCATCATGTGCTTTGAATTTCTTTGTTCTTTTTACTCTTTTTCCATAGAGTGGGTGACGAATGAAATCTTCTACAGTAACAACGATGGTTTTATCCATTTTATCGCTAGTTACGAAACCAACTCTAACTTTTCGACTGCCTCTTTCCACAGCGTAACCTCCTTTGCCTATGCTTGGATCTCTTTTTGTCTCGAGATCGTATTAACACGAGCAATATCTTTTTTAATAGCTTTGATTTTCATCGGGTTATCTAATTGCCCTGTAGCTAATTGGAATCTTAAGTTGAAAAGCTCGTTTTTCAACTCAATCATTTTCTCATTTAATTCTTGAGAAGTCATTTCTTTAATCTTATTTGCTTTCAACTTTATTCACCACCCTTTTCGATAGCGTCATCTTTCTTAACGAATTTACATTTGATTGGCAATTTGTTAGCAGCAAGTCTCATTGCTTCTCTTGCCAACTCTTCATCTACACCTGCAAGTTCAAAAAGTACTCTACCTGGTTTTACAACTGCTACCCAGTATTCTGGAGAACCTTTACCGGCACCCATACGTGTTTCAGCAGGTTTTTGCGTCACAGGCTTATGTGGGAAGATTTTAATCCAAACCTTACCGCCCCTTTTGATTCTTCTATTGATAGCAATCCTAGCCGCTTCTATTTGATTCGCTGTAAGCCAAGCTGGCTCAAGCGCAACTAAACCGTAATCTCCGTATGATACTGTATTTCCCTTTTGAGCAGTACCAGACATTCTGCCTCTGTGAACTCTACGGCGTTTTACTCTTTTAGGCATCAACATGGTTAATAGCCTCCTTTCACAAAACTTGAATTAAATGTTATTGTTTCTTTGTGGCTTTCTTGGGCCTCTGTTTGGCGCAGATCCTGCATTTCTAGGTTTTTGTGGACGCTTATCAGTGACTTTTCTAGCTTCTTTTCTGCTAAGTCTAGTTTCTTCACTAATGCTCGGTAACACTTCACCTTTGTTGATCCAAACTTTAACGCCAATTTTTCCGAATGTTGTATCTGCTTCAGCAAATCCGTAATCGATATCTGCTCTTAAAGTAGATAAAGGTACATTGCCCTCAGAATAACCTTCAGTTCTTGCCATCTCAGCGCCGCCTAAACGACCAGATGTTTGAACTTTGATACCTTCTGCGCCAGATTTCATAGCTCTACCCATAACTTGTTTCATTGCTCTTCTAAAAGAAACTCTTTTTTCAAGTGAAAACGCAACGTTTTCAGCAACAAGTTGTGCGTCAATATCTACATTATCAACTTCAGAAATATCTAATTGAATTGATTTTTTAGTCATTTTTTCTAATTCTTCTCTAAGAACTTTAATGTTTTCGCCACCTTTACCAACGACCATTCCTGGTTTCGCAGTAAAGATATTGACGTGTACTTTATCATTTGCAGTTCTATCGATATAAATTCTAGAGATACCAGCGGTGAAAAGTCTTTTTTTAACATATTTGCGTATTTCGTAATCTTCAAATAACAAGTCCGCAAAGTTCTTTTTATTTGCATACCATTTTGAGTCCCAATCTTTGATGACTCCGACTCGGAGTCCGTGTGGGCTAACTTTTTGACCCATTCAGTATACCCTCCTTCTACTCTTTTTCAGCGACAACAACGCCAACATGACTGCTTCTTTTTAACACAGGATTTGCTCTACCCATTGATCCTGCGTTCCATCTTTTTAACGTTGGTCCTTGATTTGCATAGATGTCTTTAACAATCAAAGTCTCAACATCCATGTGATGGTTGTTCTCAGCATTTGCTATCGCCGAGTTTAATACTTTCAAGAATATTTCAGCACCTTTTCTAGGTGTAAACTTTAGTATAGCTTGTGCATCTTTAACATTTTTTCCTCTTACCAAATTAGCGATAGGCTTCATTTTACGAGGAGAAATTCTAATGTGCTTAGCTTCCGCTCTTGCTTGCATTCTTAGTACCTCCTTTCGGATTATTGAACTTATTTGCTCTTCTTATCTCCTGCATGTCCTCTGAATGTTCTAGTTGGTGCAAACTCACCGAGTTTGTGGCCAATCATATCTTCAGTAACATATACAGGAACGTGTTTTTTGCCATCATGAACTGCGATTGTATGACCAACCATTTGTGGGAAAATCGTTGATGATCTTGACCAAACTTTGAGAACTTTTTTCTCGCCAGCTGCGTTCATTTCATCAATTTTTCTCAACAGACCTTTATGGACAAAAGGACCTTTTTTAAGAGATCTACTCATTGAATATGTCCTCCTTTCAGTTTACGAAATTATTTCTTTCTACGTGAAACGATATACTTATCGTTTGGATTGCTTTTCTTTCTAGTTTTGTAACCAAGTGCTGGTTTACCCCAAGGTGTAACTGGATTTGGTCTACCGATTGGTGATCTACCTTCACCACCACCGTGAGGGTGATCGTTAGGGTTCATTACCGAACCTCTGACTGTAGGTCTAATACCCATATGTCTTGTTCTACCTGCTTTACCGATTGAGATATTCTCGTGATCGATATTGCCAACTTGACCGATAGTCGCTCTACATTCTTTTCTTACGTATCTTGTTTCGCCTGATGGTAATCTAAGAAGGGCATATTTGCCTTCTTTAGCCATAAGTTGAGCTGAGTTACCAGCAGATCTTACTAATTGGCCGCCTTTACCAGGTTTCATCTCGATATTGTGAACGATTGTACCAACAGGCATATTCATAAGTGGCATTGCATTGCCAGTCTTGATATCTTGTTGCTCGCCAGAAAGAATAACATCGCCAACTTTTAAGCCGTTTGGATGAAGAATGTATCTCTTTTCACCATCTGCATAAACTAAAAGAGCAATATTTGCACTTCTGTTCGGATCGTACTCAATTGCAGAAACTTTAGCTGGTACGTTGTCTTTCAATCTCTTGAAGTCAATAATTCTATATTTTACAGTGGTACCGCCACCTCTATGTCTAACAGTGATCTTTCCTTGATTGTTTCTACCTGAATGTTTTTTCAAAGCAACAACTAAAGCTTTCTCTGGTTGTTTTTTGGTAATTTCTTCAAATGTAGACATCGTCATCTGTCTTCTAGCAGGTGAAGTCGGTTTAAATTTTTTGATACCCATTGTTTATACCTCCTTCGAATCTTTAATGATTACATGCCTTCGAAGAATTCGATTGTTTTACTGTCAGCAGTTAATTTTACAATCGCTTTCTTCCAGCTTCTTGTATAACCTTGTGTTTTACCTTGTCTTTTAAGCTTGCCTTTTACATGCAAAGTGTTCACTTTTTCGACTTTAACGCCGAAAACAGCTTCTACTGCTTTTTTGACTTCGGTTTTGTTTGCATCTTTCAAAACTTCGAAAGTAAATTTACGATCTGAAGTTTGAAGCATTGAGTTTTCAGTTACGATTGGTCTAATAATGATATCATAAGGAGTTCTCATTATGCATACACCTCCTCAAATTTCTCTACTGCGCTTTTTGTAACAACAAAATAATCGTGGTTTAAAATATCATATACATTTATTTCGCCAACAAATGTCGTTTTGATACCTTCAAGATTGCTTGTTGCTTTAATGACGTTTAACTCAACATCACCTGTTACGATCAGAACTTTTTTGCCAGTCACTTTGATATTGTTAAGGATGTTAACCATATCTTTTGTTTTTGGCGTTGCAAGTGTAAGTTCATCTAATACAATCATTTCATTTTCTAAAACTTTCGCACTAAATGCAGACATCAAAGCAAGTCTTTTCACTTTTTTAGGCAATGAATATCTATAGCTTCTTGGTTTTGGCGCGAACACCACACCACCACCAATATAGTTAGGCGCTGTGATAGAACCTTGTCTCGCATTACCAGTTCCTTTTTGTCTAAATGGCTTTCTACCACCACCGCTTACTTCTGCTCTTGTTTTAGCAGACTGTGTGCCCTGTCTTTGGTTTGCTAAGTAGTTTTTTACAACTTCATGCATAACAGGTACGTTTGGCTCTATGCCGAAAACGTTTGCGTTTAATTCTATTTCACTGACTTTTTGTCCTGAAACGTTTAATACATCTAACTTAGGCACTGTGCTTCCTCCTTTCATCAGCTATTACTTGTTAACTTTAATAGCTTTTCTAATTGTGATACGGCCTTTCTTTGGTCCTGGCACTGCACCTTTAATCAACAAAAGGTTTCTCTCAACATCGAGTTTAACGATTTCAAGATTTTGTACAGTTACTTGCTCATTACCCATACGACCTGCCATTGGCATGCCTTTGAAGACTCTTGCTGGATAAGAAGCTGCGCCAATCGATCCGCCACCTCTGTGGTATTTAGAACCGTGGGTTTCAGGTCCTCTTGATTGGTTGTATCTTCTGATTGGACCAGTTGTACCTTTACCTTTAGAAGTACCAGTAACATCAATCTTTTGACCATCTGTAAATAGGTCAGCAGTAATTGTCTGTCCAACTTTGAATTCAGATGGGTTGTCAACTCTGAACTCTTTTAATAATTTTTTGAAAGAAACACCTGCTTTGTTAAAATGTCCTCTCATTGGTTTGTTTACGTGTTTGTCCTTCACGTCACCAGTAGCAACTTGAATTGCGTTGTAACCGTCAGTTTCTACAGTTTTGATTTGAGTAACGACCATAGGTGTTACTTCTACTACTGTAACTGCTGTTACGATGCCGTCTTCGTTGAATACTTGGGTCATACCGATTTTCTTGCCGATAATTCCTACCATGCGTATCGCACCTCCTAATATTCTTACAGCGGATTACCAAATGTAATCATCCTAATAAATCAGGTTTATCTATTTAAACCGAAATCTTAGTCCAAATTAATTTGTTACAATTTGATTTCTACGTCAACGCCCGCTGGTAACTCGAGTTTCATAAGCGCATCTACCGTTTTTTGACCCGGATTCAAGATGTCAATTAATCTTTTGTGCGTTCTGATCTCAAATTGCTCTCTAGAGTCTTTGTACTTGTGTACCGCTCTTAAGATTGTAATGATTTCTTTTTTCGTTGGTAACGGAATAGGTCCTGATACATCTGCACCAGTCATTTTTGCAACTTCCACAATCTTTTGTGCCGTGTTGTCAAGAATTTTGTGATCGAAAGACTTCAATCTGATTCTAATTTTTTGCTTGTTAGCCATTGCTAAACCTCCTTTTTTTATCGCATGTCTACCGTGATCATGCAATCGAGTTTCATTGTCCACCGTGCCGGGTGTTTCCTGGTTAGGTGGGCATAAAAACGCGTCGCCCATATCAAGTATGAACAATTCTCGGCGAAAATTCTCTCACAGTTAAGTAACTTTTCGCGTCATCGCATTAGTGCACCATAATAGTATATAATAACCCCTTGATAATATCAAGGGGTTATTAGTCTCATTACATATTTCTTTTTAGAAATATCTACTAAGCAGTAATCTTGATAACAGAACCTGCGCCAACTGTTCTTCCGCCTTCACGGATAGAGAATCTTAAACCCTCTTCTACAGCAATTGGTGCGATCAGTTCGATATTCATTTCGATATTGTCGCCAGGCATACACATTTCAACACCTGGTGCAAATTCGATTGAACCTGTTACGTCAGTTGTTCTAAAGAAGAACTGTGGTCTATAGCCTTTGAAGAACGGTGTATGT